>Ga0315288_10005305_pt1 | contig 16403 bp, 20 predicted proteins | sample YL17G11_20_MG_FD_203454 | JGI IMG/M metagenome (GOLD analysis project Ga0315288, IMG submission 203454) | Sediment microbial communities from Yellowstone Lake, YNP, Wyoming, USA - YL17G11_20 | ecosystem: Environmental > Aquatic > Freshwater > Lake > Sediment | place: USA: Wyoming | collected...
GCCCGAAACTGCGTGTACGCCTCCTCCGTCTTCCCCTGGTCAGCAGCCTTGGCGCCTTGGGTGGCTCGCACGGCGACGTTGACGGCTGCTCGGCACGCCAACATCTTCTGGGAGACTTCCTCTTCCTTCGCAGCGTCCGGATGCGACGCGAAGTACTTCTTCGTGATGGAGTCCACGATGTCGAGGATGGTGCTCGCGTCCTGGGCGTAGACGAGCACGTCGTTGAGCACGGGGGCGGCCGAGGAGAGCAAGCCGCAGCCGGGTAGCGCTGTAGTGAGCGCCATGCTGAGGACAACGAGGGCTTTGCGGATCATGTGTTGTTCCCGTACCCCAACGCCTTGCGGACCTTCGTGACAACGCCATGGGCCGTGTGACGGTACGCAGGCTGAGCCTCGCGCGCCCGCTCCACGATCATGGCTGCCATCTCGATGATGCGCTCCGCATCTCGCTCGATCACAGCCGCGTCCTTGGCGGAGATCCCGCCGTAGGCGTGAACGTACTGCGAGGTCTTGTAGAGGTCTCGCCCGATGCGATCGAGGGCAGCTTTGACGCGGATGTTGGCCATGAGGGTAGGACTTTCGGAAAGCGTGGTGAAGGGGGTTACGCAGGAAACGGTCGATACGGACGGTACTCCATAACTTCCGGTCGATAGCGTGAAATGAGTTGCCTCATGTTCGCACGACCGACTGGATTGGCTGTGTGAAATTTCAAGAATTGCTTGGGGTAGACGTCGTTCATGACCATCCACTTGCAGACGTCATAGCCGGTAGGAACCTCATGCTCACGTGCCGTGGCGAGGCTATCTTCGGGATCTGACGTTATGCTCAGACCGAGATCATGGTCGAGACTCGCGAACTCAACGAGCCCGGTCTTGAGCATAGCAATCGCTTCTGCCGCAGTTTTGCACCACGTCCAACCCTCAGGCGGCGCACGAATGTCGTCGAGCCAGAGATGAGTTGCAAGTGTCGTCATAGAAGGCGGGGTTCAGCCCGCACACGCCGTCTTGTTGGCCACCGACTCGACCAACATCGTGTTACCGCTGGCGAGCACCGTCGTCTTGTGAGGCCACACTGCTGTAGCCACCCACTCGGTGAGCAGCACAGCCCGCGGAGAACCTACAGGCTTGACTGCGCGCTTGCCGAGGCAAAGGAGGCGAACGTTGGTGAACCCCAACTTGCTCAGCAGAGCCACCGTCTCTTGCCGCGTTCCAATCTTCGCGTCGTTGGTCAGAAAGCGCATGTCGAGCGTGCCTGGGCAGAGCTTGGCGGGCACGCCATCGGTCACCAGCTCACCGAACGGACGGCTTCCGAGCTGCGTCACTTTCCACGAGACGCCTGCGATGTCGGCGAGCTGAATGCGGCTGCGTGTCTGTCCCACGAGACGGTAGCGACGCACCTGATCGGCGCCCACGATAGCCCACCCCTGGGCATCATCCCAGCCTGCGACCGTGGCAGCAGAACCCTTCTTGCCGAAGAGCCAGTTGTAGATGCGGGTCCAGAGACTCTCGGTTGCAGGAGCCGCAGTCGTAGCGAGCGCCGCGCTCGTTTCGCCAGGAGGGGGAGTAGCAGCTTCGCCCTCGGGAGCGGTTTCTCCCTCGCCTTTGTCTTCACCGCCTTCGCCTTCAGGACCACCACCAGGGGCCGCGCCGCCCCCTTCAGGAGCACCGCCGCCACCGCCACCAGGGGCCGCGCCACCCCCACCACCAGGGGCCGCGCCACCCCCACCACCCCCACCATCCCCACCACCACCACCGCCGCCAGGAGTTGCCGCGCCGCCCCCACCGCCACCAGGAGTCGCCGCGCCGCCTCCACCACCACCACCACCACCCTCATCTGCGGGCGCTGCTGACGTGTCTTCGGGTGCAGGAAGCGGCGATACGGCGGTGCGAGCTTGCACGGCTGCCGTGTCGGGATGGAACGCGACGAACCCGAGACGACCTTTGGGCCTAGGGGCCTGAACGGCAGCGCGTGGTCGGATCAACGTATCGGCCGACGTCGTACGCTGCACGCTCTGAAAGTGCCGTCGATCGATTCGACCTCCGGGAGCAGGTGCGGGCGCAGGGGCGCCGCCAGGTCGACCCATGGCCATCGAGGCGGCTCCACCACCACGAGCTGCCGAGATGGCGCCGATAGTCACATGCCCCCCACCGCCTGCGAGACGGTGGAAGCCCGCAGCGCTGAGCACTTTTGTCAGCATCTCTTCAGACAGAGGGCGCGTGGTCTCCACTTCAAGGAGGTAGTCACCGGGCTCAACGATTTGCGTGGTCATGGGGGGTTATCCTAGAGCCTTCTGGGGGTAGGTGTTGGTTCGGAGACCGCTCGTGACGGGTCGTGCTTCGTGCTCGGCCCGCTCAACCTTCTTGTAGTGCTCAATCCACTTGCGACGCTCCAAGATCTGGTTGGCGCGAAGAAGCTGGACTTGAGCGGCTTTGGCTTTGGGGTCTCCCAGAGCGGCGGCCTTCTTGACATCGGAGAAACGAGACTGAGCGAGCTTAGCGCGAGTCTGGGCGGCCTGCATTTCTCTTTGCGACAACGTGGGCACAGACGCGCTTGAGTCTCGACGAACCGAGCTGAACTTTGTTTTGGCGATAGCCGCTGCGGCAGCCGCAGCCCGCTGAGCTTCAGGGGTACCACGAGCACGAGCTTGCTGGGCAGTAACCTGCTGCACCGATTGAAACATTGCCTTTCGAATACGAGCCATCCGAACGAGCTTCAGATCGCGACCCGTGGCAGGATCCCACTCGCGTGAGCCGAGGTAATTGCTTCCGGTCCAGAGATCGAAGGCGGCGGCGGTCATATCCGGGCGCGATTGCGTCTTGGCTCCAAGGGCGTCGAAGTTGATCTTACCCTTGAGCCCGAGCGCTTCATAGTTGATACCATTCCCTTCCGCAGGATAGGTCGCGTATTTGCCCGCGTACTGCTCCAAGACTCCCTTCGCCTCGTCGAGCGCGCCTGAAACGTCGCGCTGTACCCGATCGGGCAGATCAGAGACGGTCTCACCGATGATCTTCTTGAGCCCGTCGCCCGCGCGATCCGCATCACCCTGAAGCTTGGCCCAAAACTCTTGAAACGGCGCAAGCTTCATGGCGTCTTCGAGGGTCTTGGCGTTCTCAGCCATTGTTCCTGAAAACGCTCCCAGAACCTTTTCTGCGAGCCCATTGGCCATGAACCACGAGAGCGTGGCCTCGGTGCGTCGAGCCAGCTCGGCGACCCACGAGTTGAAGAACTTCTCTTTCTTCGCGACTCCTGGAGTCGCAAACGCAATCGACGCGCCTTGCGGCCCGAGGACGGGAGCGAGGTAGGCGTACTGCATGGACGTCATCGCCTGAAGAAAGATTTGCCCGAGCGCAGTGCGGGCAAACTTCTTGAGAAGCTCGCCCGCTTCATCCATGCCGGGAACAACGTGGATGAGAGTAATGGTGGCGTCGGCGAAATCGCTGAGGCTACGACCCGGATGCGAGACGATGTTCCATGCGCCCTCTGCCGTATTTGCAGGATGTAGCGCGGCCTCAGCGACCGCGGCGGCGACTTTTGCTGCTTCTCTTGCCCAACAGGGCGCATCGTAGAAATCGCAGCCTCCGATCTCGGTATCAGCACAATCACAATCTTCCTTAGGAGGGTTGCAGTCGCATCCACCTGTTGTTGCAGGCTGCTCCAACCCCGGCCACTCCTGCCCCGGCCGCTTCATGATAGCGACGAGAGCCAAGGCCGACGCCGAGACATCACGAGGGGGCGAGGGCAGGACCTTTCGCACGAGGTTGGGATCAAGCAGACCAATTCCTCCCGGAAGCCTCTTCACGCACGCCAGCGCCGCCCACGCCGAAGCCTCCGACACGCGCGCGGCCTTGCTCAACTGTGCCGCGCTCATCTTCTGGAGACGCTCATTCTGAACCATGGCCGCGAGAAGCGGACGAAGCTCCTGATCGAGCGGGTCTTTGCCGACCTTGCTGGTCTCTCGGATCAGATCCTCGGTGAGCAGATCTTTGATCTCGCGGCCCGTTACGTTGGCCTTGCGCGCCGACGCAGCAAAGTGGTTGGCCTTCTCCGTGAGAGTGTTGCCCTTGATCAAGGTGTAGAGACCTTGAAAGCCTGCCTCTTGCAGAGACTTTGCTCGCCCGATGGCCAAGCCAGCGTCGTAGATCGCACGCAGCTCATCGTTCGGGAGTCCCGCTCGCTGAGCCCTTAGGACCTCATTGGGCGCCATGATCGCGCCAGCATTCATGGCAGCGCGAAATACCTTCGCGTTCACCCCGTCCGCGGCAACCGTTCCGAAGAGGCTTTCGGAAAGCGGCTCGCCGAGTGACAGGGCCGCGCCCGCTTCGAGAGCTGTATCAATGCCGAGGCCAATGCCTGGAATGCGAGCGAGAAGAGGTGAGGAAGATTTGAGTGATTTGAGGAAGGGTGCCGTCTCACGCGACACGCGCTCAGGGTTTGGAGAGCCTGCGGGTCGTCGCGCGATGTCGACGAGCGTCTTGGCGCCCGTCTCAGCCATCCAGATGGTGGGACCGGGGATCTGTCCGCCGAGGATGTTCGTGTAGCCGTCGAATGCCTTCCAGGTGCGAGCCACGCGTGAGCCCAGTCCTCGCGTCGCAGCAGCCAAGGTCGCTGTGGGGCGAGTGACGTACGCGGGTAGGGGAAGCTTACTGAGATTCACGCCTGAGACCGAGGCGCGCCGATGCAAGACAGAGTTGGCGTCGAGCGAAATCCGCCGCCCCGAAATCTTGGCAGCTCCTCCTTTGCTCATCGTCTCGACGAGGGTCGCCTTGGCATCGAGGAGCGCGGCCGAGATGGGGTAGTCGGGCCGAAGCGTCTTGGCAAAGTTGCGCAGGTGCTTCGGGTCGTTGTCCTTCGCAAGCGCGTACGCGACCGCGTGGGCCTCGTCGTAGGGTATCCCCGCGTCGAGAGTGGAGGGGGACTCCGGGCGGTTGTCCAGATCGGGGGGTGCTTCAACAGATTGAAGGTTCGTGATGCTGAGTCCATCCAAAGCAGGGATCGCGTCCTGGGCCGGATGATGCCACTGCGAGATGAAGACCCAGCCGAGAGGGTTGAGCGGATCCTGGAGAGCGAGCTTGGTAGCGGTAAAGCCAACTCGCTCCAGCGCTCCCTTGAAGTTGTTCTGGAGGGTGACCTGGCTGGCTCCCTCAGGAGCGTTCTCTCTCGTCCTGTCGATCACGTCCTGCGTCGTCAAACACGTCACGCGGTACCATGTGTCGGGCATGAGCTTGTGGGCTCCCGCAGGTCCCGCACGAAACGCATCGAGCTGAGGCGGAGAGAGCTTGGGGGAGTGTGTCGCGACGTAGTAAATCCCGCCGATACCGAGCGCTGCAAAGAGAAGCGGGAGAATCACGCTCGCCACGCTTTCTCGATCTGATCGGGCTTCGGCATGGCGAGGCTCGCCTGACCCCAGCCGCCTTCAAGAAAGCGGTTGTTGGGTGTCGCACCCGCGATCGTCTCTTGGGGCCAGTCGCTCGGAAGCTCACTTGCCGTCATGTAGACGCGCACGCCAGTGAACCCTAGCTCCTCGAACTTGGCGGCGATCATGCCCGCGCTCGCCATCGTCTCCATGCCGCTCAGGCGAAGACGCGCGCGGTAACGAGCACCCGTTTCGAGAGCGATGGGATCGGAGAGGTAGTTCACGGGCGTAGGTCCTTGCGAGGGTTGCGGAGGAGTGTAGGAGGGATCGAGCTTCTTCTTGACCCAAGCGCGCTCGGCTTCCTTCTGAAGTGCGTCGGTCCAGACGTCCGCCGTGGCCGACGTGCTCGATGTGCTCGACGTGGTGCCCCCAGGAGGAGACGGCGGCGACGCGGGAGGTAGCTGAGGAGGGGTCTGTCCAGGAGCCGCTTCGGCCTTCTTGTACCCCACATACCAGGCGAGGCCCACGAGAGCCGCACATCCTGCAAGCAGAGGCCCCCAGCCGCTTGCGTTGTTGCGGTGTGGCTCGGGCTCAGGATCGCGCTCGTAGATCTCCTCGTCCTCTTCTTCCAGATCGTCGCGCGCTGCCTTGGATTCCTCATCCTTGTGGCGCAGGTAGATCGAATGAAAGGAGGACTGCGGTCGAGCGGGAGTCTCGCTCAGGCTGCGGCGACGTCGGGTGGTCATGGCGTTAGCTCAGCTATCGTCGAGACGGGTGAAAGGGAATCCTTGTGCCCTGCGTAGATGCTCTTGGCGAGGTTCAAGATCTCCCGCGACGCGCGCAAGGCCCGAGGGTGATCGGGACACTTTCCACCGCCCCCTGCGTACCAGGCCAAGCGATCTTCCCACGGCAGCTTGTGGCAGACGCGGAAGCTCGTTCGGACAAGCTCAATCGCAATGGGAGCCGCTGTGCGTGGGACGAGCAGCATGTTCCCGTCCACGCGCGCTGTCGGGGGCTGAATTTGAAAGAGCCCCAGCGAATCCCCGTGATCGCCGATGGCGTTCGGGTGAAAGTGAGACTCGTGCTCCGCCAGCGCGATCAAGATCGAAGCTGTCTTGGCCGCCCCATCGGCCTCCTTCGTCAACGGCTCCGCATTCGACGCTTCCGCGATGGCCGTACTGGTCTCTCCGTACGAATAGGACCAAGGCGCAGAAGGCTGGTGAGCGTTCATGATGCCGAGCACCCACTGGGCTGTGACGACGAGGACGGTCTTGAGCATGGGGTCTTCTCCTGAAAGCCCGTCTTCTGCTTCAGACCAAACAGGCCGTAATGCCTGAATCGCAGGAGGAAGAAGACGGCGCCGCAAGCCGTCTCCTATACCACCCGAGAGGGTGTCGGGTCGACCGTGAAGGAGCGGATCTCGGCAACGTACTCCTCCCACGGAAACCCGGGTCCTGGATCCCAGTGTCCCACACCTTTTGAAAACGCATCGGTCAAGTCCTTGTGTCCGCAAATGCCTCGGGCAGGGTTGCCCGACGTCTGCGCGCTCAAGTCCGCAGCGCTCAACTTCACGAGAGGGATCTTGTACTGTGCTGCGAGCTTCGCGAGGAGACGCGCGCTTAGGGTAAGCTCGGCCTTGCTGTAGGCGTCGTTCCAGTCGTCACGCGTCTGCTTGGCGTAGCCCGCGTGCTCAATGCCGATGCCGCTGCGGTTGGCGCCTGGGGCGTGCCAGGCGACATCCATGTCTCTCACACATTGAATGACGTTCACGGAATCCACGCAGTAGTGCGCGCTCGCCCTCGGGGCTGTGTCGCCCGCAAACCAGGTCGCGACCTTGGAGGCCGCCGACATGATCTCGGGATACTCCATGTCGTGAATGACGAGGAGATCGATGCTTCGCGTCTTGGGGAAGACGGGTGTGTAGTTCTTGGCCTGCACGAAAGGGACAAAGCCTGCGAGCCTGGCCGTTCGCTCCGTCGCCTCGTCAAGCTGCCCCGAGACAGGTAGCCGCTGACCGACCTGGTAGGATCGGAGAGCGGCTTCCGTCTTGGGCCCCCACCCTTCGTCGACAACGAGCCCTGCTCCCTGACACTGGTTCAGGAAGCGCTGGAGGTTGCCGACGCTGGGAGGGGAGAGGCTCATGCGCCGCCGCGGTTGTGGATCTTGTTCTTGATGTCGGTCGGGAGGGGGTTCTGGCAGCGCGCGCAGAGCGGGTCGCTGTCCCCCTTACTGCCCGCGCTCTCCGGGAAGCCGACCGCGACGGTGGCGCCCGTGCAATGAAGCACAGAGCCCGCCTTGCCGTTACGACACTCGCCGTCAGCTTCCTTGACGTGCCATGTCCCACGAATCTTTACGTACGTCGTCACTGCAACCATGATGTGTTCTCTTTCTCGTTGAAGTTTTTTTGGGTTTCGCTCGATCGAGTCAGAGCCGATCAGGGGTTGTAGCGGAAAGCCTTGCGAACGAAGTTGCTCGCGACGCCGGGGTTGGATGCCTGAGCAAAACTGCTGACGTAGCCGGGCGGACCTGCCACGACGACGTGCTGCGTGCGGTAGCCCGCAGGCGAGGCCACGTCGAGCGAAGCCCACGAGGAAGGAATGCCGCCCGCAGGAAGAAAGGTCGCGGTGGGAGCATCCCAGACGAAGGCGTTCTGGCCGTTGTCCTCTCCTGAACCCAGATCGAAGACCGGCACAACGCCAGGGCCATTGGCCATCTCGATCGACGGGAGTGGGCAGTCTGCACTCTCGTTGTACTGCTCAAGAAAGGTTGAGGAGTTGGAGAAGTAGATCATGAACCCCACGTTGCCCGTTCCCCAGAGCGGGACGTAGCCGAAGGTGCCGTAGAAGCCGGTGAACTGCTCCCAGTGGAGACGCCCTCCCCCGAGTGCGGGAAAGATCCCGTGAATCGAGTTCCAGAAGCTCATGGGACCCAGCGATGTGACTCCGATGATCTGCACGTCCGCTGACTGGCCGCTACCGTTGATGTCGCCCACGAACGTCGGGTCGCCGTCCGTGAGAAGCTCAGCGCCGTTCTCGACACGAATGCCGCCCGGATAGCCTGCTGTGTTGAGGATGGCCGGGAGGAAGGCGCCTCCGAGCAGGACGAGCTGCGCGCCCGAAAACATACGCAGACCGTTGAGGTAGCAGTTGTTACCGGAGTTCGAGTTGGAGGTGCCCTGAATCATCGGAGCTTCCAGGATGCAGTTGGAGAATGCGCTGATCGCTTCCGGTGTACCGAACGAGGTCGGGAAGCTGGGCTCGAAGGTATCGGTACCCAACACATGAAGCTGCGTACAGAGAAGACCACCGACCGGGGGACCACCCTGAATCGCAATCTCGGGATTGTATCCAACGATCATCGTGCCGAGGTACACCTGGGTGTAGTCGACAACCTCGAACGTGTCGTTGATGGCGGGCGCCGGACCCGGGAAGACGAAGCCGTCCGCATCGACGAAGGAGGCATCCATCCACTCGCTCATGTGGGCCGTCTTGGCTCCCATGTCGCGACAGACGTATCCAATGCCTCCGCTTGATGTGATGACAGCCTTGCCGAGGAAGGGTGTCCAGTAGCCTGCTGCGCCAGTCGATTTCGTGATCTCGTACGGCTGATTCAGGGCCGCGTTCTTGCCCTGCACCACCGAGATTGAGCCCGTTGACAGGACCTTCTTCTGACCTGTGATCTTGGCCGTACATCCGGCAGCCATGATGGCCTTGAACGTGACCGGATCGGTCTGGGGAAGGTCGCCCATGATGTTGATCATGAGCGTGCCGCCGACCGGATTCAGCGTCGGGATCGTGCCCGCCGTCATGCCGACGCGCTGCGCCCACTCGGCGAACGTCTTGAGAGCCGTCGAGGGCGTGTTGCCCTTCTTGTTGTTGTTGCCCGTCGTCGGGTTGATGAACCAGACATTCTGCGTCAGGTAGTCCTTGGCCGTCTCGGGAGAGCTGGCGGTCTGCACCCACTTCTTGCTCGTCGAGAACGCAAACGAGCCCGACTGCCCGTGGTCGACGAGCACGTCACCACCGATCAGCTCATTGGCTCCGCCCTTGATCACGCAGTTGCCGTCAACCGCGATGACAAGATGCTTCTCACCCACGTAGGGCGAATCGGGCAACGTCAACTGAACGTCGGTAGCGTCCACGTTCACGACATCATCGTTGGTGGCGAGCTTGTAGTGGGTGCCCGCGCGAAGGATCTGGCGAGCGAAGGCCGTGTTGGAAGAGCCGAGAGTGCCTTGAATGCGCTCGACGGAGGTGTCACTTGCAGCCATGGGTGTCTTGTCCTGTTCAGATCCCGAGCGTATCGGGCGAGTCCGAGCGGCTACCTTCACCTCGAAGGGGTGGCCGCGCTTAGCGTAAGCAGTCTAGGACTCCGTGGCAGGATGATCCACTTTTCTTACAGCAGCTCTTGAAGGCGCGGGCTTCACCTCGCCGAAGGCGGGGGACGAATGCCGAGCGTGGCGACGAAGATCCCGATCGTCGTCGCCAGCACCACGCCCCAGGCACCCCAGATCCAGCCTCGCGAGGGATCAGCCTCGGGCATAGCCGAAAAGCTGCCGAAGCTCGCCGCTCGTCATGGGGTAGCCGTAGGCGTTGGTGAAACCAAGACCCGCCGTCATCGACATCTGCTTCTGGGGAGGAGAATAGCCCGTGAGCTGCTTGAAGACCGCGCCCGTGTCGCTGTCCCACACGCCATCGGTGCGGAGCTGGGGAAGCCTGTACCCCATCGTAGGTTGGGCCTTGTTCCAGGTTTGCTGAAAGGTCGTGACGAGGGCGTTCTGCTCAGCGTTCTTGCCGTTGAGGTCCAAGCCCTTGTTACGGCTGAAGAACGCGAGGAGGCTCTGCGCAGAGCCTACAGAGGCCGACTTCAGAGCCGTCGTATCGGCAGCCTTCTGCTTGTTCCAGTAGAGCAAGCCGCCTCCGAGGAGGGCGAGGACGCCTGCGCCGAGACCCACTTTTGCTGCTGTCGACATCGCCATGATTCTTCTCCTGCTCGAAACTCTTCGAAACCCGACTCAGCAGAGCGGACCACCGCTCGCCGCAGCCATCTGCCTCTTCGGGGGCGTGTACCCCGTCAGGCTCACGAAGATCTGTCCCGTCGCCCCGTCCCACGTCCCATCCGTACGAAGCTTGGGGAGCATCATGCCATAGGCATCGTTGTAGGCTTTCTGAAAGTCAGCCACGAGGACGGACTGGGCCTGAGGACCCGTCATGTCGACTCCCTTGTTCTGGGCGAAGTAGGCGAGGAGGTTCTGTGCCTTGCCGTTCATGACCTTGAGCTTGTCCATGAAGCGGGCGCGGGCCCAGTAGCCGCCTGCACCGAGGCCGAGGGCGCCGAGGCCGAGACCGAGAGCCCACTTCGTGGCGGATGACATCTTCTTTTCCATGACGAGTGGGCTCCTTAGCCGACGTTGAGAGTGAGCGAGAATGTTTTTGCTACTGCGCCGCCCCGCCCGGGAGCCACGTAGGCGAGCTGAAGCCGTTGCGTACCCACCATGTTGGGGGTCATGTCCCAGATGAATCTCGTCCATCCCGAGGCGCCCACGCCCGCACCGGGCATCTCCTCTATCTTGGGCGCTCCGAGAGCGGGAGAGATACTGGCGATCTCCCATCGGTATCCCGTAGAGGGATTGCTGGGGAGGCGCACGAAGAGGCTTTCGCCCACGCCGACGCGCACCGTCTGACCATTGCTCTCTTCACCGACGAAGGTGGGGCTTGTGCCGCGACCCCCAGGCATCGGAGGGAGCTGCGACGGGAACTGAAAATCAGTAGGTCGAGGACGAAAGTAGAGCCAACCAAGAAACGCCGTGAAGACGGCTCCTAGCCCGACATACCATTTGGTCTCGGTCTGCATACTAACCCCGGGGTTGGCCGAATCGACCACTGATCACGGGAGCACCGGGCGCGCCAAAGGCATAGCCTGCACCGGGCGTATATCCCGTGAGACGTTTGAGCGCTGCCTCTGTAGCGGGATCCCACCTTCCACCGTTGTTGGGGATGAGGGGAAGATCTTGGTACTCAGGAAGCCAGCGTAGCCCTTGCATCCAGATGGTCTGAAACGCCGAGACAAGATCACGCTGCGTCGGATTCTTGTCCGTCACGTCTCGGCCCTGATTGCGCCCGAAGAAGGCCAAAAGCCTTTGCGCTTGCTCGATGTTTTGTTTCCTGGAGATCTCGGCGTTATGCTGCTTGGTCTTCGACCATGTGAACCAACCCCAGCCGCCCCCAAGAAGCAGAAGGAGAGCTGCCCCGATACCCACCTTCTTGCTCGTCGTCATGGTTTTCATAGCGGCTTTCCTTCAACGTCGATCACGTTGTCGTCTTTGTCACGTTTTTCTTGGCTTGTCCTGGAAGTTTTCGCTCGTGACCGAGGCAGGATCCCCGATTTCTTCATGCGCTTTCGGCTCTTCTTGATGGCGATGTTGACCGCCACGGGCAGGCTGCTGCCTCCCTCCAGCGCCTCGAAGCCGTCGAGGACGCCGCAAGCGATGTCAACGAAGGTGAGAAGCGCTCGCTTGCCTTCATCGGGAGTCATGCGCCGCTTAGCCAAAGTCAGTCCATCCTTTGCTGCGTAGGTCGTTTCGGAGACGTCGAGCGCCGCCGCCGTAGCTCACTCGATCTCGAAGGGCCGCTTTCAAGTGCCGATACCCGTAGCCTGAGGGTTCCGTGTGAGCGAAGACGAGGATGTCTCCGTTGGGAAGTTCTTCTTCCTGAACGTGGACCTGGCGACCTTTCGGAAGGCGAATGAGCCAAGCCATAAGCTCTCCCTTTCGCTTGGTCCTCAACCCCCGATGCACCCTGTATCCCACAACCAGCAGGACGGCCCGGAACGCATGGGTCTTGGCGCTTGGGATGCGGAGAGTGGGGCGTTTGCCTTGCTTGAATGCCATCGTCGCGCTTGGGGGTTACTTGAACTTGTTCTCGAACCACGACAGCACGCCGTCGGCTTTGCCAAGGAACTCCCCGACGCGCGCGTCTTGGCCCTCGTAGGGGGTGGGGGCCTCACCGTTGTCGAAGGGGTCGATGAGGCCGCCAGGGGAGATGACCTCGGCAGAGTAGACCACGGGATCGTCGTGCTGCTCGTCCTGGCGACGGCAGTCGTCGCAGAGGCTAGAGAGAGTGTCGAGACCTTCGAGACGCTTGGCGCAGGAGAGACAGAATTTCTTGGGGGTGCTCATGTTGAATTTCCTTGGGCAAGTCGATTCAAGACTTGGTGAATCTCGTACAGGTACGTCACGGTCTTCTCATCGTAGCGCAACGGATCCTTGAGCTTCTCACGGATCCCGGCTTCGAGTGTCGACACTAGCTCTTTGGGTGGGCAGGTGTCGAGGAAGCGGCGGAAGAGAGCTTCGTGCTTCACGGTTAGCCAATCAGCCGATCGAGCCAGCTCTTCTTCGCCTTGGGTCTCTTGGGCTCCAGACCAGGCTGGAACGAACGCTGCCCCTTACCATGCTCATACCAGGCCAGGTACTTGAGGCTTTCTCTCATCTGCATGGGGGAGAAGAAGTCCTTGTAGGCCAGAGCGAAGGCCACGGTGGGGAGGTAGTGGTGCTCGATGAGGTAGACGTAAAACTGCTCAGCCTCCTCCTTGTTGCGAGGCTTGGCGTGGCGAGCTTCACGCTGCTTGCGAGATTCGAGTGCATAGGCGTCGTAGCGGGGGAGCTGAGTGTCACGACGAGACGCTTTTCTCTTTTTAGGCTTCATAGCGCAGGCGTCCTCGGCTCTTGAGGGATAAGCGGATCAGCACGATCGTCCTCAATCAGCTCGGTGGGAGCCGTACTGGTTGCGAGCAACCCCACGTGACCATCAACGATGATCTTCTGAGCCTTCGTGATGGACGAGACCACGCCCACAAGCACCTTGGGAAGCCCGTCCGTCGCGAAGTACCCCAAGTTCACATACGCACCATCGAGCGCATGGTCTGCGGCCAAGGCGCTTGCCAGGGCACGGTAGTTGGACTCCTCGCGCGTGACCTTCGCGATGGGGTCGTAGGTGACGTAGGAGAGGCTGACCATGTACGTCAGGTTGAGCTTCGAACTCATCTGCCTTCTCGCTCTCGACGGCCGCGCTCAGCGATTGTTTGTCGTCGCCAATAGCCTTCAGCACCACGGAGGGTCTTGAACTTGCGACGCCCGGCCATCCATTCACGCGGCCCCGTTCGAACGATCTTCGTTTCGGGAGTGACACGGCTACTCTTGTCACGCGCGGAGGCGGGGCACCCCACCACCGCCTGCACCCCCGGTCTCAGCTTCATCGTCCGAAAGCCCTGGGGCTCGAACGCCGAAGGCTCGGCTTGGCGAAAGCGATAATGCCTCTCGGTGATGTCGATCTTCGACGCGAGGAAGCCGTGGCGCTTGGCCCAGCCGCGGGCGTCGCGGGCGTCGAAATAGGACTTGTCCAGGAGGAGGGTTTGGACTTGGGTGCCGACGGGGCAGGGTTTGAGGGCGTCGCGCCTTTGGCGGGATGAACCCCGGTTCTTTGCAGCTCTTGCGGCACGTTTCTTCACGTCGCGGCGCGCAGGGTGAAGCAGGTGCATGATCTCATCATCGGTGAGCTGCTTCAGATCCCTGTCTTCGTAGCCCTCGCGCGTCTTCATGCGGATGGCACGCGAGTGAGTGTCAGCACTGATAAACTTGAACTCCTTAGGCCAAACCTTCCACAGCTCGCCCTCAAGAACGCGACGATGGCTCGTCTGCATTCCCTTGGAGGCGGCACGCTTCTCGTGAGCCTTGGCGTGTGAGAGAAATTCTTTCGCGCGCTTCGGATCGGTAAGCTTGAGTCTCTCTGCCTGCTCTCGCCAGGCTTCGGCAGAGACCAAATGACCTTCGCTTCCTTTGAAATGCCCGATAATCTCTCCGCCCAGACGAGTAAAACTCGTCTTGTGCTTGAAGGGCATACGATAGCGCTCCTTCTTCGGAGCGGGGTCGCGTACCCCAGGCAATCGAAGCTGAATGCGCACCATCTTGTGAACGAGGCGCGTCGGGGTGCTGGGCTCGTTCTCACGGTAGTCCTTGAGAAGAGAGCGCGCTTCTTTGCGCGTCTCGGCCGCGGTGAGGTCTTCCCAGCCGTGCCCGTAGCCGTAGTTGCCTTGAACCACGTAGAGGTCGCGTGTCTTGCGTGCAGTCATGAGTAGTACTCCACAATCTCACCCGTCTTCAGGTGAGCCTGGTTGCCGTGACCGGGAACGATGCGTCCTTGGGCGACGCGCTTGGCGCGCGACAAATGAAGATTCTCTGAGCTGCGAACCCAGTGATTCCGCTTGGACGGATGGGGGTGGAGATCCTGATCTTCGGGGTAACCGTCACTGTCGAGCGGGCCGACGTCGCTCTCGTCGACCTCATCGAACATCTCATTGGGCCATTCCTCCTCGGCGATCTCGATCGCATCGCTCTCGTTGTCGGCCCACACGAGATAGTAGTAGGAGCTGTAGCCCATCCCCACTTCGATGACCCAAGGCTTGCCGTAGTCCGGGGTCCCCTTCATCTTGTCGATTTGAAACCAGCCGGTGTGGCCACGGCTTCCCAGCTCGGCGAGGAGAACGGTCTTCTTGGCCTTCGTCGGGTAGACGCGCTGGTGCATCGACTTCGGGGAGCTACCAAAGACCGTACGATGCACAGTATCGAAGCCAGCCCAGCCGTGGACGAGAAACTTCTTCTTGTTGTGGATGCGGTCGTAAACAAGCTGGGCTGCCTTGACGTTGCCCCTCGCCTTGAGGGCATGCGCAAGCTTCATCCCCGACTCATGGGCTCTAGCCCATGTTTTGGCTTCCGTCTCCTCGCCGTAGCGTCTACCCATAGCGTCGTAGAAGAGGTTGCCGAGGGCGCTCTTCTCGTCGGCTTTCGGAAAGTCGCGTGCGATGCGTCCGCGGAATGTCTTCTTGACTTTGACGCTCATGACTTCGCCTTCCAAAAACGGTTCACTGCCGCCGTCGCTTCCTTCAACGTCCTGTACTCCCCATCCGCGGTGGGATGCAGGATGGGAGACAATTGACTTCCGGGCTTGTTGGACCCGAAGAGCAGTCTCGCCCCGGGGCCGTTCCAGTAGATCACCCAGGGACTCTTGTTGGGGAGGTGCCAAAGGGCGTTGCCGATGGCGCCGCGCTCAAGGCGGAGGGAACCTTTGCCGTGGGTGCTGTACCCAATCATGGCGTCGTAGAAGACGTCGGCTTTCGGAAAGTCGCGCGACGGGTCGCGGCGAGCCTTGCCCCCATAGCTCTTGTAGGAAAGGTGACCCTTCGGCGCGTGAGCCACAGCAATCGTAGATTTCCAGGGCGCCTTGATTGAGGGCTCAACGTGGAATCTTCCCTGCCCATCCATCCAGACCGAGCAATCTACCCCAGCCCTGCGAGCTGTCTCGACAGCTTGCGCAATCGCGTGGTCGCGCGCGTCCTTGCGAGGGCCCGACAGAGGGTTTGGCTGCTTGACTTGGTCTCGGCGAGCACGGTACGCCTTCTCGTAGATCTCGTCTTCGGTGAACCGATCGAGGGACCGAAGGTGCCCCGCATACTCGGCATTCGACCAACCCGAGAGACGACGCGAAGAGGGCTTCCGGGTCGTGGACGAGCCATACGCCTGCCGGTAGTTCTCGGAGTGCATCTTGCGGCTCTGCTTCAATACGCGTTCGATGAGAGCGTCCTCGGCGATGGCGTAGAGATCGGAGAGCCCCTGGCGATCGAGCACCGAACGGAGTTCTCCTTTCTGCCACTCTCCGCGCTCATGCGAGCCAGGAGACAAGCGACGCCCAGGCGGTTGCTCGCGACCCACCTGGTCTCCGTAGTACCGAGCCCTCTGCTCGCGCGTCATAGACATGAGAAGCTGCCTTTCCGAGAAAAAGTCGAGTAGGGCGTCAGCTTACGATAAGCCGCTCCCCGATGCTCTATTTTATCGCTGTGCCCCGCCGAAGGCGGGGGTGAGCACCAGCATCGGCGGCCCGTCGTCTCCTGACCGATGCCGCATCCACCGGAGGTCGGACTTGGAGATGTGTCCTGCCTCGACGTCTTGCAGGAGGACGTCGTGGGCGGCCTTGTGGTGGGCGAGGAACTCGGGGATGAAG
>Ga0315288_10005309_pt1 | contig 16400 bp, 12 predicted proteins | sample YL17G11_20_MG_FD_203454 | JGI IMG/M metagenome (GOLD analysis project Ga0315288, IMG submission 203454) | Sediment microbial communities from Yellowstone Lake, YNP, Wyoming, USA - YL17G11_20 | ecosystem: Environmental > Aquatic > Freshwater > Lake > Sediment | place: USA: Wyoming | collected...
AACCGCTACCGGGGCGCAGTAAATATGGCCCAATTGCTTGGCGGCGGCGACGCCGACGATGAATAATCCGAGAATGAAGGCTACCCAGCCAACCATCGTTTTTCCTTTCTTTCTTCCAGGGAAGTGAATCTCCTGAATACCTTATCGGCCGATGGGGTTGTTTCATTGAAAAAAATCGGGAGGAAATGAAGGGCTCCCGGTTTCCCGTCTGCCTCGGTCCTGGACTTGCATGGGGAGAATTTTTATTCTATTGTTGGATCACCCGATATGGAATTGACGCGCCTGCAGGGCGGATGGAGGACCCCAGATGGAAAGCGAGGCCCGGTTGTTCGATTCGATCTTCAACCCCAGGTCGGTGGCCATCATCGGAGCGTCCCCCCAGGACCTGGCCACCCTCGCCCAGATGAGCACGAAAATCAGAGACCGCCTGTTTCTGGTGAACCCGAAATACACGGAGGTCCGGGGCAAGAAGTGCTACCCCAGCCTCTCGGCCGTGGAATCCGGGATTGACTACGCCATGGTCATCGTATCGGCCCCTCTTGTCCCCCAGGTTTTGGAAGAGTGCATTCAAAAGGGAGTCAAGGTCGCGCAGATATACAGCGCCGGCTTCAGCGAGACGGGAATCCCCGAGAGGATCGAACTGGAGAAGCGGCTGAAACAGGTGGCCGAGGGCCGGATCCGGGTCATCGGCCCGAATTGCTTCGGGGTCTACTGCCCCCGGTCGGGGCTGGCCATCGTCCCGGAGGCGCCGGAAGAAGGGGGCCATATCGGAGTCGTGGCCCAGAGCGGAAGCGTGGCCGAATGCTTCTCCTATTTTGCCAAGACCAAAAACCTGCGGTTCAGCAAGGTGGTGAGTTACGGCAATGCCGTGGACCTGGACGGTCCTGACTTCCTGGAATACCTGGCCGACGATCCGGAAACAAAAATGATAGCCTTTTACGTTGAAGGAACCCGGAATGGCGGGCGCCTGAAAAGGGCTTTGACCCGGGCGGCCGGGCGAAAGCCGGTGATCGCCATCAAAGGAGGGATGACCGAGCAGGGGATGAGGGCGGCTGCCTCCCATACGGCTTCCCTGACCGGAGCCCCTGAAATCTGGACGTCTCTCTTCAGGCAGACCGGAGCGATTCAGGTGGAAAGCTTCGATGAGATGGTGAGCACGGTCATGGCCCTGGAATGCTCCCCTCTTCCTGCGGGCCGGGCCCTTTCCATTATTACCAACTCCGGTGGCTTCAGCGTGATCCAGACGGACCTGTGCCTGAAGGTGGGGATGGAAATTCCCCGGTTTTCCCGGGAGACCCTGGAGGCGCTTCGCAGGCTGGTCCCCCTTGCGGGAACCAGCATCGGGAATCCTCTCGACGCCTGGCCCATATACTACAATTTATCCACCTCGGGGAATATCGCCGACATCATCCGGATCGTGGCTTCGGACCGCAACATTCACTCCCTGGTTTTTCAATTCGATCAGTTTCGGTATCTGCGGCGGGCGATGGGGCAGGGAGTCGGGGCCCACATGAAGGCCTTAATCGACCTGATGATGGAAGGATGCGAGCATGCCCGGGACAAAGAGAGAAAGCCGGTGCTGATCTGTGTTTCCCTGGATCCCTACCTGGAAGACGAGGAGGATCGGCACTACAACCTAATGATCAAGAGGACTTTTTCGGAAAAGAAGTTTCCGGTCTATCCGAACCTGGATGCAGCGGTAAAAACTCTTTCCCATCTGTACCATTTCGGGCAACGCCGTCTTCCTTCCCCCTTTCTTTCTTGATTTGTGCGTAAGGTAATGATAACTTTATAAAATAATTAATGAATAAAAACCTGATAGGACACCGATAAACACAGATGAACACCGATTTCGTATTGAAAAAACCCAAAGACAAAAGATGGAATGGGACGCGGATGAACGCGGATCGACACGGATGAAGCGTTAAGAACAAATACGAACGTCTAAGGAATCTTATTCGTAGCATTAATATCTCTGTGCTCTCTGGGTAATCTGCGTAATCTGCGGATAAACAGTTTCAAAAAAGGAAGAATTATGGGACGGAAGGCGAAGATCGAGCGGAAGACAAAAGAGACCGAGGTTTGGTTGGACCTCAACCTGGACGGTTCGGGAAAACATCAGGTCAAAACCTCCATTCCCTTCCTGGATCACATGCTCAGCCTATTTTCGGCCCACGGGCTCTTCGATTTAAAGGTGAAAGCCCGGGGAGACCGGGAGGTGGATGATCATCACACGGCGGAGGATATAGGGATCTGCCTGGGACATGCTCTCAAACAGGCCCTGGGGGGGAAAGAGGGGATTGCCCGATACGGGTCGGCCTTCGTCCCCATGGACGAAAGCCTGGCCTCGGTTCACGTGGACCTTTCCGGGAGGCCCTGCCTGGTTTTTGACTTTTCCCTCCGCCGGCGGAAAATCGGGGATTTTGACACGGAACTGGTGAAGGAATTCTTCCAGGCCCTGGTGAACAATGCGGCGGTAACGATTCACGCGAAGGTTGCTTACGGGAGCAACGGACACCACATGGTGGAATCCCTTTTCAAAGCGCTGGGACGGGCTCTGCGCCAGGCCGTCTCCCGGGATGAAAAGATAAAAGGAATTCCTTCCACGAAAGGGAAGCTGTGATCGTCATCGTCGATTACGGCATGGGAAATTTGCGGAGCGTCCACAAGGCGCTGGAGCGGGTGGGATTCCCGGCGGTGGTGACCCAGGACCCTACGCTGATCGGCAGGGCTGATGGTATGGTTCTGCCCGGAGTGGGGGCTTTCAAGAAGGCCATGGAGAATTTGGAGCGTCTTCGCCTCGTCGATCCGATCCTGGAATTCATCCAGAGCGGAAAACCCTTCCTGGGAATCTGCCTGGGCTTCCAGCTCCTCTTCTCTGAAAGCGAAGAATTTTCTCGGTACCGGGGACTGGATGTTTTCAAGGGGGAAGTAATCCGCTTCCCTTTTTCCCTGCCGGGAGCCCCTCGGGCCAAAGATTCCCTCAAGGTTCCCCACATGGGCTGGAACTCGGTCCGGATCAGGAAACCGATCCCGGCGCTGGAGGGAATCGAAGAGGGAACCCATTTTTACTTCGTCCATTCCTATTTGCCGGTACCCCAGGATCCGGAGATCATCGCCACGACCACTGACTACGGCGGAGAATTCGCGTCCAGCGTGGGAAAGGGCAATCTCTTTGCCTGCCAGTTTCATCCGGAAAAGAGCCAGTCGGCCGGGCTCAAAATCCTCCGGAATTTCGGGCGTCTCGCACAGCCATGAGATATTACCCTGTATTTCTGGACCTCAAGGAAAGGCTCTGCGTGGTCATCGGCGGGGGCCGGGTGGCGGAGCGGAAGGTCAAAACCCTCCTCCGGGCGGGCGCCCGGGTCAAAGTCATAAGCCCGCAACTGACGGCTTCGCTTGCCCGGCTGAAGGAGCGCGAGAGGATTTCCCATCTTTCCCGGACCTACAGGAAAAGCGATCTGCGGGGGGCTTTCCTGGCCATCGGGGCAACCGATGACCGGTCCATCAACGAGCGGATTTTCCGGGAAGCGGCGGCGGGCCGGATTCCGGTCAACGTGGTGGATGACCCGGCGCACAGCAGCTTCATCGTTCCCTCCATCGTGGAGAAGAAAGATCTTCTGGTGGCCATCTCCACTTCCGGGAAGAGCCCCGCGCTGGCCCGGGTTCTCCGGCAAAAACTCGAGAAGGAAGTCGGCCCGGAATATGAGGGCTTGCTGAAACTGCTGGGAAGGGTGAGAGAGAAGCTCCTCCCCCTGGGCCTGGGGCAGCCGAGGAATCAGAAGATCTTTCGGAAGCTGGTCGGCGAAGACCTGCTGCCCCTGATCAGGGGAAAAAAATTCCGGGAGCTGAATCGGCGTCTGATCCGAGTCCTGGGACCCGGGTATTCGTTGAAGGAATTGGGTTTGAAGTGGGAAAAAAAGCAGAGAGCATAGAGCAGAGAACATCCAGCGCGGCGGATGAGCAATCAAATGATAGGGTTTGCCCGGACAACACGCCTCCCAGAAATCCCCCCTCGCCCCCCTTTAAAAAAGGGGGGTTGGGGGGGATTTCAGAGACCCGTTTCCCAAGAAAATATCCTTTGCAAAATTTAGAGAGCCTGCACGTTAGTAGTTTAGAGCAAAGCCTTCATCCGCCAAGGGAGCCCTGTGTTTAAGCAGAAAACTAGGGAGAAATCCACCCTATTCAATTTCCGGGAAGTGGGAAAACGGATTTAGGGGAAGGTGCTCTTAAGGAAAGTTGGAATAAGAAAGCCAGATGGACAAACCAACAAGGAAGATCGAACTCCGCCTGGGGACTCGAGCGAGCCTTCTGGCCCTCCAGCAGGCCAACTGGGTAAAAAAGCGGGTGGAGGATCTGAATCCCGAGGTGACCGTCACGCTGGTCCATATCAAGACCACCGGCGACAAACTGGATTTTCCCCTCTTCAAAATTGGGGGGAAAGGATTATTCGTCAAGGAGATTGAGGAGGCTTTGGCCCGAAAGGAAGTGGACCTGGCGGTACACAGCGCCAAGGATCTGCCGGCGGTCATTCCGGAGGGCCTGGATTTAATCGCCTTTCCCGAAAGGGAAGACCCGCGGGACGCCCTGGTGTCTCGGGGCGAAAAGAGGTTCGGAGAAATCCGCGAGGGGGGGAAGGTGGGAACGGGAAGCCTCAGGAGGCAGGCTCAGCTTCTGAACCTGAGGCCGGACCTGGAGGTCGTTCCTCTCCGGGGAAACCTGGACACCCGCCTAAGGAAACTCACCGCCCTGGACCTGGATGCGGTGATCCTGGCCTCCGCCGGGTTGCACCGGATGGGCTGGGAGGATCGGATATCGGAATTTTTCGACCCCGAGACGATGGTCCCGGCGATCGGCCAGGGGGCGCTGGCCATCGAAACTCGCGAGGAGGATGAAAGGGTCCGAAAGGTTGTGGAACCGCTCAATCATCTTGCCACGCAGATATCGGTCCTGGCGGAAAGGGCCTTCCTGCAGAGATTGGGGGGTGGATGCCAGGTTCCCGTTGCCGGATATGCCCGGATCGAGTCGGGCAAACTCATATTGACCGGCCTGGTGGCGGGGGTGGACGGCAGGAAGGTGGTGAGGGGAAAAGAAGAGGGGCCCCTGGAAAAGAACAAGGAACTGGGCGAGCGATTGGCCGGGGACCTGCTGCAAAGGGGAGCCGGGGAAATTTTACAAGAGGTCTATAAAAAGGCATGAGCGCCGGAATCGTTTACCTCATCGGAGCGGGGCCCGGGGACCCGGGACTGATCACGGTCAAGGGGCTTGAGTGTCTGGAAAAGGCGGATGCGGTCGTCTATGACTACCTGGCCAATGAGCAGCTGCTCGGCCACATCAAGGAAGGAGCGGAAAAGATCTATGTGGGGAAGAAGGGGGGCGATCACACCCTTCCTCAGGATCAGATCAACGATTTGATCATCGCCAGGGCGAAAGCGGGGAAGTCGGTGGCCCGCCTGAAAGGGGGGGATCCGTTTATTTTCGGCCGGGGGGGAGAAGAGGCCGAGGAATTGGCCCGGGCTGGGATTCCCTTTGAGATTGTTCCCGGGGTCACCTCGGCCATTGCCGCGCCGGCCTACGCCGGGATCCCCCTGACCCACCGGGATTTCACCTCCACCGTGGCTTTTATCACCGGCCACGAAGACCCGACCAAAGGGGAGTCGAAGATTGCCTGGGACAAGATCTCCACGGGAATCGGAACGCTGGTCTTCCTCATGGGAGTGGGAAACCTGGGCCGCATCGCCCGGGAGCTCATGAAAAACGGCCGCGACCCGGAGACTCCTGTGGCTTTGATCCGCTGGGGAACCCTTCCCGAGCAGGAAACCGTCCTGGGCACACTCTCCAACATCGGCGAGGTCGCCCGGGCCCGCAAACTCAAACCGCCGGTCATCATCCTGGTGGGCGAGGTGGTGGCGCTCCGGGATAAACTGAACTGGTTTGAGACCCTCCCGCTATTCGGGAAGAAAATCCTGGTGACCAGGGCCCGGGAGCAGGCCAGCGACCTTTCCGAGAGACTGCGGGCCCTGGGCGCAATTCCCGTCGAGTTTCCCACCATCGGAATCCTTCCCCCGGAAAGCTGGGCTGACGTCGATCATGGCCTTCAACAAATGATGATGTATGATTGGATTATATTCACCAGCGCCAACGGGGTGAAGTTTTTGGTGGACCGGCTCTTAGCCCTGGGGCGGGATGTGAGAAATTTAAAGGGCCCACGGGTCTGCGCCATCGGCCCGAAGACCGCCGAGGCGCTGGAAGCCCTGAAAATCCGGGTGAACTTCGTTCCCCAAGAATACCGGGCCGAGGCCATCTTGGAAGGCCTCCAGAAAGAAAAGCTGAAGGGCAAGAACATTCTGATCCCCCGGGCCAGGGTGGCCCGGGATGTCCTTCCGGAGGAGCTGAGGAAGGCGGGTGCGGCGGTGGATGTGGTCGAGGTGTACCAGACCGTCCTTCCGAAAGAGAATGTCTCCAAAATCCGGGAGCTGCTGAAGAAGGGGGAGATTTCGGCGGTAACCTTCACCAGCTCTTCGACGGTGAGCAATTTCGCGGAGATGCTGGGGAAGGAGAAGGCGCGGGCGCTGACCGCCGGTATTCCGGTGGCCTCCATCGGCCCCATTACCGCGGAAAAGGCCCGAGAATTGGGAATCAAAACCGCGGTCATGCCCGCGGAGTACACCATCCCGGCGCTGGTTCAGGCCCTGGCAGAGCACTTTCGAAAAACAGATGAGCCACAGAGGTCACAGAGAACACAGAGGGAAGAAACCTAATGGGACACAGATAAACTTAGCGCGGCTGCGCCGCAACCAAAAAAATTTTATTGGACACAGATGAACACAGATAAACACAGAAAAGGATTCATGAAAAACGCTTAACAAAATTTAAAGATTTTACACTACAGTAGTACAGATGAGCACAGATTTTATATTCGCAAAAGACTTAAAGACAGAAGACATAATGGGACGCGGATGAACGCGGATAAACACGGATGAAACGGTATAAAGAAATAGAAGGGCATAAAGGATTTTTTTATTTGATATCCCTTTTTCTCTGTGGTCTCTGTGATCTCTGTGGCAAAAAGGTTTTGAGCTTTTTATGATCGGGATATCGAAATTATACTGCGGCACGGTGGAAGCGTCCGACCCCCTGCGCTACGGGCGCCGGTCGGGGAAGCTTCCTTCCCACCTCCTGCAGTTTTCGGAAGACAAAAAGCCGGTGGTGGTGTGGAACGTGGGCCAGCGGTGCAACCTGAAATGCGTCCACTGTTACTCCCATTCCCAGAACCGGGAGTACACCGGGGAGCTGTCCACGGAAGAGGGAAGGGCGCTCATCGAAGACCTGGCCCGCTTTGGCTCGCCGGTCATTCTCTTTTCCGGAGGAGAACCTCTTCTGCGGAAAGACCTGCCGGAATTGGCCCGGCTGGCCACGGACCGGGGAATGCGGGCGGTCATCTCCACCAACGGGACGCTCATCACCCCGGACATGGCTCGGAAGCTGAAAAAGATCGGCCTTTCCTACGTGGGCGTGAGCTTGGACGGGATGGAAAAAACCAACGACCGGTTCCGGGGAGTGGAGGGAGCCTTCCAGGCCGCGCTCCAGGGGATCCGCAACTCCCGGGAGGCGGGCATCAAGGTGGGGCTGCGGTTCACCATCAACCGGCGAAACGCCCAGGACGTTCCCGGGATCTTCGATTTACTGGAAAAAGAAGATATTCCCCGGGTCTGCTTCTACCATCTTGTCTATGCGGGCCGGGGAAGCGAGCTCATCGGGGAAGACCTGGACCGCGGAGAGACCCGCAGAGTGGTAGACCTCATCATTGATCGGACGAAGGATCTCCACGGCCGGCAAAAACCCATGGAGGTTCTTACCGTGGACAACCACTCCGACGGGCCTTACCTGTACCTGCGCATGCTACGGGAGAGATCTCCCCGGGCCGGAGAGGTCATGGAACTCCTGCGGATGAACGGGGGAAACAGCTCCGGGGTGGGCATCGGCTGCGTGAGCTGGGACGGATCGGTTCACGCCGATCAGTTCTGGAGGCACTACTCCTTCGGCAACGTGCGGCAGCGTCCTTTCAGCCAGATCTGGACGGACCTGGGCCATCCCCTGATGGCCGGGCTCAAGGAGAAGAAAAAACACGTGACCGGGCGCTGCGCCGCCTGCCGATTCCTGGAGGTCTGCGCGGGAAATTTCCGGGTTCGGGCCGAGGCGGTCACCGGAGACCTCTGGGCTCCCGACCCGGCCTGTTACTTGACGGATGAGGAAATCGGAATCGGGTAAAAAACAAATCCCAAGGAAGGCAAATTCCAAGTTCCAAATCCCAAATCCCAAATAAAATGACAATTACCGAAATTCCAAAACTAGGAGGAAAATTGTTTTTTAATTTGAAAATTGGAGTTTGATTGTTATTTGGGATTTGGTGCTTGGGATTTGGGATTTCAAGTATTAGGCCCATCGAAGAACATGATCGAAGAAAACGGTCATCCAGCGAAATCGGTTGAAACCGTAAACCTGAAGGTTCCAACCTTGCGCATGATCGCCTGGGAAGTGACCCGGAGCTGCAACCTGAACTGCATCCACTGCCGGGCCGCCGCCGAAAGGGGACCCTATCCGGGTGAATTGGGCACGGAAGAAGCGCTCCGCCTGATCGAGGAGATCGTTTCCTTCAGCCAGCCGGTCGTCATCCTGACGGGGGGCGAGCCCCTCCTCCGGCCGGATGTCTATGACCTGGCCCGCTACGGGACGCAGAAGGGGCTGCGCATGGTCATGGCTCCCAACGGGACTCTTCTGGACGCGGAAAAGGCGGCCCGCCTGAAGGCTTCGGGGATTCAGCGGGTCTCCATCAGTCTGGACGGGGCGGCGGCCGAAAGCCACGACCGTTTCCGCCAGGTGGAAGGGGCCTTTGCCGGGGCCTTGAGGGGGATCCAGTTTTTGAAAGAAGCCGGGCTCGAGTTTCAGATTAATACCACGGTGACCCAGAAGAATTTCCAGGCGCTACCCGGAATCCTGGCCCTGGCCGTAAAGCTGGGGGCCGTGGCCCACCACATCTTCCTCCTCGTCCCCACCGGCCGGGGAAAGGAAATGAAAGAGGAGGCCATTGAGGGGAAGGAGTACGAAAAGATCCTCCACTGGTTTTACGATCAACGGGGAAAGGTGCCGCTCCAGCTCAAGGCGACCTGCGCCCCCCATTACTACCGGATTCTCCGGCAGCGAGCGCGGGAAGAAGGAAAGCAGGTGACCCCCCAGACCCACGGCCTCGATGCCATGACCCGGGGATGCCTGGGAGGGATCGGCTTTCTTTTTATATCCCACGTGGGTGATGTGCAGCCCTGCGGTTATCTGGAGGCTTTCAGCGGAAATGTGAAGCGGCAGCGGCTGAAAGATATCTGGGAATCCTCGCCCGTTTTCCTGCAGTTGCGCGATTTCTCCGCTTACCGCGGCCGCTGCGGGAGATGCGAATACCTGAGGGTGTGCGGGGGCTGCCGGGCCAGGGCTTTTGAGCAATCCGGAGATCTTATGGCCGAAGAACCCCTTTGTATTTACCAGCCCGGAGGGAACCCCGCTGCCGCTTCCTAATTTCTCGCCTCAACAGTCGAAAGACAGCCTTTTCCCTTGGTGATCTATCGGCAGGAAACCTCCTCTGTTTCCCCCCTTTTGAACGTAAAGGCCTTCGGCCCTGTACAAATATGACCGAATTTTCATCCCCGGATTAGCTGTCATTCTCTGATTTCAAAAAACAAGAGAAGACCGAGCCCCCCTTTCTTTTTCCAATAGCCTTCTTAATACACGGAATTTATTTTGATATTTGAAAATTCCGGGATTCTACAAAAAGTTCTGCTCATCTTTTTCAATGCCGACTTGCATATCGGCATAGAACTTGCCACTAGGATAATTGCCGCTGGAGGAATGCGTTTTTTCCTCCGGCACTTCGGGCGAGCAAGGAGATTGGAGATGCCGCAGACAGAAAGTTTCTCCCAGAGTGAACATCAGATTTTTCCGCTGAACCATCCGGAAACTGCCCCCGTCGTCCCCAACCCAGCCATGCGAACGGAGAACCGACGGCAGCGGAAGAAATCGGGCAGGCTCTCCGGCATGCTGGATTATTTTTTCGGCAAAGAGAAAAACGGGTCCGGAGAATCTCTGGAGGACTACCTCGAGCTCTCCCAGAGGTATCCGGAAAATGCCACCTACCAGATGAAAATGGCCGAGATTTACCAGAAAAAGGGAGAAGAGGAGAAAGCCATCGCCAAGTACCTCCAGGCCGCTGAAATATTCGGCCAGGAGAACTTTTTCCCCCAGGCCATGGCGATCTACAAACAGGTCCTGGCCATGAATCCCCATCTGGTCCAGGCCAACCAAAAAATCGGGGAGATCTATCAAAAGATGGGGTTCCTGGATGACGCCATCGCCCAGTACAGAATCGTGGTCAAACATGACGAAACCTGGGGAAGAAAAGAAAAAATTCCCCAGATCATGAGGCTGATTCAAGAATTGGAAAAGGAGAAGAGTGCCCGGGAAAAGAAAGCGCCGGTCGCGGTGGAAGCCAGGAAACCAGCCGAACCCAAGGCGGATCCTGCTCCCCCGGCTTTACCCAGATCCGGGCCACCGCCCAAGGCCCTTCGCTCAGTCCCCCCCCAGGAGGGAAAAAAAGAAGATTTCTATGATCTCCGGGCTGAATTGACCACCAGCGACCCGGGGGATTTGAAAGACATCAAGGAAATTTCCACGGATAAGCTCTTCGGGTTTGAAGAGATCTTCAAAGAGTTGCAGGAAACGGTGATTCCGGTGGAGGTGTACCCCAATTTCAATTACCACATGGGCAAGGCCTGCCGGGAGATGGGGTTCAATGACGGGGCGATCGATCAGCTGCAGATCGCCATGCAGAAAGGACAGAACCCCATCGAAGCGGCCAAGATGTTGAGCAAGTGCTTCCGGGACAAGGGATGGTTTCATGAGGCCCAGAAGTATTTCGAGAAGGCCATGCAGATGGAGAGCGAATCCCGGAAGAAGCAAACCCCCAGCTTCAAAAGCGAACTCGTCATGATTCCCTCCTGATCCTTTCAGGTCCGGGACTCGGCCGAGCCCCGGACCTCACCCCTAACCCGGCAAAGCCGAAATCATTTTTTCTTTTCCCGCTGTCTGCGCGTCCCCGGGTCTCCGCGTCCGTCTTTGGGGGGTAGGGTTGACGGTGCGCCCTGATTTGGCTATCATGATACGCGAATGACCGGAAGGGGAGAAGGCTCCCTCAGAATCAGAGATCAATACCTTTATCCCCGCATGATGGCGGGGTCATTGCGCCCGCGGTTCAGACCCTTAAGGATAATCTCGGGAATCGCCAAAGGGGGGCTCCGGGTACGGGAAACACTGTCGGTTTGGCGGGTACCCACCCCGAGCCCAGAATACGCCCAGAGGCTTGCAGGAATCATAAATAAGGGGTAAGATCACTAAGGGTTCCCTCGCTACCATTTCTCAGGGGCAGTCCCCCTCCCGGCCCGGGGGCCAGAGAGAGGGATTTTTCTCAAGTTTTCCATAAAATCGACCGAAATCATTAGCAGTAACCCTCAGAAGGCCGAATATTCCGGGGAACCCTTCCGCCCGAGCTTCAAAAGAGGGTTGCCGGTCTCCGGGCAGGCAAAGACCCGGGGAAGGAGGGGAGGATGGTTCCTACCGAGAGGATCCGGAATGTCGAAATCTTTCAGGGGCTCAAAGATGAAGAGCTGAAAATCGTGGCCCAGTTCTGTCAGGAGCTCCAGATTCCCGAGAAAAACACGCTTTGCGAAGAAGGAGCCCGGGCTGACAAGCTTTTCATCCTGGAGGAAGGAACCGTTTCCATACGATTCCAAAAAGGGGCGGGCTTCGAGATTCACGGTCCGGGGAAGATCCTGGGCTGGTCTTTTCTCGTCCCCCCGAACCGTTACACGGCCTCCGCGGTCACGGTCACCCCTTCCCGACTCCTGATGATCAAAAGCCCGGATTTCTATGAGCTGGTTCACAAAGACAGCCGGATGGGCTTGAAAATCATGGACCGCCTGGCGCAGGTGGTTTCCGGTCGCCTGAAGGCTTCGGTCCAAATTCATTGAACCGGGATTCCGTCCCGGGGGAAAGCCGGCTCCGGCGACGGAAGATTGCAGGGGGATGAACTGTCCTGCCTCGGGGCAGGCCCAATCGGGGGAAGATTCCCCTCAGGCGAGAGATCTATGGGAATCATCGACAAGTTCGGAGATATGCTGAAAGGAAAGGCCAAGTCTCAGGAACCCATCGACCGCTACATGAACCTGGTCAAGAAAGAACCGGGGAACGCCAAAGCCCACCTGAAATTGGCCGAGCTCTACCAGAAGAAAGGGGACAAGAAGAAGGCCGTCGCCGAATACCTTATGGCCGCCGAGATTTTTTTGAAAAACCAGTTCTACGCCCGGGCCATGGCCATCTACAAGCAGGTTCCCAAACAGGACCCCACTCTCGACCACGTCTACCTGAAGATCGCCGATATCTACCGCAAGATGGGATTCACGGGAGATGCCTTTGCCCAGTACCGGATCCTAGTCCAGCATTACGACGGCCAGGGGATGAAAGACAAGGCCCTGGAAGTCTTGAGCCTCATGGCCGACATGGACCCCCGGAAGACCGACCTGAAAGAGAAGATCAAAATTGCCAAATCCCAGATGGGCACAATAGAAGGATCCGGCGCGGGCGCAACGGCCGGTGAGGGCGCCGTCTTTGGCGAACCTACGCCCCTCTCGACGGAATTCCCGGCGGGGGGAGAGAAGAAGTCGGATTTCTTCGACCTGGGGGCCATGCTGGAATCCGCGGAAGCGCCCCAGGGGTCCGGTCCGAAAGAGATCGCCCCCATGGAGAAAATCTGCGGCTTTGAAGAGATCTTCAAAGAACTGAAAGAGAACAGCGGGCCGAGCGCGGTGGACCCCAATTTCAACTATAACCTGGGCGTGGCCTCCCGCGAGATGGGCTTCACGGAGGATGCCATCGAGCAGTTCCGGATCGCCCTGGAAAAGGACCAGAACCCCTTCGAGGCGGCCAACATGCTGGGTCTTTGCTACAAGGAGACGGAGCAGTGGGAAAAGGCGGTCCAGTCCTTCCAGAAAGCCCTGCGCATGGAGGGGGTTCCCCGGGAGAAGATCCTGGAGGTCAAGTACGAGCTGGGGCTGATCTACAAACAGCAGGGGAAAAAGGAGGAGGCGCTGGGGCTGCTGCGGGAAATCTCGGCCGTGAATACGAAATTCCGAGAGGCCAAAAAAGAAATCGCCCTTCTCCTGTCGCAGGGGCATCAAAAGGGAAAATCCGCGGTCTAAGTGAGATTGGGAGGGTAACGGGATGGCGGTCTTCAATTATGCCAAGAAAGAAATCGATGCCAAAATCGTGTACTACGGTCCGGCGATTTCCGGAAAGACCACGAACCTGCAGTTCGTCCACGGGCACCTGAAGCCCGATCAGCGGGGCAAGATGGTCTCTCTGGCCACCAACGAAGACCGGACCCTGTTCTTTGATTTTCTGCCCATCGAGCTGGAGTGCGTCCGGGGCTTTAAGACCCGTTTCCACCTCTACACGGTCCCCGGTCAGGTATATTACGGAGCGACCCGCAGGGCGGTTCTCACCGGGGCCGACGGGGTGGTCTTCGTAGCCGATTCTCATGCCGACCGGATGGAAGACAACCTGGCCAGTTTCAGGGACCTGGAGGATAACCTCCGCTATTACGGGAAGAAGATTGACACGGTCCCCCTGGTCATTCAGTACAACAAGCGGGACCTCCCCAACGTTCTCTCCGTGGAGGATCTGAACCAGAAGCTCAACCGTCTGAACAGCCCCCATTTCGAGGGCGTCGCCGTTCTGGGCAAGGGGGTCTTTGAGGCCCTGACCATGACCTGCCGTCTGGTTTTGAAGGCCATCGAAAATGGGGTGGAATCCCGTCGGACCGTCTCGGGCCCGGAAAAGACGCCCCCGCCTGCTGCGCCGCCAAGCCCCAAGGGGCTGCGCCTGGAAAAGCCCGCGGGGCAGGCGGAATCCAGTCATCCCCGGCTTGAAGCAATGGCCGGCAAGGGCTTGCCCCCGGGAAAAGAGGCGGCCCAGGCCAAGCCCGGCGTGTCCGTTTTAGAAACGCCCCGCGCCAGAGCTCTGCGGCAGGAAAAGGCACCGGCCCCTCCGGGGGTTCCGGCGGCCGGGAAGGTTTCTCTGCCCCCGCCGGTGGGGAAGATTCCGCCCCTGACCGTGGAGAAACCGGATAAGAAGGAAGAGGAAAAGCAGGTTCTGGAGAGCCCGCCTATGGCCGGGAAGACCCCGGAGAAGGCGCCGGAGAGGAAGAGGCCGGAACTGTCCTTCAAACCGCCGGACAGAGGGGTGGGGGTGGTAAAGAAAACGGCGGCGGCGAAAGAAAGCCTGCGTATTCTCTCCTGCGGTCAGCCCCGGGTCTCTTCTCCCGGCAGCGTGGAGATTCCCCTGACCCTGGAGCTGGATGGGGCGGAAAACAGCGGCCCCCTCAGTATCAACCTGTCCATCAAACTCGAATCCATTGAACCGGAAATTGACTAAAGGGTCACCTCAGAGATTTCTTTTCATGGAAAAGGTCTTCCTGCGGCCCTCCTTGCATCCAGCCCGGAGAAGACCCTGTCTGCCCCTGCTCGGGATCCTGGTTTTTTCGATCGGTTTGATCCTGGGAGGTCTTCCCGTATGGGCCCAGCCCCGGCCATCCCCCCTTCAGCCGGAAACTCCGGCGCAGACCGGAATGAGGGACCGGGAGGAGGTCGACCGGGCCTGGCTCTCCCACCGGGGATACCTGGAAAAAGGAGATTGGCCGAAGAGCCAGGGGGAGCTGGAAAAAGTCTACCAGCGGAATCTGGATCAGGGGATTCGCAACGATTATGCTTACTCCCAGGCCCTGCTCCGGGAGAGCTCCCAGGCACCCCAGAGGGGAATGTCCATGGCGAAGGGCGAGCTCCTCGCCTACGCCGACCGGATGGCCCCGGACTACTCCGAAGTGCTGCAAACCCGGGCATGGTGGCTCCTGACCCAGATCCCCAGCAACTGGGAGAATACCATCCGGGCGTTTTCAACCTGGGGGAAGGGCGTTTTCCTCTCCTTTGTCAACCAGGAGGAGGCTTTTCCCCGCCTGGCGAATATCAGCTTCTGGATCCTGCTCAGCTTCATCCTCACCTTCGCGGCTTTCGCGGTTTCTCTTCTCTTCCGCCATTACTTCTATTTTACCCATCATTTGAAGCACCTGATCCGGCTGGACATGAGCTCCATTCCCCTGATGGCGCTGAGCTTCCTCTTTCTCTTCTCTCCCTTTTTCCTGGGCCTGGGGTGGATGTGGCTCTTTGTCCTGTGGGTCCTGGTCTTCTGGATCTACGGAAAGCGATCGGACCGGGTGGTGACCTTGGTCCTGCTGGGTCTGCTCCTCCTTCTCCCCCTGGGCATTCGTTTTCATTCTTCTCTGCTTTTCTCTCTAACGGGGAATGGCATCCCGGAAATTCTCCGGGCGAACAACGGAGCATGGAGCGAAGATTTACACCGAAGGCTTGTGAACCTCAACAAAGCCCATCCCCAGGATCCCGATATTCTTCTGTCCCTCGGGCTGGTGGAGAAGCGCATGGGGAAGTGGAAAGAGGCGGAGCAGCGGTTCCTCCAGCTTCTGCAGCTGGATCCCCGATCGGCCGCGGGCCCGAACAACCTGGGAAACCTCTTCCTCCTGACCGGCCGCCCGGATCAGGCCGCGGAGGCCTACCAGAACGCGGCCCGTCTGGAGCCCTCCCGGGGAGAGCCGCCCTATAACCTGGGACAGGCCTATCTCCTCAAACTCCGGATGAAAGAGGCCGAGGGGGAATTCCAACGGGCCCAGCGCCTGGAGCCGCAGAAGATCTCCTATCACACGAGCATCTCCTCCAAGAACCCCAACCGGCTGGTGATGGACTGGACCATCGGCCCCCTTCAGGTCTGGAAAAGAGTATGGACCCCGAGCCCGGAACGCGAACGGATCGCGCGGGGATTCTGGGAGATCCTGTGGAATGGAATTCCCCTGGAATATGCAGAAATCGCCATGGCGGTCCTTTTCGCCCTGTTGGGAGGGATCCACCTGGCGTCGCGGCGGTTGTCGCTGATCCGCAGCTGCGAGCGGTGCGGGACGCTGATCTGCTCCCGCTGCACCCGGTCCAGGGTCATCGGGAATCAGTGCGTCCAGTGCCTGAACGCTTTCACCGCCAACAGCAACGCCGACCCGAAAGTAGTCGGGAAGAAGCGGGCCGCAGTGGCCCGGTACCAGTCGCGCCTGAATTTCCTGCCGCAAAAGCTGTCGTGGATCCTGCCCGGGGTGGGACACCTGATGCGCGGGCGCACCGTGGAGGGGATCCTCTATCTCTTCGCGCTGATCCTTTTCCTGACCCGGGCGATCTGGTGGTCGGGGT
>Ga0315288_10005312_pt1 | contig 16397 bp, 13 predicted proteins | sample YL17G11_20_MG_FD_203454 | JGI IMG/M metagenome (GOLD analysis project Ga0315288, IMG submission 203454) | Sediment microbial communities from Yellowstone Lake, YNP, Wyoming, USA - YL17G11_20 | ecosystem: Environmental > Aquatic > Freshwater > Lake > Sediment | place: USA: Wyoming | collected...
TCGACCGGCTCGCCGCGGCGGCACCGGCGATGACCGGGGCCGAGTATCTGACGGCTGCCGTCCTCGGGTCGCTGTGGGAGGAACTCGACGCCGCCTTTCGCGCCGAGCTTTCCGGATCCGGCGGGCCCGACTCCGGCGGGCCGGTGCAGGAGTTCCTGAAGCGGCTGAACCCCGGCTGGAACCTGGTGGGGCGGGTGCACTTCAACCTTGCCGAGAACCGCAAGGACGAGGAGGCGCCGTTCGCCTTCCTGGCCACTTACACGACGCGGCTCTCGGCGAGCGCCAGACCCCAGCACCTGCCGCTGGGGCAGGCGCTCGGTGAGTACGCGGGGGCCGCGAACAAGGGACGGCTCCTCTCGTTGCTGCTGCCGGTTCAGCGCGCGGCGGAGCGTTGCGCGTGGCTGCGGGCCATGGTCGAGGCGGGCGAGATCTTCCACCCCTTGCGCTGGACCCCCAGGGAAGCGTTCCAATTGCTCGGAGACGTGCCGCTGCTGGAGCAGTCCGGCGTGGTGGTGCGGATGCCCGCCAACTGGAAGGCAGGCCGGCCCGCCCGCCCGCAGGTGACCGCCACGGTCGGCGGCCAAGCCCCGGCCGGTCTTGGCCAGGACGCGCTGCTCGACTTCCGCATGGAGCTCACCCTCGACGGCGGGAGGTTAACGGAGGCCGAGATCCGGGATCTGCTGGCCCGCTCCGACGGACTGGCGCTGATCCGCGGGCAGTGGGTGGAGATCGACCGGGAGCGGCTCGGCCGCATGATGGAACGGTTCCGGGCGGTCGAGCAGCGCGCGGCCCAGGATGGTATCTCGTTCGCTGCCGCCCTGCGGATGTTCGCCGGCGCCGACGTGGCCAGTGATGGCAGCGAGAGCGCCGACCCGGACTGGTCAGGGGTTGTCGCGGGTCCCTGGCTCGCCGAGACATTGAAGGCGCTTCGCTCCCCCGAAGGCCTGGCGCGCGTCGAGCCGGGAAGCGCGTTGCGCGGCACGCTGCGGCCATACCAGCAAGTGGGCGTCCGCTGGCTGCACCTGCTGTCGCGGCTGGGTCTCGGGGCGTGCCTGGCCGACGACATGGGGCTGGGCAAGACCATCCAGGTGCTTTCGTTGCTCCTGGTCCAGCAGACTGAAACTCGAATGTCGGCCGACGGCTTTTATGGAGCGCCGGCATCTTGCCGGCCCCCGGCGGAGTCAGCAATCGAAAACAGCCCGGGGGCCGGCGGGACGCCAGCGCTCCATACCCAGCCAAACCTGCTGGTCGCTCCGGCCTCGCTGCTGGCCAACTGGGTCGCGGAGATCGAGCGCTTCGCGCCGGCCCTCAAGACGCTGGTCGCCCACCCCTCGGCCATGCCGGTCGAACAACTGAAATCGCTGCCGCCGGAGGCGCTCGCCGGCGTGGACCTGGTGATCACCAGCTACGGCTCACTTCTGCGGATCCCCTGGCTGGCGGACCGGGAATGGCGCTTCGTGATCCTCGACGAGGCTCAGGCCATCAAGAACCCGGACGCAAAGCAGACGCGGTTTGCGAAGAAGCTCGAGGGCCGCGCCCGGATCGCCCTCACCGGCACGCCGATTGAAAACCGGCTCGGAGACCTCTGGTCGATCTTCGATTTCATCAACCCCGGGCTGCTTGGCTCGGCACGCGAGTTCACCGCCTATGCCAAGCGCCTGGCGGACAAGCCACACAACCCCTACGGGCCGCTGCGCAACCTGCTGCGTCCGTACATCCTGCGGCGCCTCAAGACCGACAAGTCGGTCATCTCCGACCTGCCCGACAAGACCGAAGTCAAGGCCTATTGCCATCTCAGCCGCACGCAGGCCGCGCTCTACCAGCAGGCGGTAAAGGAACTCGCCGAGCGCCTCGATGATGCCGAGGGCATCCGGCGCAGGGGCGTGGTGCTGGCGTTTCTGATGCGCTTCAAGCAGATCTGCAATCACCCCTCGCAGTGGCTGGGCGACGGCGCCTGGGCCGAGGCCGATAGTGGCAAGTGGGCGCGGCTGCGCGACATCGCCGATGTGATCGCGGCCAGGCAGGAAAAGGTGCTGGTGTTCACCCAGTTCCGCGAAGTCACCGGGCCGCTGGCGGCCTTCCTCGGCGGGGTATTCGGCCGGCCGGGACTGGTGTTGCACGGTGAGACCGAGGTGAAGAAACGCAAGGAGTTGGTCCGGCGATTCCAGGAGGACGAGGCCGTCCCCTTCTTCGTGCTGTCGCTGAAGGCCGGCGGCTTCGGGCTCAATCTCACCGCCGCCTCCCACGTGGTGCACTTTGATCGCTGGTGGAACCCGGCGGTGGAAAACCAGGCCACCGACCGCGCCTTCCGCATTGGCCAGACCAGCAACGTGCTGGTCCACAAATTCGTCTGCCGGGGGACCGTCGAGGAGAAAATCGACGCCCTCATCGAATCCAAAAAGCATCTCTCGCAGGAGCTATTGGAAGGCGGGGCCGAACTCAACCTGACGGAGATGAAAGACGACGAGCTGCTCAGGCTCGTCGCGCTCGATCTCAATACCGCACTGAAGGAGTGAAACATGTCTTTCTACGGCTGGAGGCCCTACGTCCCGGTGTGGAAGCGCCGGGCCAAGGCCGAGCGCGAGATGGCCAAACTCAGGAAAAAAGGCCACCCGGTTTCGCCGGTGGTCATCGAAGGCCGCACCATTGCCCGGACATTCTGGGGCAAGGCCTGGTGCGACAACCTGGAACGATACAGCGACTTCGAGAACCGGCTGCCGCGCGGGCGCACCTATGTGCGCAACGGCTCGGTGGTCGATCTCCAGATCGCGCCGGGCGAGATCAACGCTCGGGTCAGCGGCTCGGAGCTCTACAAGGTTGCCGTGAAGGTTACGCCGGTGCCGAAGCCGCGCTGGAGCTCGATCTGCAAAGACTGCGCCGGCGCCATCGATTCGCTGGTCGAGCTGCTGCAGGGGCGCTTCTCGAAGGGTGTCATGGAGCGCATCTGCCGCCAGCAGACGGGCCTGTTCCCTTCGCCCGCCGAGATTCAATTCTCTTGCAGTTGCCCGGACTGGGCCTCGATGTGCAAGCACGTGGCGGCGGTGCTGTACGGGATCGGCGCCCGCCTGGACGCGCAGCCGGAGTTTCTGTTCAAGCTGCGCAAGGTGAACGAGACGGAGTTGCTGGCCAGGGCCGGCGAGGGTCTGCCGCTGGCCAAGAAAGGCCCCGCCGCACACAAGGTGTTGGCGGCCGAAAGTGTCGCCGGCATCTTCGGCCTGGATATGGCTGAGGGCGCGGCTGAGCTTACGGCGGCGCCGGCAAAACCGGCACGGCGCCAGCGCGCCAAAGCCAAGCCGGTCAAGCAAGCGCCCAAGCAAGCGGAAGACCCGCCGGCCGCGTCCGGCCGGAAATCCCAGTCAGCGGAGCGGACGAAGACGGCAAAGACGCGGGGGGCGGCCGCGAAGAAGTCGAGCGCAGCGCACGCCTGAGCTATCAGGTATACGGGAATCCGGCGGGGCGAAGCCGCCGGGCCAACCGAGAGCCTTTGTTGATCTTTGCCGCTCTGCCTGCATCTTCTGATACACTGTAGGCAGACATGCCTACAGTAAAGAGCCTGCAATACACGGTCCGCGGCATTCCCCGCGAGGTTGACAGGGTGCTACGCCGGAAAGCCCGGCAGCGGAGGATTAGCCTGAACCAATTACTGGTAGAGGAGTTGTCTGCCATCGGAGGCGGAGCCCGCGCACGCCGGTTAAGATCCCTCGATGAGCTCGGCGGAGTCTGGCAGGAGGACCCAGAATTCGACCGCATTCTCAACGAGCAACGCCAAATTGACCCCGCGCTCTGGACATGAGGATTCTACTTGACACTAACCGTTTGACAGACGCGCTTCGACGAGAGCGCTCCGTTGCTGCTCTGGTGGAAGAGGCCGCCGAAATTTGTGTTCCGTTCATTGCGTTAGCCGAGATCAAGGCCGGCTTCCTCGGTGGCGATCCGCGTCGTCGGGCTCACAACGAGTCCTTGCTGCTGCGCTTCCTGCGGTTGCGCTCGGTAGAGGTCCTCTATGCGGATCGGGAAACCACCGAAGTCTACGCCCGCTTGTTTTTGCAGCTTCGCCAGGCTGGTACGCCAATCCCTACCAACGACCTTTGGATAGCCAGCCTGGCGATTCAACACGAGCTGGCATTGATTACGCGTGACGCCCACTTCGCCAAAGTGCCGCAAGTCGCGCTTCTCTAAACTGTATTATTCGGGAAGCGGGGCGGGCGGCCCACCCTCAGGCTGGTCGACAGAAAGCGCGAATTGGGTGCCCCGCGCTCTGCCGGACCGAAGCCGTCCGCCGCACCGGCTGAATCGCGGCCCCACCGGTATTTATCCGTGTTCATCCGTGTTCATCCGTGGTTAAATTCGGTTTTCAAGGAGCACTGTTATGTGGAATAACGCGATATCGAGGCGGCGGTACATGCACATGCTGGGCGTGGGGACGGCGGCGGCCGCCCTGCCCCTGGGTGTCGCCGCGCAAACCAGCACCGACGAGGACCGCGCCCGCCGCATGAAGTGGTGGCACGAGGCCAAATTCGGCATGTTCATCCATTGGGGCCTGTACAGCGTGCTGGGCCGGCACGAATGGGTGATGGAGAACGAGGGCATCCCGGTCTCGGAATACCAGGAATTGGCCAAGCGCTTTACGCCCAAGCCCAATGCCGCGCGCGACTGGGCGAAGCTGGCCCGGCGCGCGGGCATGAAGTACATGGTGATGACCACCAAGCACCATGAGGGCTTCTGCCTGTTCGACACCAAGTACACCAGCTATTGCGCGCCGAAGCAGGCCTGCGGGCGCGACCTGGTGAAGGAATACGCCGAGGCGGCGCGCGCCGAGGGCCTGCGCGTCGGCTTTTACCACTCGCTGATGGACTGGCACCACCCCGACGGGGCCCGCTGCGCCGACGACGAGGCGGCGCGCAAGCGCTTCGTCGAGTACATCCACGGCCAGGTGCGCGAGATCTGCGCTTACAAGCCGGACGTCCTCTGGTACGACGTGGCCTGGCCGCTCGACGCCGAGGGCTGGGAGTCGCTCAAGATGAACCGCATGGTGCGCGGCCTGCTCCCCGACGTCATCATCAACAACCGCGCCAAGGTGCCCGAGGATTTCGATACCCCCGAGCAGCGCATCGAGGCTTCCAAGGGCCGGGCCTGGGAATCCTGCATGACCATGAACGGGAGCTGGGGCTACCACAAGAACGACGACGACTGGAAGACGCCCAAGACCGTGGTGCGCAACCTGATCACCTGCGCGCGCGGCGGCGGCAATTACCTGCTCAACATCGGCCCCAAGCCCGACGGATCCATCCCCGAGGAGTCGATGCGCATCCTGACCGCGGTCGGCAAGTGGATGGACAAGAACGGCTCGACCATCTATGGCTCCGACCCGTGCCGGGTGGGGCGCTCCAACTACCTGAATTTCACGCGCAAGGGCAACACGCTATACGTCCATGCGCATTTCTGGCCCGGTGAGACGCTGGTGGTGGCGGGGTTGACCAACAAGGTGCTGTCGGCGAAGCTGCTGGCCGGCGGGAAGAAGGTCGAGTTCACGCAAGACCGCTTCCGCGTCCGCTTCACCGGCCTGCCGGCGGCGCCGCCCGACGACCCGGTGACCACGCTGGCGGTCGAGTGCGATTCCGAACCGGCACAGAACACGGACATGGTGCGCCGGGAAAAGAAGCGCGAAGCAGTGTAAGAATAGGACGCAGATGAACGCAGATAAACGCAGATCGGCCGCCTTCTGATCTGCGTTTATCTGCGTTTATCTGCGTCCCATTTTCTGGGAGATAAGAGATGACGCTCAATCGACGCGATTTTCTGAAGCTTGGGGCGGCGGCAGCATGCGCTCATCCGGTGCTGAACGCCATGGCGGCGGGGCAGCCGCCCAACGTGGTGATGATCCTGTGCGACGACCTGGGCTACGGCGACCTGGGCTGCTACGGCTCGAAAATCCGCACGCCCAACCTGGACCGGCTGGCGGCCGAAGGCGCGCGCTTCACCCATTTCCTTTCGGCCAACCCGGTGTGCTCGCCGTCGCGCGCCGCGCTGATGACCGGCCGCTACCCCACCCGCGTCGGCATCCCGCGGGTGCTGTTCCCGAAAGACACCACCGGCATTTCCGACTCGGAAACCACCATCGCCCAGGTGCTGAAGGCGAAGAGTTACAAGACGATGGCCGTCGGCAAATGGCACCTGGGACACCTGCCGCAGTTCCTGCCCACCGCCCACGGCTTCGACGAATACTTCGGCATTCCTTACAGCAACGACATGAGTCCTCGCCCGCTCATGCACAACACCGAGACGCTGGAGGAGCCGGCCAAGCTCGAGACGCTGACGCCGCGGTACACCGAGCAGGCGGTGCGCTTCATTGAGAAGTCGAAGGACTCGCCGTTCTTTCTATACATGCCGCACACCTACCCGCATATCCCGCTGGCGGCGTCGGAGCGGTTCCGCGGCAAGTCGCCGCTGGGCCTGTACGGCGACGTGGTCGAGGAAGTGGACTGGAGCGTGGGCCAGGTGCTGGAGACGCTGAAGAAGCACGGCCTGGAAAGCAACACCCTGGTGATGTTCTCCAGCGACAACGGCCCATGGTTCCAGGGCAGCCCCGGCGGACTGCGCGGGCGCAAGGGCATGACCTATGAGGGCGGGGTACGGGAGCCCTTCCTGGCGCGCTTTCCCGGCCGCATCCCGCGCGGCCGCGTCTGCCACGGGCTGGCCTCCATGATGGACATCATGCCGACCGTCGCCAAGCTGTGCGGCGTCCCGCTGCCCAAGAACCCGCTGGACGGCATCGATATCTGGCCGTTGATGACCGGGCAGAAGGAAGAGCTGGAGCGGGAAGCGATCCTCTATTTCGACAACATCAACATGCAGTGCGCTCGCTGGGGCCGCTGGAAGCTGCACGTCACCCGGTACAACTCGATGGCCTATAGCCCGGCGCCGGCCGCCGGCCGCATCAACCTGCCGCTCAAGCAACCGGAACTCTACGACCTGCGCATCGACCCTGAAGAGGGTTACGACGTGGCGCCCGAGCATCCGGACGTGGTTGCCCAAATCCGCGGGCGCATCGAGCGGCTCGTGGAGGGTTTCCCCGAGGACATCCGCAAGGCTTGGGCGGAGACCAAAGCGAAGTCGGTGGCCGACAGCGCCATCGGCGCGGTCCCACGGCCAGCGAAACAGTGAGGGAAAAACCTAGCCGCAGATTTCGCAGATTACACCGATTTCATCTGGGCAATCTGCGGAATCTGCGGCTACGTCCGGCCGGTTTAGAACCTCCAGAACCGCTCTAATCGCGGGTCGTTACCGTCAGGCGCCGCGGAGAAACGAACGACTTTGGCCAGCGAGTCCATCTCCTTGTTTGTCAGTACATGGTCGAGCAGTCCTTGACGGCGGTAACGGTCGTGCAACGAGGCGAAATTGTCCGAAAAGCGGCATTCCTTCACATTCAACCCGGCGTCGAGTGTGTAAACGATGCCGCCCGCCTCGGGCAGCGGCGTCTCGACCAGAATGTGACGGTTGCTATCGACGCTCAGGTGGGCGATCGCGGGAAGCTGGCCCATAACTTTGGAGACGTCGGGAAGCGGAAAGAGGACATAGGCGATCTCGCCGCCACCTGTAATGGGCGGGAACCCCTCGGGGCCAGGCAGGGCTGGCCGAGCCGAACTCCGCGAAAAGGGTAGCTTCAAGAGCGCCAACCCGGCGTGTCCAAGCCCTTGACCGGGATTATTGAAGCCGCCGAAAAGAACTTCGTCGTTGCCGTCGCCATCGATGTCGCACACGGCGTACTCAGAAATCACCCCCGGATGCCAGTACTCTTCCATCACCGCGCCTGATTTCGGGTCCAACAGCGCAGCCTGAGACGGATACCACATAAAATGTTTGGCTACGGTCAGCAGACGCGGCCGGCCGCCGACCCTCAAGGGGCGAACGAAACGGCCGGTATAGCTCGCCTGGAAAGTTCGGTCGCCGAACGTCTTGCGAGAGCCATAGTGGTGGGTCCAGCGCAGCCGGCCGCTCTGCTCGAAGCACAGTAGCGAGCCCCCGGCCGCGGCCACGTCGCGAGGAACGGTGTTGACGAGCACCTCCGTTTTGCGGTCGTCATCGATGTCCGCGATGAGCACCTTGTCCCGGATGCCTTTATCGTCCACCGCCCTGGGATCATCAGGCGAGAGGTCCTTCTCCCAACATATGCGGCCCTGGGCGTCCAAAACGGTGAGCGTGGAGTCTTGCAGCCGCCAATGGTGCGGCGTGCGGCTGGAAAACCGGCCGGCGGCCCACCAGAGCACCAAACCTGCCGCGGCAACGAGCACGACAAGCGCGCCGCCGATCAGCGCTGCCGGGCGGCGCCGCCTGGCCGGCCGGCCTGTAAAGGGCGCCTCCGCCGGCAGAGCAGGCTGAACATGTCCGCCATCGCGGCCGCAAAATGCCGGTATATACCCTCCTCGCGGAACCTCGATGGCGACCGGGTCGGAGCGGCCGGATCCCTGGTAGTACACGGCGAGTTGCTGGCGCAGCCGCCGCGCCTCCACACGCACGATGGTGTCCGTGCGGGGATCAAAAGGCTCTTCCCGATCGAACACCTCCAGGCCGATCGAGTATTCTTTGATCTCGTCCGCTCGGCCTTCTAATGTCTTGCCGACAACGTAGGAGAGGAACCTCCGAAGGCGTTTTGAAGCGCGGAACTCCGGACTGTCCAGTACCCGCCTGAGCGCTTCCTGGATGGCTGGCGCGGGAATCGATTTGGCCGGTCGGTTATCGTCCATTGGGTGTTGCGAAGTATAGCGGCGCGCCCAAAGCTCGGCAAGACCCTTGCCAACCCCCTGCCAACCTACGCCTTTTGTCGTTGATAGGGCGGGAGTTAGAGGCCGCAACAATCCCTGCTGACCCAAGTTGCTATCCTTCGGGGCCACGTGACTCACGGGTAACGTGACTCACGGTGTCTCACTCCCTTCCAAGGGCCGGCCTGAGTATGCTCCCCGCGTTAGCGAACGACAGTCGCGTGTTATCGTGAGGCATTTGTGTGGCTTCGCCAAAGGAGAGAATTGTGTCCTTTAATTCCGCAATCCGTTGCTTTGTCGTTTTCCTGCTTTTCGCGGCCTTGCTGCCGGCACAGAGCGGTGTTCCGGTTTTGCCGTCGGGTGGCGTGACCAATGCCGCTGACTACTCTCGCGACCTTGCGCCGGGGATGATCATCACCGTGTGGGGAACCAACTTGGCCCCCAAGGTGGCTGCGGCCACCGCTGTGCCGCTGCCCACTACGCTGGAAGGAACGTCAGTGGAGGTGATCGACGGCAGCCGCACCCTGAACGCACCTCTGTTCTACGTCTCACCGGGCCAGATCAACGCACAGCTTCCTTTCGATCTGACCGGGGCGACGGTGAAGGTGCGGGTAAAGAACGCGGCGGGCGCCAGCGGAACGGAAACGGTCACAGTGCTGCCGCGCGCGCCGCGCCTGTTTACGAAAACGATGGACGGCAAGGGCGAAGCTATCGCGCTTCACGCCAATTTCACGCCGGTCTCGGCCGCTTCGCCGGCCAGCCCCGGTGAAGTCCTGATCCTGTTCCTGACCGGGCTGGGCGCCGTCGACCCCAGCTTGGCGGCGGGAGCGCCCGGCGGGGACGGCAGCGCCGCGAAGCCGCTCAACCTCGTCACCACCGCCATATCGGTGATGGTTGGCGGCCAGGCAGCCAAGGTGCAGTTTGCCGGCTTGGCGCCTTACTTCGTCGGGCTGTACCAGGTAAATTTCCAGGTGCCGGCCGAGATCCTGAACACCGGAGCGCAGGCGCTCACGGTGAGCACCGCGGGGCGCGACTCGCAGGGCAATGTCACGCTCGCCTGCAAATCCAATTGGCAGGCGCTGGGCAGTTCGACAATCGACAGCGGCGGGGGGACCGTGCAGGCGGGCGGGTTCACCGTGAGCGCCCGCACCTTTGTCGTGCCTTCCCCTACCACAGTGACGGTTCTTCAACGAAACGGAGCGCTTGGCTCGCTGCTCGATGAGGACCTGGCGAGCGACGTGTTTGCGCTGAGCGGGCTTCCGGCGACCACCGGCAACCGCATGACCGTGCGCTTGGCCATGAAGCGCCCGGTCAGTGGCGGCGTATTCGTGCACGTGTCGAACCTGGCAGCGCCGGTGGCCGGCGCGACCCTGCTGGCGCCCACGATCGAGGGAAACGAGCTGGTGGTCACCATCCCGGCGGTGAGCGCGGCGGCCTCTTCACAGTTGTTGCCCGCCGCGCTGAAGCCGGTGGCCGACGCACAACCCGCCGGGATAGTCCCGATGTTCGCGGCTATCGCCGGCTTCCAGAACATGATGAGCGACTCCGGCAAGTTCGTCCTCTACTACCGGCCGAAGGCCATCCAATACGCGCAGGTGCAGCAGATCGCCGCGGCGCTCGACGATGCCAACAGCAAATTGCAGCAGCGAGTCGGGTTGAACTGGCCGGCGCGAAGCTGGCCGATGAGAGTGTTCTTGTACCCGTTCTTCGGAAAAGCGGCCCAGCGATGGGGAGAGGAGGGAGACATGGACGCCGGCATCCAAGAGCAGGGGCTCAGCCTCAACACCGCGCGAATCGTTACGGACGCGGACCTGGAAACGATGAAGCTCACTGCCGGCCATGAACTCTTCCATGTCATGCAGAACCTGTACTCGGTGCAGCCGAGGGGCGCCAATGCCTGGCTCTGGTTGCTGGAAGCGGCCTCCACCTGGTTTGAACGGATGCTGTCGACCGACCCGAACTACGTGGCGCAAACTACGCAAGACAATATCGCTAACAACCCCTTCCTATTCAACGAAGGGTTGGAGTACCCGCCGGGGGACGCCGGACTCGTGCAGGACCACGGATATGGAGCGGCAGCCTTCCTGCAAACCTTTTCCGACCGTCACGGCGAGAAGTCGGTTGGCGATGTCATCCGGCGGATGAGTGACTACACCGGGTTGGTGTTCAGGAGTTTCGCGTACTCCCCGGTGCAGGCACTTCAGTTGGTTGGCAGCGACGTGGGCGCCGACTGGCGCGAGTTCTGCCGCCGGTTGACGACCAGCACCGTCTATCCGCTTAAGGCGCCGATATCATGGCCGGGGGCCGGGGGGTTTAAGGTGTTTTTCAACAGAAGCTTCACCCCCAGCATCTCGGGGCCCGTGACTGCCGATTGGAACGCACCGGACCTGTCGGCCTGGCCGTTTGCGGTCGAGTTGGACGCATCGTGGCCGGCGGCAACCAAGCTCACGCTGTCGATCTCGGGGCCGTCGGAGGCGGAACTGATCGTCTACAAGCGTCGATTCCCCGAGTTGACGCTGGTCGGCACGGGAGGGGTCGTCCAGTTCGATAAAGCCGAGGAGGCAGCGAAAAACGGGTACAAGCTAGTCGCCATGATCGTCAACGGGCACGCCTATGCTCCCTATAACACCACTTCCCCGATCCGGCTAACGATCACCCTCGACAATATATTCGCCCATCTGGTGACCACCAAGTTTGCGAAAATCTCTATCTCTAGCCCTACCCTGGAAGGGCTAAAATCGTCAGTCTACCTCCCGGACAACGCGCGTGATTTCGGAGTAAGCTGCCCGCTGAAGTGGAGCAAGACGAGCTTCTCGTTCGACTGTTCGACGACGGATTCGAAAATTGCGGGGACAGTCACAGTCACCTCATCCGTGGCGGGAACGCTTTCGCCCGACGGAAGCCAGGTGCTGACGCTATCGGGCAACCGCGTGTACACAGCCACATACACGAATGGTTTGCCCACTACGGTCGAGTCCAGCAGCTTTTCCGTGAAGAACCTGGGAGGCCCGTACTGGTGGACGGCGAACGGTTACGCGGACGACGTGTATTATGGCGCCACCGGAGCGCCGCTGGACGTTGTCGATTTTCAGGTCAACGGCAAGAGCGTCATGCCGCTTGCCAATCCGACCGGACGCGTCTACCTGCTGCACTGAGCCGGTGCGAGAAATTGCGGCCGGGTGCAATCAGTTCGAGGCTGAAGTGGTCGCGCCGGCCAGGATTTTCCGAACCGCAGGCTCGTAGGGGCGCCGGAGGTCAGAATTCTAGCCGGCGGCGCCGCGGTTTTGAGTCATAGGTTGTAGTAGGATGTAGGTGGTAGGCGGCAGGAGCGGCCGCGCGATTGCCTGCCACCTACAACCTACAACCTGCTACCTACAACCTGAGGTGGAGATGCCGAAAGCCATACGCATTCACGAGACCGGCGGGCCCGAAGTTCTCAGGTGGGAAGACGTCGAGCTTGGCAGGCCCGGCCCGGGCGAGGCGTTGCTTCGCCAGACGGCCATCGGCCTGAACTTCATCGACACCTATCACCGCACCGGCCTTTATCCGCTGCCGCTGCCGGCGGTGCTGGGCATGGAGGGCGCCGGCATGGTCGAGGAGGTCGGGGCGGGCGTCACCGAAGTGAAGCCGGGCGACCGCGTGGCTTATGCCGGCGTGCTGGGCGCTTACACCGAGCGGCGATTGATTGCGGCCGACCGGCTGGTCTCGCTGCCCGACGGCGTTAGCGACATCCAGGCCGCCGCCATGATGCTCAAGGGCATGACGGCCGAGTACTTGTTGCTCCGCACCCACCGCGTCCAGCGGAGCGAAACCATCCTGGTGCATGCCGCGGCCGGCGGCGTGGGCCTGATCATGTGCCAGTGGGCGAAGCACCTGGGCGCCACCGTCATCGGCACAGTCGGCAGCGACGAGAAGGCGGAGCTGGCCCGCGCCAATGGCTGCCACCATCCCATCGTCTACACGCGCGAGAACTTCACCGAGCGGGTGCGCGCGCTCACAGGCGGCGCCGGCGTGCCGGTGGTCTACGACTCGGTCGGCAAGGACACGTTCCTGGGGTCGCTGGACTGCCTGCGCCCGCTGGGCCTGATGGTGAGCTTTGGCAATGCCTCGGGCGCCGTCCCGCCGTTCAATATCGGCCTGCTGGCGCAGAAGGGCTCGCTGTTTCTCACGCGCCCGGTTCTGATGGCCTACACGGCCAAGCGCGAAGACCTGCTGTCGTGCGCGCGGGCGCTGTTTGAGGTGGTCGAGAGCGGCGTGGTGAAGATCAAGCTGGAGCGCACCTGGCCGCTCGAGGACGCCGCCAGCGCCCACCGGGAACTCGAGGGCCGCCGCACCACCGGCTCGACAGTGCTGATCCCGTAGGGAGGCCAATCCGCAAATTGGGCAATTTTTGTATTGCAGCCGGCGCACCCGTACTGCGGCCGTGCAGAATCTCAGACTTCCGAGGTCGGAATGGCGAATCAGTTGCTGACCTTGCCCGCGGAAGGTTTTCTTCTCGAAGAGGTCAACCTCCCGCCGGATCTTGTCTGCTCGCTCGCCGGACGATCAGTGGCAGTAAAGGTGTTGGATGAACAGCCGGCTTGTCAGATCGCACCGCAGTCTCTCGCATCTATGGGCGAAGGTGAATTCTGGATTCATCCTGACGGCACCTATTGGAGACTGTACGTTCCAGCGCGGGTCCTTCTGACTGACCATGCGGGCCGGACCTGGCGCTTGCCCCGAAGATGGCTGGCATATGCGGTTTCCGGTTGGCCAGCACCTGATTCCGCGCTACCCATCTGCACCGGGAAAACCATCGCCGAAAGGCTTAACCTCCCGTCCTTCTGGGACCTCGTCGAAATCAACATTCCCGAGCAGGAAGCAGACAGGATGGCTGGTCGAGAGACGACGGCGGAGGTTTGCTTCATCCCGAATGAAGTAGCCAGAGTGTGTTGCCGCGGCCCCAGCGGGCGCGTGTGGAGGATTCCCCACGACTGGAGGAGGCGCCGTATTCGGCTGCCTGACTTCCATTGCCTGCTGGCGCAGGAAGTCCCGTCAGACATTGCCCACCGTTTCGCTCGCCGTGTGGTGAGCGTCAACTATCACCCCGGCTCTCTTTGCTGCCACCCTACAAGGTATCGGTTCCGCGATGATGAAGGGGACAAGTGGCCCGTAAACATTGCTGATTGCCCGTTGATCGGCTACGGAGACGGGAGCGAGGGAAGCGATGAAACAATCCAGTGATGCCCCGAATGCAAATGCCCGTTGTCTCTGCGGTTGTGGCAATGCAGTGCGTCCAGGAAGGCGGTTCCTGCAGGGCCACGACGCCAAGTACTATCGCCTCCTGCGCAAGGTGGAGCGGGGTGAACTTCGTAAAGAGGATCTGCCCCTCGGCATGCGGCAGAACCTCGACTGGCAGAAGTGCGTTGTGTGTAACGGCTGGATTCCGACCGCTGACCCTTGGGGCAGGCCAATCAAAGCAGGAGTCGCCTGCAGCGGGAATCCTGACAACGCCGCAAGTAAAGCTGGTGAGTCGGATATGAGTGAAATGTGCGCGGTGACGGCTGAGGCCGGCGGCCCGCCCCGGGATCGACCGCCCAGACCTGGGCCCGCGCCTGGGAACTATGACCACCATGAGAAAGCCGGCAATCAAGGCGACGTGGTTAAGCACGTTGCTTTGATTGCGGCGCTCGACGCCACCGTGGGGTGTTTTCTACCCTCGCCTCCAAAAGCGCGCTTCAGGTATGCAGATACGTTCGCAGGCTACGCATACAACCCTCTCGTCTGCAACCCGCGATATGAGTGGAGAAAAGGGATCGGGAGATTCCGCAAAGAGCCCTTCCGAGAACGATTCAAGGAGCGGCTCCAACAGGAGCCAAACAAGCACGTGCGACTATGGTACGACTGGTACCTCGCTGCCAGACCCCAGTTGCTCGGCGGCATCTACCCCGGTTCATCGCTGATCGCTTCGGATGTTTGTCTGCACCAGAAGGTACCTGTTCGTTTGTCGCTCTGGGATACGTCACCAGAGGTCGTCGAAAACCTGCAGAGCGTGTTTGGCGAACGCGCGATCGATGCACGGGCGGCGAGCGTTAACGACGTAAAATCCGCCAATTTCCTCTTCATTGACCCACCCAACGTCACGAAAAAAAATTGGAAGGAGATTCACCGGTTCCTGCAAGGCGGTCCCCCGGTCCTCCTCTGGCTACCGGTGTTTGCAGATAAAAGTTCCTCACCGTCTGGCGAGAGTGCCCTCTCGAAACGAATTAGAGAGGAGGCTCGTACGGACGCCGGCTGCAACGCCACGAAGGTCATGTGGGCAAGCCGCGGCAGGATGATCGGGTGTCAGTTGATTTATCGACTGGGCAACGAGGCGGCACGTGCCCTGCGAGAAGCAGTCCGGTGCGTCGCCGATGCCAGTGGCTGGGACACAAAGGACTACCCGTAGGCAGATTGAACCATCCGATAATCTGGTGCGATCCTCGGATTTGTTCTTCGTCACATGGTTTGGTAAAATCTGATTATCATGGAATCCAGAATTTCGGACACCGAGGCGGCGCGGAGCTTTTCGGAACTGCTGAACAGGGTCCGTGACGGCGGTGAGGAGTTTATTGTGGAACGGGGCGGGCAGCCGATCTGCCGCATCGTGCCCGCGCGACCCGTGCGCTGCACCGTTGCCGACTTCGTTCGGTTTTTGCGTGAGGGGCCAAAGCCTGACCCGGGTTTCTATGACGATGTGATGGAGATCTTGAGGAACCAGCCTCCAATGCCGGAATCACCATGGGAACGCTGATTGATGCGAGCGTCGCGATAGCGGGCGAGCGGGGCGGTCTCGACCCAGAACAGTTGCTTGCCCGCCACCCTGACCAGCAGTTAGCGCTGGCTGCTATTACGGTCGCCGAACTGCTGCATGGTTTGCATCGGGCGTCCCTGGGGATTCAACGAACCCAACGGGAGGCGTTTATTGAAGGCCTGCTCTCGATACTGCCCGTCATTCCCTTCGACCTGACTGAGGCACGCGTCCATGCGAGGCTCTGCGCCGACCTTGCTGCGAAGGGGATCGTCCTGGGTGCTCACGACCTGATCCTGGCTGCTACCGCCATCGCCGGAGATTGGGAGGTAGCGACGCTCGACACGCGGAGTTTCCCGAGAATCCCGGGAGTTCGACTCGCGGACTGGTAACCCGCATGTTCATTCCTGCTCTCCTTGTCCTTGCTTCAATCACGTTCCACACGAATTTTGACGGCGGGAATATCGGCAAGGTCAAACAAGTCGCCCCCACGCATTTTCGCTGCGCGGTCCAGGGCGAGGCCGACCAGGACAAGCGCAACCGCCAGGCAAGCTGGTACTACTTCCGGCTGGACGGTGGGCGCGGCAAGCAGGTGACCATCGACCTGGTCGATCTGGTTGGCGAATACAACTACAAGGCGGGCACGCACCCGGTCAGCGGCAAGACCCGCCCGGTCTACAGCGAGGACCACAAGACCTGGAAGCATTTCAGCGACGAGAACGTGGAATGGGACGAGCGGGCGATGAGCCTGCGGCTGCGCTTCACGCCGCGCGCCGACCGGATTTGGATCGCACACGTCCCCCCATACACCAATCGGGATTTGCAGCGACTGTTGGCCGAGTTTCCCAGGAGTCCGTGGCTGAAGCGCG
>Ga0315288_10005313_pt1 | contig 16396 bp, 18 predicted proteins | sample YL17G11_20_MG_FD_203454 | JGI IMG/M metagenome (GOLD analysis project Ga0315288, IMG submission 203454) | Sediment microbial communities from Yellowstone Lake, YNP, Wyoming, USA - YL17G11_20 | ecosystem: Environmental > Aquatic > Freshwater > Lake > Sediment | place: USA: Wyoming | collected...
GATCGTTGCGCTCTAGCTCGGCGACCATCTCCGCGTCCGCGTAGTAGTTCCCCTCCCCGTGTGCGATGGGAATGCGCAGCACCGCGCCTTGCCGCATCGCCCGCGTGTAGGGCGTCTGTGTTGACTCGACCCGCAGGTTCACGTACTTGCACACGAACGTCTGCCCGACATTCCGCATCATCGCGCCCGGCAGCAGCCCCGCCTCCAGCAGTATCTGGAATCCGTTGCAGATGCCGAGCACCAGCCCGCCCTTGCCCGCAAATTCAGTCACCGCGTTCATCACTGGCGAAAAGCGCGCGATTGCTCCCGTCCGCAGATAGTCCCCATAGCTGAAACCACCGGGCACGATCACGCAGTCATAGCCGCTCAGATCGGTGTCCTGGTGCCAGATGTAATCCACCGGCGCCCCCATCTGGTCGTGCAGCGCGTGCCAGGCGTCCGTGTCGCAGTTCGAGCCCGGGAAGATCACCACCCCGAACTTCATCTTGGTAGCAAGTGCCATTGCGAGATCCCCTTCATGCTCACAAGTCGAAGAGCCGAGCAGTCGGACAGTAGTTGCGACTCTTCGCCTCTTCGCCTCCTCGACTATCTCCTACCCCTCGATCTCGACCGAGAAGTCTTCGATGATCGGGTTCGCCAGCAGCTTCCGGCACATCTCGTCAACCTGGGCCGCAAGCCGCTCCTTCGGCGAGCCGTTCACCTCCATCTCCATGTACTTGCCCATCCGCAGGTTCTGCACCCCCTGGTAGCCCAGGTTATGCAGCGCCTTTTCCACCGTCTGCCCCTGCGCGTCCATGATGGTCTTCTTGAGCGTGATAATCACCCGCGCCTTGGCCATCGTCGTGCCTCCTGACTTGACTCCCGCGAGAATCCCCAGCCCCTCCGAGATACGTTTCTGCGGGACCTGCGCGATAACCTGCGGCGGGTCGGCCGTTCTGTAGGGCGCGCTGGTCTTTGCCAGCGCGCCAGGCCGTCAGTCGATCAGCGCGAGCTCGCCCTGGTATGGCCACCCTTCTGGCGCAGGAGCCAACCCGGCGCGCACTGGGTTCTGGCGCACGTACTCCCACTTCTGCGCGTAGGACTCATCGCTGCGCAACAGATGGTCGAAGAACTGCCGCTGCCAACGGAACTGGGTTAGGCCGGCCCTGCGAATGCGAATTGCGGTGCTTCGCTTCCAGCATCGCATGAAGCTTGAGAGATCCTTCTGCACGTCGCCCAGAGGTGAGGCAAAGAAGTGGACGTGGTCCGGCATGACGACGTACCGGCCGACGAGCCACTTGTGGAGCGGTTCTGCGTGCCCCCATGCCTCAACAAGGATATCCGCAACGGCTGGTCGGGCTAGCACCCGCTCACGGCCCTCTACGCACACGGTGATAAAGAACACTGGCGCGCCGGGAACGGTGATGCGCTGAAGCCTGCTCAGGTGCTTGCGTTCTGGCAGTCTATTATGAGGGATGGTCAGTTCTCGGCGGCGCGCTGGCAGAGACCAGCGCGCCCTACAGGGCCTGGTCATCTCGCACCATCTGGCCACCTTTCCCTCGGTACACTTCACACAGATAGGTCTCGACACGGCCGGCGATAACCATGAACTCGTCACACAGCTTGTCGAAGTCCACAGCTTCCTCCGGCCTGCGTGAGTCTACCATACGCTTGGCTGCTCCCGCCTCGGGAGCGTCCGCTACTACCATGCCGCTGTGGGCGAAACAGTTCCGGATCCTGCCAGCACGCCTGAGGTCCTGGGAGGCCCCCGCGTCGGTGTCTGCGGTGATCTTCTTGAGTAGGTTGCACTTCAGCCCGAAGCTGAAGTACTCGTCGCAGAGCACCTCAAGGAGGAAGTCAAGTCTGACCTTACCGAAGTAGTGCTGACAGATGATCGTGTTCACTATGACTTCGATGTTGATGAACCGTTCGATCACCTCGCCGCGCTGACGCGTCAGTTTGCCACTCTCCATGGTATGCATCCCCTTACGGTGCGCATGCGGAGACATGCGCACCGTACAGGTCATTGCCCTACGTATCGCACTTCGGTCTTGATCCGGCAGTATCCTCGCGAACGATCACGTACTCGCACCCTTGATCCCCAATCTTGGATGCACCTCCCATATACCCCCTCAACACCTCCGGCACCGTCACGCTCCCATCCTCCTGCTGGTAGTTCTCGATGATCGCGGCGAACGTCCGCCCAACCGCCAACCCCGAGCCGTTCAGCGTGTGCACGAACTCCGGCTTCGCGCCGCGCTCGCGGCGGAAGCGGACGTTGGCGCGGCGGGCCTGCCAGTCGAGGCAGTTGGAGCACGAACTCAACTCCATCCACTTCCCTGTCCCCGGGAACCAGGCCATCGGGTCATACGCCTTCGCCGCCGCTACGCTCATCTCGCCTGCACAAAGAAGCGCCAGCTTGTAGGGTATGCCCAGCAACTGGTACACCCGCTCCGCGTTCCCCAACAGCGACTCCAGCTCGTGCATCGAGGTCTCAGGCGTGACGAACTTGAACATCTCCACCTTGTCGAACTGGAACTGCCGGATCAGCCCCCGCGACTCCTTGCCCGCGCTGAACTTCTCATAGCGGAAACATGGCGTATAGGCCACATACGTGAGCGGCAGCGTCTCCGCCTCCAGTATCTCGTCCCGATGCAGGTTGGCAAGCGCCGACTCGGCCGTCGGGATCAGGAACATGTCGTTCTCACGCACGTGGAACTGGTCTTCCTCGAACTTCGGCAGATGCCCCGACGCGATCAGCGAATCCCGCCGCGCCAGCACCGGCGGCGCTGCCTCCGTATACCCGTGTTCCCGCGTGTGCAGGTCCAGCATGAAGTTGATGAGGGCCCGCCGCAGAAGCGCCCCCGCGCCCTTGAACACCTCGAAGTTCGCCCCCGCGATCTTCGCCGCTCGCTCGAAGTCAACGATGTCGAGGTTGACCGCGATCTCCCAGTGCGGCTTGGGCTCGAAGTCGAACTTGCGCGGCTCCCCCCATTCCCGCACGATCACGTTCTCTTCTTCCGTCGTCCCCACCGGCGTGGAGGCGTCCGGTATGTTGGGTATCTCCAGCGCCAGCCGCTCCTGCTCCGCCTCCACCGCCCGAAGAATCTGCTCCAGCTCCTTGATCCGGTCCCCCACCCGCCTCATCTCCGCCACCATCTCAGCCGTGGCTAGGCCCTGCGGGCCGCCATCCCGGCCTTCAGGCCTGGGGACGTCCCCGCCCGACTTCTTGAGCTTTCCGATCTCCTCGCTGACGCGGTTCCGCTCCGCCCGCAGCGTCTCCACCTCTTGCAGCAGCTCACGCCGCCTTTCATCCGCGCGCAGCAGCGCCTCCAGCGGCGCGCTGTCCTGCCCCCGGCGAGCGAACGCCTGGCGGACGAGTTCTGGTTGAGTGCGGATTAGGTGGAGATCGAGCATGACGGATGGCTCCTGATGTTTCAAAAACGACTTGGGAGGCATTGTAGCCATACAGAGAGGAGCGGTCAAGGTGTTGACAATTGTTGATAGACATGGTACTTTCGTCGCGAGACAAGCCGTGGGCGAGGGACGGTGTTCTCCCGTCGGGCGGAGCTTTGGGCAGCCTCAGTGCGATAAGGGAGAACAGGCAAACGGAGGTGACGAGATGTCCGTCGACCACGAGCGTGAGTGGTTCGAGCAGTGGTGCGCCACACTCGAACGAGAAGTTGAGATGTATGCGTCGCTCCATGATGAACTGTATCTTCGGCCCGCGGAGATCGCGTTCGACCTTGAGCTTGCCATGTGCCGAGCCATCTTGCGCGACGCGGTACGCAATTGTGGCGATGCGTGGGCGCACGCGGCCGAGTTGTTTCGAAGCACGGAGCCACTCACAAGCATACTCAGCAAGCTGTTCGGCAGCGGCATCCCGCTTCCTGTGGCAGTTGCTGCCATCGAGGTTGTGGCCGGGGCGATGTTCGGCGACAGCGACGCGCCGGACGTGGTGGTTGGCCGTGCCATAGTGATGCGGGAGAGAGAATGCCGTGCTGTGGGCCGCACGGCGTATGGGTGGCGTGTTGTCGTCAGAGGCGGTAAGGCCACAGTGTCGGTGTCGCGGCGGCGCGAGCAGGAATCAGCGCGGGCTCTGGTGACTGTCGTGGATGACCGAAAACAGACGAGCGCCGGCCCGCGACGCGATGGAGAGTAACATGCTAACGTCAGAGCGAAAGCAACGGACCGCGGCTGAAGGGCTGGTGCTCCGCTTGCGCAGTCCGCTTGGCCTCGCAGTGGAGCGGTATCGAGTGGCGAAGGGCCTGGGCACAAATGAGTTGGCCCGACTAGCCAAGGTAGACCCGGCCCAGCTCAGTCGCCTCGAACGCGGTCACCAGGTAAGCGCACACGCTGTCACGCTCCGCAAGCTTGCCGCGGCCTTAGGGGTGGATGTGGATCACCTCGCCCGCTTGAACGCCCTCAGCCGTGTGAGGCGCTGGACCACGGATGATGCACCACAGACCGTCTCCCACTCAACGACTCAGGTGATGCCACCGCCTGACCTCGATACCGCCATCGAACTCGATCCGACAATTCCCAAGAAGCGGAAGAAGTGGCTGCGCGAGTGCGTCGCGCTGGCGCGAAAGTAGCCCCTCGACTACACTCGGGGCAGGCCTTGGAGATCACCCTCCATCAGCTCGAACACCTCCGCGCCCGCCTCTGGCGCACTGACCCCGCGCGCCGCGTCTCTACCGAGCAGGGCGCGCTCCACTTCATCTCCGAGCTGGGGTTCGCGCTTCTCATGCCCATCGCCGGCGCGGATTTGCCGTCGGTTCACACCGCCTGCCAGCGCGACTGGATCTGGTGGGACTGGAAGCAGACGCTGCCCGAGCGAAAGGCCTGCTGCTACGCCAAGGTCATCCGCCGCCGCGGCACCTTCATCTCGTGGGAGTGGTTCCCCGCCTTCTACCGCGCCTACGCCGACCCACGACCTTACTGGCGCCAGTACCGTGAAGGCCTCCTGGACCGCGAGGAGAAGCAGATCCTCGACCTGCTGCAAGACCAGGGGCCGCTTATGACCCGCGACCTCCGCCTCACCTTCGCCCCGCGCAGCAAGGCCAATACCCGCCGCGTCAAGGGGGTCATCGTCGAGCTTCAGAGCCGCTTCCTCATCACCGCCGCCGGCGGCGACACCTCCGGCTGGAGCCACCACCGCTGGGACCTGGTCGAACGCTGGGCGCCGCCGCGCTATCTGCTCGCCGCCGCCAAGCTCTCGCGGGAAGAGGCCTGCACCCACCTCCTCAAGCAGTGCGTCCACAACCTCGTCGCCACCACCGCCGCCGATCTTGCCTGGATCTTCGGCTGGCCCAAACCGCGGGTGGACGCCTATTTGTCTCATCTGTTGTCCCGCGGCGAGGTCCAGACCGCGGCTTTGCCTGAACTCGAGACCGACGTTATCGTCCCCTCCCCCTGGCCCCGGCAAAGGTCGAGGCGATGACCAACCGCACCCTCCCCAAGCTCCGCCTGGCCCTGCGCTTCTACCTCGGGCTTGGCGCGCCGTGCCTGCGTGCGGCCTATCCGGAGTGCCGCGTGCGGGCCGCCGTCGGCTACACACCCGACCTCCTCCGAGCCCTGGCCGCGCTGCGCCGCGGGGAGAGCGACGCGGGCTCCGTCGAGCAGGTGAACTTCCGCTGCGCCATCATCACCCCGGCCGGCGACGACCGCCGCTTCTTCTTCAAGGAGTTTCCCCGCGAGCACGCCCTCCACGACTTCGAGCGCGCCCTCCGCTGCTCCCGCGTCGACCGCGCCTGGCGCGCCGCCCATCTGCTCCCCCAGTTCGGCATCCTCACACCGAAAGCGGTCGGCACAGCCCTCGCACGCCGAGGAAGTGAGCCCGTCGAGTACCTGGCGACGGAATGGCTGCCCGATGCGATCCCGTACCACATGCGTCTGCGCTCGGTCCGCGACCGGGGTCAGCGCGTGGCGATGCTCACTGAGTTCGCCCGCCACCTCCGCCATTGGCACGACTGCGGCCTCTACCTGCGCGATCTGGTGACGAACGTCCTCACACGCGAATCGCCCTCAGGCTTGGAGTACTGGCTCACCGACCTGGACCAGACCCATCCCATCCGCCGTCTCACTCGCAAACGACTCCTCCACCAGATGGCCCAGTTCGCCCGCTGGACAGGGCCGCTGACCGAATGGGAGGCAGGTGCGATCATCAGCGCTTGCCTCGACCGGGTCAACGAAAGGAACTACGACCGCCTGGAGTCGGTGCTGCTGAACACACCGCCGGCCGCGTAGCCGTGTAGGGCAGGAGCGTGTCTCCTGCCCTAACATCATCTCAGGATCACCCTCACCGCCTCCATCACTTCCTCCACCCCTATCGCATCAATACACCTACGCTTGCGGCAGTCGTTGTAACCCGCGCACTGCTCCCCCGTTTCCCACCCCTCGCACGCCCCCCGATGGAACAGCGCCACCTGCCGACAGCTCTCGCACAGCACCAACCGCGGATCGGTCGGCCCCGCCAGTATCACCGCCGGGCAGCCCATCGCCGCGCCCAGATGCAGCACCCCGGTATCCCCCGTCACTAACACAGCAGTCCGCTCCAGCACCGCCGCCAACTCCTTCAGCGACATCACCGGCAGCGCAACCGCGCCTCCCCCCGCGGCTCGAACGACCGCCTCCGTCAAGGCTTCCTCCCCGGGCGCCGTGATAACCCCGCACCTCACACTCCTATCCTCAAACACCCTTCGCGCCACCTCCCCGAACCGCTCCACAGCCCACCGCTTAGCCTTCACCCGCGCCGACGGGTTCAGCAGCACCAGCCTCCCGCCTCCGAATCCGCTCAACACCGATTCCGCTGCTTTTCGCTCCTTCGCACCAACCACAATCGGCACGTATGCGAACCGCGCCTCAACCCCCGCCGGCCTCACCGCTTCGTTCATCTGCTCGATTATGTGGGCCCCCGGCCGCGGCCCTTTGCCTAGCAGGTTGTACCACCCGCTGCGCCCACCGCGATGAAGCCCCGCCCGCCACTTCGCCCCACTGAGCCAGGAGACAAACGCCGTCCGCTTGCTGCCATATAGATCGAGCACTAGGTCCGGCCTGGCCCGCCTCATCCGGCGCGCCAGGCCCCACCATTCGACGGCCCGCCACGCCCTGCTCCCTCTTCGGCTGAGATGCCACACCTCGTCAATGAAAGGCTGCCCCTCGAACACCTCGCCACACCTCGGATCGGCCACCACCGCCAACCGACTGCTCGCGTACGCCTCCTTCGTCGCCTTGATCGCCGGCAGCCGACAAATGCTGTCGCCCAGCAGATTGCAGGCGAACACGACGATGCTGCGGACATCCCGCAGCACTGCCTGCCCGCCTTGGTTGTCGCTCTTCTCTCTCATACCTGCACATTATACCAAGCTTGCTGCCTTGCGCCACTCCCGCTCATCCCTACCTAAGGCTTGCTCCTTTTGTCCCCGCCCAATCACGCGCTCCGTCGCTAACTCCTAACAACGTGCGGGATCGCATCGGGCGGCCTCGTGTACGGGCTGCGGGAGCCCGCAGAGGCTTGCCCGCCTCTGGCGGGGGCTCCCCACAAGACGTCCCGCGGCGCGTTAGGAGTTACCGCCATTAGGAGTTACCGCCGTTGACACCCCTTTCCGACTCCTGCTAAGATACCGGGCACATCCTCCTTTATCGAGGCGAACATGGTTCTTCGGCGGCCCCAGCCGCGCCAGGCCGGCTACCTTCACATAGTAGGCCCCGAGCACCCCGACCTCGAGCACATTGGCTTCGGCCTCCTCTCTCTCGCCGACCGTGAGTCCTGGACCAACACCTTCTCCGGCTTTGAGTCAGTCCTGGTCATCCTCGGCGGCCGTTGCGACATAGAGGCCGATGGCCGCAACTGGGAAAGCATTGGCGACCGCGCCGACGTCTTCGACGGCAAGCCCACCGCCGTCTACTGTCCGCCCGGCTGCACCTGTCACATCACCGGCCGCGGCGGCGTGATGATCGCCGTCTGCTCCGCAAAGGCCGACAGCGGCCCCGATCCCACCCTCATCTCGCCCGATCAGATCGGCCTTCGCCTCGTGGGCACAGATAACTTCGAGCGGAGAATCCACGACATCGTTTCGCTCGACAACCTCCCCGCCCGGAGCCTCATCGTCGGCGAGACGTACAACCTCCCGGGCATGTGGTCCAGCTATCCGCCCCACAAGCACGACACCCACAACCCCCCGCAGGAATCCCACCTCGAGGAAGTCTACTACTTCAGGCTCCGCCCTCCCCAGGGCTTCGGCTTCCAGCGTGTCTACGGCCCCGGCTTCGATCAGGCCTACGCGGTGGAGGACGGCGACGTCGTCACTATCGCTAAAGGCTACCATCCGGTCGCCGCGGCACCCGGTTACGAGCTTTACTATCTCTGGATACTCGCAGGTGAGCAGCGCATCATGCACATGTGCGAAGATCCCCATCACTCCTGGGTCCTTTCCCGGACCTGAAGCGAGGCGCGACGATGCAGGAACCACTTGAAGCTTACTGTCACGTCGGAATCGTGCATCCGATGGCCTTCCCCGACTGCCTCGGTGGCGAAGGCCCCATCCTCGAGACCCTCTCCCAGATCGCCAACGACACCTTTTTCTCCGCGGTTGAGGTGAGCTGGGTCAAGGACGTCAAGACCCGCGCTGCCGCCGCCAACCTCCTCGCCACCTCCGGCCTGGAGGTCATCTTCGCCGCCCAGAGCCCTCTCATGCAGCAAGGCCTCAGCCTCTGCGACCTCAATCAGGCCAAGCGCGCCCACACCCTCGAGGCCGCCAAACAGCTCGTTGACCAGGCCTACGAGCTCGGCGCCGCCCTCATGGTCGTCCCCAGCGGCCCCGACCCCGGCGAGGCCGATCGCCCCAGGGCGACCGAGGCTCTCGTGGACTCGCTCAAGCAGATCTGCGCGTATGCCCAGGAGAAGGCCGAAGATCGTATGCTCTCGATCTCGCTTGAGAACTTCGACCGCGACCTGGATAAGCGCCAGCTCGTCGGCCCGACGAAGGAGGCCGCGCAGATCGCCGAGACCATCTGGGCCGGGTGCAGCAACTTCGGCCTGACCATTGACCTCAGCCATCTCCCCCAGCTGCGCGAGCGTATTGACGAGACCGTTCTCGCCGCCGTGGACCACCTCATCCACGTCCACATCGGCAACTGCGTTCTCGCCGAAGGCAACCCCTTCTATGGAGATAAGCACCCCCGCTTCGGCGCGCCCGGCAGTGCCGTCGGCACGGAAGAAGTCAGGCGCTTCCTCGAGGCCTTGATCTACGCCGGCTACTTCAAGCGCAACACCCCCACCACCATGCCGGTGGTCAGCTTCGAGATCAAGCCCGCCCCCGGCGAGAGCCCGGATCTCGTCATCGCCAATGCCAAGCGGACCCTCCTCCACGCCTGGGCCCGCCTCTAACCCGTAGAGCAGGAGCTTGTTCAGCCCGAGCGAAGTCGAGGGGCCTCCTGCCCCTTTGGTCTGCCTGTCGCACGAATGCCTCAGCCGGAACGAGGACTTTCCTCCCGCCGCGCCGAATTCCCTCTCGGCGAGGGCGGGTGGGGGCGGTTCTGCCTCTGTGGAGTTCCCGGCGTGTTCGCGGTGCCGCGTTGGCGCGAGGTTCACTGTCTATGTCTGGCGTCAGGATGATTCGTTCAGTTCGTGCAGATAAGCCGCGAGCGGCCCGCGTCGCCGCCCGCCGCGCTGTCACAGGGCCATGGCCCCACAATCCCAGCTATCCGGAGGTGGTATCATCATGATCTCTTACAGCCTCGAGGACTATGTCTTCGATCTCGCTGCCTTCTTCCCGATGTCGGTCTTCGACCGCATCACCGATGTGCGCGTTCGGCGGCCCCAGCTCATCCTTCAGGAGGCTGCCCGCCGTCAGCGCCGCTCCGACCTCGCTCCCCAGGGCCGGCTAGTCCTGCTCGCCGCCGACCATCCCGCGCGCATGCTCACCGCCGTCGGCGAGAACCCCATCGCCATGGGCGATCGCCACCAGTACCTTGGCCGCATCCTCCGCATCATCTCGGTGCCCGGCATTGACGGCGTCGTCGCCACCACCGACATCATCGAGGACCTCTTCGTCATCAACGCCCTGATCCGCGAGGCCGGCGGCCCCAGCTTCCTCGACCAGCGCGTTCTGCTCGGCTCCATGAACCGCTCCGGCCTCGCCGGCTCCGCCTGGGAGACCGATGATCGCCTCACCTGCTTCACGCCGGATTCCATGGAGGACCTCGGCCTCGACGGCGGCAAGGTCGTCGTCCGCATCTGCCCCGAGGAGCCCGAGCTGACCAACCGCACCCTCGAATACTGCGCCAGCGCCATCGGCGGCTGCAATGAGCGCGGCCTCCCCGTCTTCGTCGAGCCTGTCCCGGTCTCCAAGGCCGAGGGCCGGCTCCGCCTCCGCCGCAGCGTCTCCGACATCGTCAAGGTGATCGGGGTCGCCTCCGCGCTCGGCGACTCCTCCCGCGGCCTCTGGCTCGAGGTCCCCTATATTGACGGCTTCGAGCGCGTCGCCCGCAGCACCAGCCTTCCTCTCCTGGTCGTCGCCGGCGGCGTCACCGAGGACCCCACCCCCATGCTCAACCAGCTCTCCGATGCCGTCCGCGCCCGCACCAATGTCCGCGGCGGCCTCATCGGTCGCAGCGTCCTCTTCCCCGGCGACGACGACCCGCTCTCCTTCGCCCTCGCCGTCAACGCCGTCGTGCGCGAAGGCCGCGAGGTGGAAGGCGCGCTTGATCGCCTCATGGCCAGCCGCAACCAGAGCTTCGACGCGCTCACGCGGTGGCTCACCCGCTAGCGCGCAGGAGACACCCCTATGGCACTGACCGGTAACGCGATCGTGGGCCAGTCGGGCGGCCCCACCGCCGTCATAAATGCCAGCCTCGCCGGCGTCATCGAGGAGGCGAAACGGCATTCCGAGGTCAAAGACATCTACGGCTCCGTCAACGGTGTCGAAGGCCTCCTCCGGCAGGAGATCGCCGACCTCCGCGCCGAGGACGACACCACGGTCTCGCTCCTGCCCCACACCCCCTCCGCCGCCCTCGGCTCCTGCCGCAAGAAGCTCAAGGAGGCCGACTACCAGCAGCTCCTGACCATCCTCAGGGCCCACAACATTCGCTTCTGGTTCTACATCGGCGGCAACGATTCGGCCGACACTACCCATCAGGTCGGTCGCATCGCCGCCGAGGCCGGCTGGGAGATGCGGGTCATCGGTATCCCCAAGACGGTTGACAACGACCTCGCCTACACCGACCACTGCCCCGGCTATGGCAGCGTCGCCCGCTTCAACGCCCTCGCCACCCGTGACGCCGGCCTCGACACCGCCGCCATGTTCACCGTTGACACCGTCAAGATCATCGAGACCATGGGCCGCAATGCCGGCTGGATCACCGCCGCCACCGCCCTCGCCCGCCAGCAGGCCGGCGACCCACCCCACCTCATCTACCTTCCTGAGCGCGTCTTCGACCGCGAGCAGTTCCTCCAGGATGTCAAGCGCCAGGTGGACCAGGGCCGCGGCTGTGTCATCGCCGTCTGCGAGGGCCTGCGCGACGAACTCGGCGAGCCCCTCGTCTCCTTCAAGCACGCCGTCGGAACCGACTCCTTCGGCCACAAGCAGCTCGGCGGGGTAGGCGACTACCTCGTCTCTCTCATCGCCGAAGGCCTTGGAATCAAGGCCCGCTACGACAAGGCCGGCACGATCCAGCGCGCCTTCGGCCTCGCCCAGTCAGAGGTTGACGTCGCCGAGGCGAGGATGGTCGGCGCGGCCGCCGTCCAGCGCGCCTGCGAGGGTGTCACCGACAAGATGATCACCCTCGTCCGCATCAGCAACAAGCCCTATCGCTGCGAGACCGGACTCGCCTCCCTCCAAGATGTCGCCAACGCCGAACGCCCGATCCCAGACGAGTTCATCAACGAGGCCGGCAACGACATCACCCCCGCCTTCCTTGACTATGCCCTCCCGCTCATCGGCGGGCCGCTTCCACCCTACGCCCGGCTCCAACTCAAGCGAGTACCCAAGAAGAGCTGACCATGCCCCGAGCAGATGGCCGCGCCAACAACGAGCTTCGCCCGGTCTCCCTCAGCACCGGCTACAACAAGTACGCCGAGGGCTCCTGCCTCGTCGAGATGGGCGACACCGTCGTCATCTGCACCGCCTCCGTGCTCAACGAGGTGCCTCGTTTCCTCTTCGGCGCCCAGCGCGGCTGGGTCACCGCCGAGTATGGTATGCTCCCTCGCGCCACCACCGACCGCACCCCCCGCAGCCGCATCCAGTCCAGCGGCCGCACCTACGAGATACAGCGCCTCGTCGGCCGTTCCCTCCGCGCGGTGGTTGACCTCGACGCGCTCGGCGAGCGCACCATCACCCTCGACTGCGATGTCCTCCAGGCCGACGGCGGCACTCGCACCGCCTCCGTCACCGGCGCCTACGTCGCCCTGATGGAAGCCCTCAACCGCCTCAAGCGCGACGGCGTACTCAAGAGCCTGCCTACTTTCGACTCCGTCGCCGCGGTCAGCGCCGGCATCGTCTCCGGCGAGGTCGTCCTCGATCTCAACTACGCCGAAGACAGCATGGCCGCCGTTGACATGAACGTCGTTATGACCGGCGGCGGCAAGTTCGTCGAGGTCCAGGGCACCGCCGAAGGCCTCCCCTTCGACCGCGACCGCCTCAACCAAATCCTCGACCTCGCCTCCCAGGGCGTCCGCCAGCTCTTCGCCGCCCAGCAGCGCGCCCTCGCCGAGGTCGGTTCGTGACGCAGTCCGCCTCTGGCGGACTCGTCCTCGCCAGCCTCAACCGCGCCAAGGCCACAGAAATCGCCCGCATACTTAGCGAAGAGGGGCTCGCTTACGAAGTGGTCAGCCTGGGCGACTTCCCCGGGGTCACGCTCCCCCCCGAGACCGGCGCGACCTTCGCCGAGAACGCCCTCGCCAAGGCCAAACACGTCGCCGCCACGACCGGCCTGCCTGCCATCGCCGATGATTCCGGCCTTGAGATTGACGCCCTTGGCGGCGAGCCCGGCGTCCGCTCCGCCCGCTACGCCGGCGACGACGCCACCGACGAGCAGCGCTATCGCAAGGTCCTGGGGTTCCTCGGCGACATCCCCGACGAGCGCCGCCGCGCTCGCTTCCGCTGCACCGCCGCCTACGCCGCGCCCGATGGCCAGACGCTGGTGGCAGAGGGAACCTGCGAAGGCCGCATCGCCCAGCAACCGGCCGGCACCGGCGGCTTCGGCTACGACCCCATCTTCCTCCCCGAGGGCGAGACCTGCACCATGGCCGAGCTAACCCCCGCCGAGAAAGATGCCATCAGCCACCGCGGGCGGGCCTTCCGCGCCCTCGCGCGGTTGCTCCGCTTCCATCTGCCTTGAAAAGGGCCGGGTAGCGCAGGCTTCAGCCTGCTTGCTCAGTTAGTTGTAAGGATGGGGTACCGCAGGCTTTAGCCGACCACAAAGACGCTTCGGGTACCGCAGGCTTCAGCCTGCCCTCTCTCCGCACCTCCTCGCCTCTTCGTCTCTCGGCCGTTGACGCTACTCCTCCCCGGCGGTATACTCGGCCTACATCGGGGCGTAGCGCAGCTTGGTAGCGCGCCTGCCTTGGGCGCAGGAGGTCGTCGGTTCGAATCCGGCCGCCCCGACCAGAGGGGACGAGCCTTCCCCGCTCCGCGGGCTGTGCGGTCAGCGTCTTGCTGTACGGGACGAGGCCCGCCTGTAGGAACCGGCGCGCTTGGCGCGAGGCACCCAGACCTGGAAGCGCTGGCCGTCAGTCGTCACGATGACATGTCCGTTCGCGATGACCTGCCGGCTCTTCACTGCTGACGGAATCGGTTCTTCTGTGGCGCCGCGCTCGGTCTGGTAGATGCGAACCTTCCTCGCCGCCAGCCGCCGAAGCGCTCCGAGGTTGGGATGCCCGTAGCTTTTCACCGGGCCGGCCGATATCACGGCAACTTGCGGGCGTATCAACCTCAGGAAGCTTTCCTCCGAGGCGGTGTCGGAGCCGTGGTGGTTGACGTTCAGAACGTCCACCCTCCTCCCGCAGTCCGCCACGTACTGGCCGACGGCCCCCTCTACCGCGGCATTCTCGTCCTTGCTGGCGTGTTTTGATGGCTGCCCTGTGATGTCCCCGCCCAACAGGTAGTCGAAGCTCCCATATGACAGCAGGAAGCAGAGGCTGTTCTCGTTCTCGGTGTTGACGTCCTCGACTTCCACGGTATCCCCGGTCTCGGTCAAAGCCCATCCGCTTGCCGCGATGAACCGAAGCTTCGGCGCGGAGGCGCCCTCCCCAAGGGGTATCTCCGCCACCTCTTTCAGTCCGTCCCGGCCGTAGATGCTCAACCGTTCACAGTCAGCGTCCTGCTCTTCGCACGGCTGAACCAGGGCCGTATAGTCATTGAACGCGGTGCTGGTTTTCTCGCAGTCGGGTCCGCGGTCCACGAACGTCAGAACGCCGACATCATCTGCGGTTCCTGGGGTCCCATCGCAACCGGCGCGAAAGCCTGTCTTATTCTGCACTATCCCGCCGATGTGGTCGCAGTCGTAATGTGTCACCACGAGGTAGTCAACCTCAGTCACGCCGTACTCGGCCAGGATATCGGCCACTATCGGGGCGCCATCCTTGGTGCTCTGGATCTTGTACCCGCCGGCATCCACCAGCACAGACACCCGTTTTCCGTCCGCGTTCGGCGGCCCGAGGATGAGCGTCGCGGCCGCCTGGCCCACGTCCATGTGCACGATCGTCAGCTTGCCATCAGGTAAGTCAGCGGAGGCGAGCCAGGAAACGCCGAGGACGAGCAGCAGAACAGCCAGAAACCGTGGAGCAACCGCTCTTGCCTGCATTGGACTTCCCCTTTGTCAAGGCATTGGTAAGGCCAAAAGGGGTAGCAGCTCGGTAACCCAGCACCCGGCAGTTTCTTCTCCGGTACCCGCCTGGCCGCCTGCGCCGGAGCACCGCGCCTGCCTTGGGCGCAGGAGGTCGTCGGTTCGAGTCCGGCCGCCCCGACCAGCACAGCCCCCTCGGCCCCCCTAACCCGGCATAGCCGGAGCCAAACAGGTTGGGGCTAGGGTCAAGGCAAAAGGCAAAAAGGGGAATTGGCGTGTTGCTTTTGCCTTTTTGCTTTTCACTTTTTCCTTGTCCCGACCCACCGGTTTTCTCTACAAGCTGTTGAGAAAACGACCGGTAAGGGACTAATGCCGCCCCACCGGCTCCACCATCTGCTTCACCGCCGCCACCACGTCCTCCAGCTTGCACGGCTTCGTCAGATACCGGTCGGCCCCGGCCATCCACCCGTCAAGCGCGTCCTCGTGGCCCTCGCGGCCCGTCAGGATCACCACCGGCAACCACTCGGTCTCGGGGGCTCGTCTCAGCGCATGCAGCACCTGAAGGCCGCTCATCATCGGCATCATCAGGTCCAGGACTACCGCATCCGGTTTCCCGGCCTTCACGATTTCCAACGCCCCTTGCCCATCCTCGGCCGATGACACGGAGAACCCCGCCTTCGTCAGGGCGTCGCTTAGCAATCCCACCATCGCGGGATTGTCGTCTACCACCAACACTCGCTTTCCCATGCGCGTGCCTCCCCTCGCGTCAGCACGGCTGGAGGCAGAACGGAGACTCAGCGAGAATCCCCTCAGCGGCTGCGTGATATGCGAACGGCTAGGCCATCGGTTTCATAGATCCCTTGCCACGACCGCGCTCAACAGTCCTTTCCTGCCAGGCACGGGTCGCGTTTCCCCTTCCTCCTCGCGAAGGAGCCATCTGACCGCCGCCACCACCGCTCCCACCTTCACCGGCTTGGTCAGGTAGATATCAGCGCCGCGCTTCCACCCTTTACGGACATCCGAGAAATCACCTCGCCCGCTCAGGATGATCACCGGCAGGCTCTCGCCCGTGCGCTGCCGCAGCAGTCGCAGTGCGTCGAATCCGTTCAGCACAGGCATATGAACGTCCAGGATAAGCAGGTCCGGCTCCGAGTCCTCCACCCTCTCCACGCACTCGGCGCCGTTTCCGGCCCCAATCACCTCATACCCGTATGGGGTCAGCGCGTCTCTGATCAGCGCCACCGTCGGCGCATGATCGTCCGCCACCAGCACCTTCTTTGCCATGCCGATTCTCCACCTGGCCGCAAGATGCCGCATTTGTGCTGCTGACTTCGATGGAAAGCGACAGGAGCGGCGCGCGGCTAGTCCCGCCCACCACTTTATTCCTCACATCCGCACTCAGCCAACAAGATCGCGCTACCTCTTCCCGGCCCAAACCAGCCCCGAGCGCCCCTTTGACCCTCCTCTAACCCCTCTGCTATACTCCTCAGACTATGCAAGACCCGCGCGACTACCGGCCCAAGCGCGTCATCGTCATCATGGACGGCGCCGCCGACGAGCCCCAGCCCGACCTCGGCGGCCGCACTCCGCTCCAGGCCGCGCGCTTGCCCAACTCGGACTCCATCGCCCG
>Ga0315288_10005318_pt1 | contig 16391 bp, 12 predicted proteins | sample YL17G11_20_MG_FD_203454 | JGI IMG/M metagenome (GOLD analysis project Ga0315288, IMG submission 203454) | Sediment microbial communities from Yellowstone Lake, YNP, Wyoming, USA - YL17G11_20 | ecosystem: Environmental > Aquatic > Freshwater > Lake > Sediment | place: USA: Wyoming | collected...
GGTTTGCCGCCCCGCGGACGCTCTTCGAGGCTCCCGGCTTCGGACGCCGAAGCTCCAGAGACCATCAAAGCCGACCTTAAATCTTCGAGCTGGTGAAGCGCGGGGAGCGCAAGGTCTGAGGCGCCGAGAAGGAGCGTCGAGGAAGCGGTTCATCAAACCCGATCTGGAGTGGAGGCCGTTCTCGGTCGCTCAGAGGCTCGATGGGCCGCAGAACGGCAAAGTGTATAACGGTCAGTTGGAGCACAGTTTGACTTGAACCGTCGGAGCGCATATAAAATGAGGCCATTATCGTTGGATAGAAGGATAAGAACATGCGATGGGTGAAAGCCGCCGTTTCCTTCGTTTTGCTGGCCGCCCTCGTCTGGGCCCTTCAGACGCCGCACGGGGCGGTTCCCCCCCTCGGCAAGCTCGCCAATCCCTTTGCCGGCTTCTGGCGGAACAACGCCTCGACGGACCGGGTCCCCGAACGCCTCGACCTCGCGGGCCTTCAGGAAAACGTCCGGGTCGTCTGGGACGACCTTCGCATCCCCCACATTTTCGCCCGCAACGACCATGACCTCTTCCTGGCCCAGGGCTATCTCATGGCCCGGGACCGCCTTTGGCAGATGGAGTTCATCGCCCGCTTCGCCGGGGGACGGCTGTCCGAAATCGTCGGCCCGCGGGCCCTCGATCAGGACCGGTTCCAGCGCCGGATCGGGATGACCTATGCCGCCGAGAATTTTCTCAAAGGAATCGAGGGAGACGACGAGTCCCGGTCGATCCTCCAGGCCTACGCCGACGGCGTGAACGCCTACAGGCAGAGCCTTAAACCCTCCCACTTTCCGGTCGAATTCAAAATTCTCGACTATGCGCCGGAGCCCTGGACCATGATGAATACGGCCCTCCTCCTCAAATACATGGCCTGGGACTTGACGGGCGGCAACCAGGATTTCGCCCTGACACGCTTCCAGGAGGCCTTAGGCGAAGCCGTCGCGGATGAGCTTTTTCCCTATGTTGCGCCGTTTCAGGATCCGGTCATCCCTCCCGGAACAAAATGGGATTTCGGCCGGGCCGTCGATGAAAGGAAGGGCGGGCCGCCGACCGCGTCGGGCTCGTCGGATACGCCCAGATCCCGCCCCCCGGCCGATCCCTTCGACGACGTCATCGGCAGCAACAACTGGGCCCTCGCGGGGACGAAAACAAAGAGCGGCTTCCCCCTCTTATGCAACGATCCCCATCTCGCGCTCAACCTGCCTTCAATATGGTATGCCGTCCAGCTCTCCGCGCCGGGGCTCAATGCGTACGGCGTGGCTTTGCCGGGCGCGCCGGGGATCATCACCGGCTTCAACGAGCACGTCGCCTGGGGGACCACAAACGCCGGCGCCGATGTTCTCGATTGGTCCAAGATCCGTTTCAGAGACGCAAGTCTCGGTGAGTACGCCTATGACGGGGGATGGCGGAAGACGACGATCCGAAAAGAGGAGATCAAGATTCGGGGCCGGGCGCCGGTGGTCGAAGACGTCATCTACACCCACCACGGCCCGGTTCCTTTCCCCGAGGGCGGGACGGCGATCAATCCCGACGTCCCCCCGGGCTGCGCCCTTCGCTGGGCCGCCCACGACCCGAGCGGCGTCCTCAATACTTTTTTCAGCCTGGACCGGGCCGCCTCCTATAAGGATTTTCGGGAGGCGATCCGGACGTTCGATTGTCCCGGGCAAAACTTCGTCTATGCCGACGGCCGGGGGGGCATCGCCATCTGGCACAATGGCAAATATCCGCTCCGAAACAAAGGCCAAGGGCGGACCATCCTCGACGGATCTTTGCCGGCCGACGACTGGACGGCCTGGGTGCCGATGGACGAAGTCCCACATGTCGAAAATCCGCCGCGCGGGTTCGTGAGCTCGGCAAATCAGAGCCCGGTCGACGCGACATATCCTTATTATCTCGGTTGGGACTTCGGAAGCTTCGAACGGGGGGCCAGAATCAACGAGATACTGGAGGCGACGTCGAACGCCGCGCCCGAGGATATGGTCAAGATGCAGACTGACGCCCTGAGCCCGCGAGCCCGGATGGCTCTTCCGAAGCTCCTGGGGATGGTGCCACGGGACCGACTTGGCGCTACGGCCGCCCAGGTCCGGGACAGGCTCGCCGGCTGGGATTTCGTCTTTCACGCCGACGGCCTCGAGCCCACGGTCTTCGACCGGTTCTGGCGGGAATTCTATGCCGCCGTCTGGAACGACGATTTCCGCTCGGGGGGATCGTCGCTTCCGACCCCTCGCTCGGATGTGACCCTGGACCTCCTTCTTAACAAGCCCGGCTCGCTTTATTTCGACGACAAGACCACGCCGGCCGTTGAAACAGCGGCCGAGATCGCCGCCCGGGCGTTCAGCGCGGCCGTGGCAGGGCTCGAAAAGGAGCTGGGGCCGATCGGCGAAAAATGGGCCTGGGGAAAAGCGAGGGGAACCGAGGTCAGGCACCTGGCCCGCATTCCCGGTTTCGGAACGCCGCTGTTGGCCGTGACCGGAGGCGGGGGGACGATCAACAACACATCGCGCACGAGCGGCCCGTCCTGGCGGATGGTCGTCTCGCTCGGACCGGAGGTCGAAGCCTGGGGAGTCTTTCCCGGCGGCGAGTCGGGGAATCCGGGCTCGCGTTACTACGACAACATGGTTCCCGCGTGGGCCGCGGGAACGTCCTACAAGATCGTCTTTTTGAGAACGCCCGACGAGGCGAATCCGCGTCTGATCGGAAAGACCGAAATGGGAGGCGGCCGATGATCGCGATCCTTTTTTGCGCTTGCGTCCTCTTGATTCTCCAAGTCCTGACGCCGTTCTGGTGGTGGATCGCCGTCGTCCCCTTTCTCTTTGGGCTTTTATTTGCCAAGAAAAGCGGTAAGGCGTTCGGCGGCGGTCTTTTAATCGGGGCGGTCGTCTGGGGAGGGGCGGGGCTCTATTTCTTTCTCACGTCGGGCCGCCTCATCGCCGGCCGCATAGCGGCGATGTTCAGCCTCGGGTCCGGATGGCTGATGGTCCTTTTGACAGGGGCGCTCGGCGCCCTGGTCGCCGCCCTGGCCGCCTTCTCCGGATATCTAGTCAGGGGTCAAACCTACACATCGGACAAAACTTAGCCGACAACCCCCCTTCATTAGTCGAATTGATTTGTCGCCTCGTTTCAAGATGTCAAAATCGGATTTTGTCAGATGTGTAGGTTTGACCCCATCTTATCGTATAATTTGGGCGATGAATTTGCCGAACACCCTGACGGCGGCCCGGATCGCCCTGATCCCCCTCCTGATGGCCTTTCTCCTTTCGTCGTTCCCAGGGCATGAATACATCGCCCTCGGCGTTTTCCTTCTGGCGACCCTGACCGACACGGTCGACGGCCTCCTGGCCCGGCGGACCCGGAAGATGACCGAGCTCGGCGCCCTTCTCGATCCCATCGCCGACAAGCTCTTGATCACGGCGGCCTATATCTGTCTTGTCGGGGCCGGCCGTGTTCCGGCGTGGATGGCCGTGGTCATCATCGGCCGCGAGATCGCCGTCACGGGCTTCCGGGCGATCGCGGCGGCGAAAGGCATCATTATCCCCGCCGGATGGTCGGGCAAGGTCAAAATGCATCTGGAGACTTATTCAATCGCCTTCTACATCCTCGGACGGGGAATTCTCGGAAAGTTCTTCATCGTCGGCCAGGTCACTCTATGGCTGGCCATGGCCCTGGCCGTATATTCGGCCGCCGAATATTTCGTTAAATACGGCCCTCGGATCGCGCCTTCTCTAAAGAGTCCCAATCCTCCACGTTCCAGATCGTGAAGGGGTGCGGCCATCCATTTCCGATCCGCTTGATCAGACCGGAAAGGACCTTCCCCGCTCCGAGCTCGACGAAGGCATCGATCGCCTCGCCGGCGAGGATCTGCATCGACTTGTACCAAAGCACGGGCCGGCTGACCTGACGTTTCAGGGCGTCGCGGGCCTCGGCGCCCGTTCGGATGGACTTGGCGTCGACATTGGTGATGATCGGAAAGGCCAGGTCCCGGAATTCGATCCGGTCGAGGTCGGCCGCGAGCTTCTCTTCCGCGCTCAGCATCAAGGCCGAATGGAAGGGCGCACTGACCGGCAGAAGGACCGAACGCGGCGGCCGGGCGATCCGCAGGGCTTCTTCCACGGCCGCTTTGTGCCCGGCGATGACGATTTGCTCTTCGCTGTTCCAATTGGCGATCTGAACGATCCCGCTTGTGACCTGGGCGAAGGCTGCTTCGAGGCTCGCGACGCTCGCTCCCAGGACAGCGGCCATGGCCCCCTCCCCCACCGGGACGGCCTCCTGCATGTAGGTCCCCCGCTTATGGACCGCCAGGAGGGCGTCCTCGAAGGCGACCGCTCCCGCGGCCACGAGGGCCGAATATTCGCCCAGGCTGTGTCCGGCCGCAACCTCGGGTTCCCGGCCGAAGAGCCGGAAAGCGGCCGTACTCACCAGGAGAAGGGCCGGCTGGGTGTTCTTCGTCAGCCGCAGCTCCTCCTCGGGGCCTTCAAAACAAAGTCTCGAGATCGGATATCCCAGGACTTCATCGGCCCGGTCGAAGAGCCGGCGGGCCTCCTCGGATTTTTCGTAGAAACTTTTCCCCATTCCGACCGTCTGTGATCCCTGGCCGGGAAATAAGAACGCCCGCTTGAGCATGCCGTGACTCCCTTTCTATTTTTTCAAACAGTCGGGCCGGATCTCGATCTCGGCTTGGTCGCGGAGGTTCTGGATCCAGAGAACGGCCTGGCCTTTGATCTTTCCCGCCCGAATCCCGGCTTCGATCGTTTCGATCATCTCGACAAGAGGGCGGGGCGTCCGCCCGTCCTTCGTCTCGGCCGGCGTGTAAACGTTCCCATAAACGGATTCGATCTCTTTGAGGCTGACGCTGACGCTTCGGGAAAAGCGGTCGGCGATAATGGTTTCGACCCGGACCATTTCCTCGATATAAGGAAGGATGTCCTCCAGCGTCAGGCCGAACGCGGCCAGCCGCTCCCGCATCCCCTCCGGTCCCAGACGCGCCGCGATCCGACTCAACTCGGTCTGGACGCGGGCGGGATCGAAGGCCGTCCTCTCCCGGGTCAAATCCAAGACGACCTTCCGGTCGATGAGGATTTCGAGAACGGCCCGCCGGGCCTCGGGGGCCATCCCCTCTTGAAGGGTCTCGACGAGGCCGAACGTTTCGGCGATCCGGATGTCGGCCAGGGTGATGACTTCGTCGTTGACCAGGGCGGCGATGCAGTCGGCCGTTTCCCCGCGCTCCTGTCCGGCCGTCAGGACCCGCCCTCCCAACATCCCGGCGAGGGCGGCGAAGACGGCGATCCAAGCGGTTTTCGTTCTCATTTTTTTAGAACACGTTGCCGATCGTCACGAAGACGAGCGGCTGACGCCTCCCCTGATTGGGATCGAGATTCCAGCCCAGGTCGAAGCGGAGAGGCCCCAGGGGGGTGGCATAACGGAGCCCGACCCCGACGGCATCCTCCAAATCGCCGAGGTTCAATTCGTTCCGATGGGTGAACACGTTCCCTTTGTCGTAAAAAACGGCGGCCCTGAGCGAGGGAAGGCCGGGAAAGAGCTTCGCCCAGATTTCGAAATTCAAGAGAAGAAGGGCCTTCCCCCCGACGGGGTTGTTCGAGAGGGGGTCCTTGGGGCCCAGCCGGTCGTAGGTCTGGCCGCGAAAGGAATTCGCTCCGCCTCCGAAAAAGCGTTCGTGAATGGGCATCCGGCCCATCCCCAGGCCGGCCCGGCCCGTGACGCCGGCCCCGAACCCCCGCCAAAGAGGGAGGTAGCGCTGGTATTTGAGGTACGTCTTGATATAGTCCGACTCGGCGTTGAAGAGCGGGTACGCGACCTCGACGTCGGCGCCCAGGAAGAAGCCGCGCTCGGGGTTGAAGGCGTCGTCCCGCCGGTCCCAGATAACGCTTTCCGAAATCGAGGTCGTGGAAAAGGGAATATGCTGGCGGTCCACTTCGGATTCCGGGACCTCCAGAAAGTAAAGCGTTGTCCGGGCGTAGCGGAGGGTCGTCAGCGAGGTCCAGTCGGCCGCGATCTCCCGCAGGGCGGTCAAGCCCATGCCCCGGCGGTCGAAGCCGTAGCTCACCCGCTCCTCCCGTTCGATCCAGGCGTTGAGGGAGGCCCGGTACGGAAGCCCGAGGAGCGTCGGCTCATCCCAGGAGATGACCGCCCGCTTTTCCGCCAGACTGAACTGGCCGACGAGGCTGAGAAGGGCGGCTCGGCCGAACATGTTGGCCCGGACGAATTCGGCGGTGCCGCGCGGGCGGAGGGAGTAATTCCAGACCTCAAAGGCCACGCTCCGGCTCTTGGTCTCGAGACCCGCCCCGAGGCCGACGTAATTGCGCTGGCCTTCCCGAAGGCTGACGACGAGGGTCAGGCGGCCGTACCCCGCCGGGATCTCCTCGATTTTCACTTCGGCGAAAACGCCGAGCCTTTCGAGGCGCCGTTTGGATTCGAGGATCCGGTCGGCCCGGGCGGCCTCGCCCTCGCGGACGAGGAGCTCGCGGTCGATGATCGAACGCCGGGTGACAACATTGCCGGCGACGATGATCTTATCCACGGTCATCAGGGCGCCTTCCTCTATATCGAAGACGACGGTGAAAAGGTTTTCGCCGGCCGGCTCGGCAGCGGCCGTGATCCGGGTCCCGCGAAAGCCCCGGTTCGCGTAGAACGTCTCGAGCCGCTCGGCGTCGCGACGGACCTGGGCCGGGTCATAGGGGCCGTCTTCGCGGCTCGCCATCTCGCCCCGCAGGTCCGCGGCGGCGACCTCCGCGGCCCCGCGGACGATCAAGCCCGCCACCCGGCGTTGAGGGCCTTCCTCGACGACGAAAACCGCCCGGGCCGACGACGCTTCCGTCCGGAAGTTGAGCGTCGCCCGGGCGGCGATGAACCCTTTGGATTTATAGAGGTCCTGGATAAGGATGGGCATCTCGAAGAGCCTCTCGCCGGAAACGCCGCCGACGAGCGGAAGCTTGGGCGGAATCCCCAGTTCCTTCCGCAGCATCGACGGGGTGAAAAAGCTCAGGCCTTCAAAGGCCACGTCCGCGATCCGGTATCTCCGCCCCGGTTGGACCTCGTGGAGGATATGCATCTCGTCGGCGGTCTGTTCGATCGAGGACTTCACCGCGGCGAAAAGATACCCCCGTCTCCGCAGTTCGGCTAAGAGGGCCGCCTCGGCTTGGTTGAGCCCCCATCGTTCGAAAACACGCTCTTCCCAGATCGGGCGGACGATCGCCTCGGGCAGGTCGGCGCCGAGGATCGAGATCCGGATCCGCTCGTTCGGCACCATCCGGAGGATGAGCGAGACCGAATGGTCCGTTTCGTGGAAAATACGGTTCCGGATCGTGACGTCGGCCCGGGGAAAGCCCTGGCCGTTGAGAACGTCCTTGATCCGGACGAGGTCCTCGTCGATCTGGGACGGAATATAAGGTCCCCCCGTCCTGGTCTTCATCGCCGTCTTGAGTTCCTCGGACGCGGCCGTTTCCGGACGCAGGCTGATGTCCCGAACGGTGAACCGCGCCTTGGGGACAATCTCGAAGACGACGTCGACGGCCGGGCGGAAGGCGTCCCGGTCCGCGCGCGGCCGGACCTCCGCGTCCAAATAGCCTTCGCGGCGCATGGCCTCGCGGAGCTCCTCCGCGGCCCGGCTGAGCTTTTCGGCGCTGTAGTCGCCGTCGGGCCGAAGGGCGATCAGACTGTTCCTGAGCCTCGCCCGGCTGACCTCTTTTCCCCCCGCGAAGGTCAGGCTCTGGACGACGAGCTTCCGGGTCAAAAGAAAGGTCAGCCCGACTTCGGTTTCACCCTCTCTCAGCACTCGAATGTCGGAGAACAAACCGGTCTTGTAGACCTGCTTGAGGACATCATCGATCTTCTTCAAAGAATAGGGATCGCCGACGGCGATGGGAACCAGGCCTTCGATGTTCGGGACGTTCGCTTCTCCTTCGACCCGGACGGTGACGGAAGCGATCGTCGCCCGGACATCGGCCGGACGAACGGATTCGGATGCGGCGCCTCCGGCCGCAGCGGCGGATGCCGCGGCGAGAAGGACGATCAGCTTAAAACCGCCGGCGGATCTTCGCATCGATGCTCAACCGTCCCCGGTCGTCGCGCATGGCGACAAGCGAAAAACTCTCGGTGAATTCCCACTCCAGCCGGACGATTTCCTCGCGCTGGGAGGTCAGGTTCGTGGAATACAGAAGGATGATGTTCCGCGAGATTTTTTTGCCCACGGTCAGCCGGGCGGTCATATCGGTCGAGGCCCCCAGGACGAAAGGATCGATCCGAAACCGGTCGAGGCTGAAAAGCTTCTCGGCGCGTTTTTTGGCCTCGTCCGTCAACTGGCCGGAGATCAGGGCGCCGGTCCCGACGCCCGAGCTCGCATCGTAGGAGTATGTCCTTTTGAACGATTCGCCAAGGGCGAGAAGGGCCAGGACGTCCTCGGGCGGGAGCGGCGGAGAGGAGGAAAACTCGGGCCGGAGCTTGCTCGGGACGCCGGCCAAGGTGAAGGTGACCCGGTAATCCTTAAGATAGGTTTCGCCCCGGAAGTCGATCGACGGCTCCGCCGCCGGATTGTAAAAGCTGAGACGCGTCCGGAGAACGCGAAACGTCCGGTCCTGGAACTCCACGCTGCCCCGCAGGCCTTCGATGTCCCCCAGGATGATCGGTGAAGCGACGGTCCCGGCGATGGTCAGGTCGAACCGCCCTTCGATCCGCCCGAGCGCGTTCTCCAGAACCACGCCGTCCTCGGCCCGGAGGCGGATATCGAGCCCGAGATCATCCAGGACGCTCGGCTCCCGTTCGGCTCCCGGATAAGGCGAGGCGGCAAAGGCGAGCTTTTCGGCGATCTCGCGGCGCCAGGTGAGTTTCCGGACATCCACGTCGCCGGACAGGGAAAATCCGGCGGCGTCCTTGAGGAGATGGAAAGACGCGTCCGCCTGGGCGCGGGTCCGCTCGAAAAGGGAAAGGACCATGTCCCGCCCGTCGGCCCGGACGTCGAGGCGTTCAATCCCGCCCCCGCCGAACACGATCTCTCCCGATCCATAGACGTCCCCTCCGCCCATCTTGGCCTGGAACGACCGGATCACGGCCCGGTTGTTCTGGATGCTGACCAGGCCGGCGAAATCGGTCAAGGCGTGGGCGAAATCGGGAATCGGGAAGACTGTCCCCATGACCTCCACGACGCCGTTCAGCCGGGTCGGGCCCTCGCCGCCTCGGACTTCGGCCAGATAGCGGATCTCGCCCTTGGCCCCCGGCCAGGGGAGCAGCCGGTCCGGATTGAATATATTCCCTTTGGCCGAGACGAACCATTCTTCGCCGGGTTCGGGATAGCGGAAGAGAAGATCGAGGTCGTTGCGGCCCGGATTCAGAAATCCTTTGAAAACGGCGTCGAGGATGTCGCCGCGGAAGCCCACCTCGAGAGTGCCCTCGGCGTCGACCCGCTCGAATGTTCCATAGCGAAGCCCTTGGACGGTCAGCCGGCCTCGGGCTCTGTCCCGATCGAGATTCCCGCGCCCAATCACCGAGAACGCCGCCTTCCCTTCAAGTTTGGGATCCATCGCCCCGAGATCAAGGCCGCGGGCTTCGGCCTCGAGGACGTAGTCGCGGGTCCCGAAGGCCAAAGAGAGGACGCCTTCGATTTGGCCCCGATCCAGGCCGGCCTTAAATTTGGAAAGGGTGAGAGCGTTCTCCGCCTCCGCGTACTCGAGCCTCCCGGTCGCTTGCTCGAACGATCGGCCGGCGAACCGGATGTCCGCCGAGGCGATATCTCCGGTTACGTTCAAGCCTCGGCCGCGGTCGCGGATCGTGAATCGGCCCGCGGTCCGTCCCGTCAAAGGGATATCGATCCCCAGCCGGGGAAGAATCCGTTCGATCAAACCATCGGCTCCCGAAATGTCGACATCCAGGGCGCCCTCTCGAACGGCCAACCGGGCCTCGCCGCGAAGGTCGGGATCCCGGGATTTGATCAAACCGGATGCCTCCCCCCGGGCGATTTCGACGAGTCCGCCGGCGGAGGAGAAATCGAAGACGTCGAAACCGGCCGGGGCGAGGTCGAACTCGATTTTGACTTCGGGCGCCTCGAAGTTGCCCAGGATTTTCACCCCGGCGGCTCCCCGCCCGCGGATGTCCGGAAGATTGAGCGGTTCGTCGAGGATCCGGGAAACGAAGGCCAGGCTTTTCCGGGCATCCGTAATGTCCCCCCGGATTTCAACCCGGATGTCGCCCCCGATCACGAGCCCGCCGTCGACGGCCAGCCGGCCGAAGCTGGTTTCCATCATCTCCGAGGCGAAGGCCAAGCGGGTTCCACCGTCCCAATCGAGTTTGATCCGGCCGCGGAAGGGGTATCGCCCGGGCTCTTCGAGGACGATATCGTCCCGGAACTCGCCATCCGCCTCGAGCTTCCCGTTTTCGATTGTGAACCCTCCCCAGACCGGCGACCGGACGGGCCAGGGAATCCGGATATCCCGCATGATCGGGTCCAGATGGAGGCCCCGGGCTTCGCCCCGGACGAGGCCCCGGCCGAAAGTGATATCCAGATACTCCATGGGTGCGCCGGCGTTCTTGATCTGAACATCGACCCGGCCGTCTTCCCCCTCGGCGAGGGTCACCCCGGCGGCTACCCGTCCGAGCGGCCTCCCGCTCAGGATGAGGTCGTCGCCGGTCAGCGCTCCGGTGAGCCTGGTCCGGCCTCCCTTCCGGACGATGCGCAAACGACCGTCCGCGGTCCCATCCCAGGCGAACGGCAAGTCGAACGCGGCGGCGAGCCGCTCTACGGGCCCGCGGGCGAAAACGGCGAGTTCGAACTCCGGGTCCTTTGGATTGGTCAACACGCCGTTGGCCTTAAGAAGATAATCCGGTCCTTGAACGGTCAAACGGCGAAGCCTCAAATCCTTGCCCCGGCCTTCGAGCAGGAGGCTCGCCGTTCCGGAAAGCGGCCCGGGAAGGGCGTCGAGAAGGACATTATATTCGCCGCACTCGGCCCGCAGGACCAACGCATTCGCGGTTTGGCGGAAAGCGGCCTGGACGTCCCGGGCAAGGACGCTCACCCCTTGTCCCCAGTAGTAAATTTCGCCGTCCCGGACGACGCCGTTCTCGACGGAGAACGGGAGCCGCAATTCGAGCGAGGGCGGGTTCCGGGGCTCCGGATTCGGCCGGGTGTACAGCCGGAGAACGGGCCGATCGATAAAGACCCGGAGCGGCCGGTCCCGCCGGAAGAGAGACCTCGTGGAGATCTGGAGGACGACTTTTTCGGCTGCGAAGAAGGGCGAGGAAGAGGCCGACCGGACGTCTTCCAGGACAATAGCCGGAGGGAGGACCGTCAACCGGATCTTGCCGTAATGGAAGGTCGTCTCGATCTGCTTCCGGACCTGGCGGAGAATGATATTCCGCAAGGCAATCCCCGCCCCCAGGACGAAGGTCATCAACACCCCGAAAATGATCAGTGATTTCAGCCGTCGGATGCGCATCGTTATGGAGGTATACTTCTTCTCTTAAAATATATCACGATTGCGCGGGGAAAAACCAGAAACGCCGGGGCGTCGGCAGGCCGTTACTTTTTGACCTTGCCCCAGTCTTTGAGGAATTTTTCGATGCCGATATCGGTCAGAGGATGGCGGACCAATTTGTCGATGACGTTGAAGGGGATCGTGCAGATATCGGCCCCGATCAGGGCGGCGTCGACGACATGGCGGGGATGGCGGACGCTGGCGACGATGACTTCGGTTTCGATCCGGTAGTTCTCGAAAATCGCGACGATCTCCTCGATCAGGTCCATCCCCTCCTGGGAGATGTCGTCGAGACGGCCGATGAACGGGCTCACGAACCGCGCCCCCGCCTTGGCCGCCAGGAGCGCTTGCGTCGGCGAAAAGATGAGAGTCGTGTTGATGCTGATCCCCTCTCCCGAAAGGATTTTGATCGCCTTTAGGCCTTCGAGGGTGATCGGGATTTTGACGGCGATGTTCGGAGCGATCCGGGCCAAGTCCCGGGCTTCGGCGATAATATCCGGTGCTTTGTCCGAAACGCATTCCACGCTCACCGGGCCGGGGCAGACCGCCGTAATTTCGCGGATGAGGTCCTCGAAAGGCCGGCTCTCCTTAGCCACGAGCGACGGATTGGTCGTGACGCCGTCGAGGATCCCCCAGCCCGCCACTTCGCGGATCTCGCCCAGATTGGCCGTGTCGAGAAAAAATTTCATGGATGCCTCCTCAGAACCCGATTCGACAGCGTCCCGATCCCTTCGATCTGAACGTCCACCCGATCGCCCGGCGCCATCGGCCCGACGCCGGCCGGCGTGCCCGTGGTGATGATGTCTCCGGGCCGCAAGGTCATGATGTTCGAGACGAACCGGACGAGGAAGGGCACGGGAAAAATGAGATGCCTCGTGTTGGACGACTGGCGAAGCTTGCCGTTGAGAAACGTCTTGATGTCCAGGCCGCCCGGATCGAGGCCGACGGCGATGCAGGGGCCGATCGGGGCGAAGGTGTCGAACGATTTGGCCCGGGTGAACTGCTTGTCCTTCTCCTGGAGGTCGCGGGCGGTGACGTCGTTGAGGCAGGTATACCCGAGAATCAAGGGGTCCACGGGCTCGTCATCGGCGAGCCGGAAAGCCCGGGCTTTCATTACGACGGCAAGCTCGCCTTCGAAATCGAGGCGCTGGGACATCCGGGGATAATCGATGTCGTCGAGCGGCCCGATGACCGCCGTCGAAGGCTTGAGGAAGAGAAGCGGCTCTTCCGGCAGGGGGTTGCCCAGCTCCGCGGCGTGGTCCTTGTAGTTTCGGCCGACGGCCACGATCTTGGAGGGCTCGACCGGAGGAAGAAGACGCACCGATCCGATCGGAATCGGCGTCTCCTCGACGGCGATTTCGTCAAAGACGGACCCGCGGATCGGAAAGAGATGATCGCCTTTCAAGACTCCGTAACGGACAGCTCCCTCGAGGGCGAACCGATAGATTTTCATTCACTCTCCCTTGATCATCTCGAAGACGGCCGCCGAGCGGGCGCTCTCGTTGTTCGTCCGGTCGACCGCGGAAACCGCGTATTCGTAGCGCCGGCCTTTTTCGATCGCCGTGTCCGTGTACGTGTTCTCGAGGAGCGGCTGAGCGGTGAGAAGGGAAAACTCGGCCGTCCCGGCGCCGCGCCGCCAGACCCGGTATCCGAGGAGGTCGGCTTCGGGGTTCGGATTCCAGATGAGGGTGATCAATCCCGCACCCGTCACCGCGGTCAAGCCGTCCGGGACCGCGGGCGGGAAGGTGTCCTTGGGAACGACGTCCACGGCCGGGGAATCCGCGCTTTCGACCGCCGTCCCCGGCGTCCCGGCGATCGCCCGGACCATGTAGCGCTCGGATGTTCCAAAGGCGAAGTCGCGGTCGGCGAACGGGGGGTTCGCGACGGGCGCCTCGTTAAGCTTCCGCTCGAGAGCGCCCTCGATCAACCGGTAAATATTGTATCCGCCGACTTGAACGGGAGAGGAACGGTCGAAATTTTCGGCGGGCGGATCCCAGAGGATGTCGATCCGGTCCTGGAATACCGCCGTCCGGACGTTGGCCGGGGGCCCGGAGACGAGCCGCGGCCGGACGCGGACTTCGTTCGACAACTCGGAGAGGGTCTTCCTTTTCGTTTCCCGGACGCGGACGGCGAAGACATATTCGAGCTTGGTGAAGTCCTTCTCGAGGATGGGATGGCGATATACGACCCCGGGCCGTGTTCCCTCGGGACCCGTTCCCCGGGAAACGAGCTTGGCCGCGGGGATCGCCGCCGCAAGCCGGGCTTTCGCCAGGAACTCGTCGGGATCGAAAGCCGGCGGCTCGGCGGGCGACGTTCCGAGGGAACGCGTCTCAAGCCAGATCTCCGCCTCGGTAATCGGTCCCAAAGCCCGACCGTCGATGAACTTGTCCGGCAGCGCCCAAATCAGGACGATCTCGCCGCCGAGCTGCCGGGCTTCGAGGGTGTCGACCCGTTGGGGGGTGAGGACGAGGGGGGGGCGGACCGGACCGATTTTTCCGCAGGCCGCGAAAGAGAAGGCGAGGATCGGGAGGAGAGTCGCGGCGGCGGATCGGAGGACCATTAAAGAATAAACCGCTTCAGGTCGGCGTTCTTGACGATGTCCTTGAGGGCGTTGCGGACATAGGCCCGGTCGACCGTGATCGTCTTCGGCTTGATGTTGGGCGCCTTGAAGGAAATCTCCTCCATGACCTTTTCCATGATCGTATAGAGGCGGCGGGCGCCGATATCCTCGGTCTCGCGGTTGACGTCTTCGGCGACTTGGGCGATCTCGTCGATGGCGTCGGCGGTGATGTCGACGGTGACGCCTTCGGTGGCGAGGAGGGCCCGGTACTGCTTGATGAGGGCGTTCTCGGGTTCGGTCATAATCCGGACGAAGTCTTCCTTGTTGAGAGAGGTGAGTTCGACCCGGATCGGGAACCGGCCCTGGAGCTCGGGGATGAGGTCGGCGGGCTTGGCGACGTTGAAGGCCCCGGCCCCGATAAAGAGGATGTGCTCGGTCTTGACCAGGCCGTAGCGGGTGTGGACCGTCGTCCCCTCGACGATGGGGAGGAGGTCGCGCTGGACGCCCTCCCGGCTCACCTCGGGCCCGCGGCCCGACTCGCGGCCGGCGATTTTATCGAGCTCGTCGAGGAAGACCATGCCCGAATGCTCGACCCGCTCGATGGCCAGCCGCGACACTTGGTCCATATCGACGAGGCGGTGCTCTTCCTCGTCGAGAAGGTGCTCCCGGGCTTCGTGAACCTTGACCTTGCGCTTCTTGGTCTTTCCGCCGAGAAATCCGGGGATGATTTCCTGGATCTGGATCCCGATCTCCTCGACTCCCTGATTCGAGAAAATCTCGAACGGCGAGGCCATCTTCTCCTTGACTTCGATCTCGACGAGGCGGTCCTCGAGCAGGCCGTCGCGGAGCTGCTTCCGGAGTTTCTCCCGAGTCTCGTGGAAACGCTGATACTCATCCTCGGAGAGATTGTTGTCCCGGCGGCGGAGCGGGGGAAGGAGGAGGTCGAGAAGCTTTTCCTCGGCATTGGCCTCGGCCTTGTCCCGCACCTCGCCGGATTTTTCCTGCCGGACCATATCCACGGCCATCCGGACGAGGTCGCGGATGATCGACTCCACGTCCCGGCCCACGTAGCCGACTTCGGTGAACTTCGAAGCCTCGATCTTGAGGAAGGGCGAGGAGGTGAGCTTGGCCAGGCGACGGGAGATTTCGGTCTTGCCGACGCCCGTCGGGCCGATCATGAGGATGTTCTTGGGGGTGATCTCGTCGGCCAGCTCGGCCGGGACGCGGCGCCGGCGGAAGCGGTTGCGGAGGGCGATCGCCACGGCCTTCTTGGCCGCTTTCTGGCCGATGATGTATTTGTCGAGCTCGGCGACGATTTCCTGGGGGGTGAGCTCGGTTTCGCGGTCTTTCTCCTTGTCCCTGGGCTTTTCGGCCGGTTCGGAGAGGCTTTTCGGCAGTTGGATCGCCATCAGAGCTCCTCGATGATGATCTGGTCGTTCGTGTAGACGCAGAGGCCCGCCGCGATCTTCATCGCCTCGTGGACGATCTCGCGGGCCGGAAGGGACGTGTGGCGGAAAAGCGCCCGGGCCGCGGCCAGGGCATAGGGCCCGCCCGAACCGATGGCCAGCACGCCGTCGTCGGGCTCCACGACATCGCCGGTCCCCGAAATGAGGAAGGCGTTGTCCTTGTCGGCGACGATCATCAAGGCCTGAAGCTGACGGAGGGCTTTGTCGAGGCGCCAGTCCTTGGCCAGCTCGATGGCCGCCCGGGAAAGGTTGCCCTTGTATTCTTCGAGCTTGCCTTCGAACCGGGCGAACAGGGCAAAGGCGTCCGAGGTGGCGCCCGCGAATCCCGCCAGGACCCGGTCCTTGTAAAGGCGGCGGATTTTGTTGGCCGTCTGCTTGAGGATGGTCTCGTTCATCGTCACCTGGCCGTCGCCGGCGATGGCGACACGATTGTCGCGGCGGACGCAAAGGATCGTCGTGGCGTGTGTCATGGCGCGCTCCGGAAGTCGCTCCCATCATAAAGGAAGGGGCGAGGCCAGTCAATTTCCGCTCGGAGTCGCTCGGAGCGGGAACTCGCTTCCTGCTCTTCCAGAAAGCAACCATCGCTTCCGGAAACGGCCTTCACTCCAGATCGGGTTTGAAGGACCACCCCCAGACGCTCCTTCTCGGCGCCTCGGACCTTACGCTCTTTCCCCTTTACCAGCTCGTAGCTTTTTGGTCGGCCTTGATGGTCTCTGAAACCTCGGCGCCCGAGAATCCGGGAGCCTCGAAGAGCGTCTGCGGTGCGGCAAACCCTCATCACGTTCCGGCCGTTCCCGGCCTCGATCCCGCGTATAAGGATAGGCAAGCGAAATAATCAACCCATTCGACTCCCCGGTC
>Ga0315288_10005319_pt1 | contig 16390 bp, 12 predicted proteins | sample YL17G11_20_MG_FD_203454 | JGI IMG/M metagenome (GOLD analysis project Ga0315288, IMG submission 203454) | Sediment microbial communities from Yellowstone Lake, YNP, Wyoming, USA - YL17G11_20 | ecosystem: Environmental > Aquatic > Freshwater > Lake > Sediment | place: USA: Wyoming | collected...
CGCCCCCGACATCGACATCTATGCCCCGGATATCTACCTTTCCGATTTCAAGGCCGTCTGCGAAAGCTACGCCCGCTCCGGAAATACACTGCTGATTCCCGAAGCCAGTCGCGGCGACGAGGCCGCACGAAACGCCTTCTGGGCCTTTGCCCAGCACGATGCAATCTGCTTTGCCCCATTCGGCATCGAAAGTATATCCACCGACCATCCTCTCATAAAAAGCTATGATATCCTCGCCCAACTAACGCCCCTGATTACAAAATATAACGGCACGGGCAAAATGGCCGGCGTTCTCCAGCAGAAAACGGAGGAGAAAGGCATAGAAATCGAGCTTGGCGGCTACCGTGCCCAGATCGAATACGCCGGCAGGGGCAAAACCGGCGACAAGCTGGCTTTCGGCCTGATTATTAACACGGGGCCCGATGAATATCTGCTCGCGGGCAATTACTTCTCCGTCCACTTCGCCGCCGCCTCGCTGGGGCCGAAAAACGCCGCCATCGCGCAGGTCTGGGAAGGCAGATACGAACAAGGCAGGTGGATCCCTGGACGATGCCTAAACGGCGATGAGACGGGCGCACACTGGCAGGCAAAGCTGCCCCCGAATACGAGCGATATCTTTGCCAATCCGGATGTCCCCCGCATTCTCCGTGTCAAGCTCTACAGGCACGAGTGACGCCTGCTCTTTGGATTTTTCGATGTCACCAATTAATGGTCAGAAATGCTCACGGACATATTTTACAGCATTGTCAAAAATGGTCGTCCCATCCGGCTTAAGACCGGCGCCGAGCCGGGACCAGTGCGGATGCTGAGTCGGTCTTACGAACCGCTCCGGGTGCGGCATCAGTCCGAGCACCCTGCCGGTCGTATCCGTCAGAGCCGCGATGGAATCCGTCGACCCGTTCGGATTTATGGGGTAGTCACCCTCTTTACCGTCTTTATCGACATATTTGAACGCGATGTGCCCGCCGGACCGCAGCTCGTCCAGAGTCGCTTCGTCCCTGGTGACAACTTTGCCCTCGCCGTGTGCTATTGGCAGATAGATTTGCCGGCCGGGCTCGATGAAAACACACTCTTCGCTCCGGGGCGCAAGATAAACCCACCTGTCTTCGAATTTTCCGCTGTCGTTATTTGTGATGGTGACGCCGGCCTGTCTGCCGGCCGAACTGTCACCCGGCAGGATTCCCGTCTTGACCAGCACCTGGAAACCGTTGCAGATTCCGAGCACAAGTTTGCCGTCCTCGATGAATTTCCGGACCGGCTCGAAAAGATGATGCACGATCTGGTTCGCAAGGATCTTGCCGGCAGCCACGTCGTCGCCGTAGCTGAAGCCGCCGGGAAATACAACTATCTGGAACTCGTCCAGCAGCGTTTTGTTCTCGATTATCCTATTTATGTGAATGCGCTGTGCCTTTGCTCCAGCCAGCTCCAGCGCATATTCGGTCTCCATATCGCAGTTGATCCCCGCGGCCCGCAAAACGATCGCTCTTACTTCTGCCATCTCTTGCCTTTTTACCTTCCCTTGATTCTTCGTACCTGTTTTCACTACCAGTCAAACGTTTTCCGCCACGCCTGCTTCAGTGTCTCGATGTCCGTTTCGATAACGGCTTTGCCGTCCTGTGCTTTTATGACGAGCGTTTTTTCTTCCGTTACTTTTCCGATTTGGCCGAACGGCAGATTTAGCATTAACTTAGCGAACGCATTATATTTGTCCGGCGTCACTTCCACAATGTATCGAGAATTCGATTCGCTGAACAGTTGGGCATCGGTGCGGCTGCAATCTTTGCCGCTCGGCAGGCCGTTCAAATCCGCCTCGATCCCGAGCCCGCCGGCAAAGGCCATCTCCGCAAGCGCCACAGCCAGGCCTCCCTCGGAGCAGTCGTGGCAACTGGCTACAAGACCTTTGGCTATCGCGGCTGAAATCTTCGCGGCGATTTTTGGGGCTTTTTCGAGGTCTAATCTCGGCACGTTCGCCCCGACGTGACCGTTAATCTTGTAATAGTGCGAGCCGCCTAATTCATTTTTCGTCTCGCCCACGATAAACAGCAAATTGGAAGCTTTCTTGACATCCATGGTGACACACTTGCTGATGTCGTCAACGATTGACATTGCGCTTATCAAAAGCGTCGACGGAATGGAAATCTGCGTGCCGTCCTCGCACGCAAATTCGTTATTCAGCGAATCTTTGCCGGAGATAAACGGTGCTTCGAAAGCCATCGCGCCGTCGTAGCATGCCTGTGCCGCTCGCACCAGAGGGCCGAGCGTTTCCGGCCTGGTGCAGTCGCCCCAGCAGAAATTATCCAGCAGAGCAATCCTGTCAAACCGGCCGCCCACGCAAACTAGATTCCTGATCGCCTCTTCAATCCCGGCAAGCGCCATCCAGTACGGATCGATGTCACCGTAAAGCGGATTCATTCCACAGCTAATCGCCAGGCCTCTTTCCAAATTGAGCTTCGGTTGAATCACCGCCGCATCACTCGGCCCGTCGTTATTGACGCCGGTCAGCGGCTTGACGACCGAGCCGCCCTGCACCTCATGGTCGTACTGCCGAATAACCCATTCCTTGCTGGCAACGTTATAAGACGACAGTATCCGCAAAAGCTCATCGTTGTAGTTATCCTTTTCGGGCACGCCTGGCTCATTCAGCTTAGGCGCCACCCAGACGGCCTTGCGGGAGTATTTCGGCACACCGTGGTGCAGAAAATCCATATCCAGCTCACCGACCTGCCGGCCGTTGTAACGCAGCTTCAATTTCTTATCGCTGGTGAATTTACCGATGACGGTCGACTCCACGTTCTCGTCATCGAAGATTTTAGTTATGGCCTCTAAATTCTCCGGCTTTACTGCGATGACCATTCTTTCCTGCGCTTCACTGATCCAGATTTCGGTATAGTTAAGGCCGGCATATTTCAGCGGTGCTTTTTCCAGATCGATTTCTGCGCCAAGGTCTTCTCCCATTTCTCCCACCGCGCTGCTCAAACCGCCGGCCCCGCAATCCGTTATTGCTTCATACAACCCGGCTTCATTTGCCTGGACCAGGACATCCAGCATTTTCTTTTCCGTAATCGGATTACCGATTTGCACGGCGTGTGAAAAGACCGTCTCGTGCTCGTGCGTCATTTGGCCGCTCGAGAAGGTCGCCCCGTGTATCCCGTCCCTTCCGATGCGGCCGCCGACCATGATGATCAGGTCTCCGCTTTGCGGATTCTTGAAGCACTTTTTCTTATCCATCAGGCCGATGTTGCCGCAATAGACCAACGGATTGGCCAGGTACCTGTCGTCGAAGTAAATCGCGCCGTTGACAGTCGGAATTCCCATTCTGTTGCCGTAGTCGCGAACGCCCGCCACAACACCTTTCATAATCCGTCTCGGATGCAGGACTCCCTTGGGGATATCCTTAAGCTTCTTGTCGGGCTCACCGAAGCAAAAGATGTCCGTATTAGCGATAGGTCTGGCGCCCAGGCCGGTTCCCATGGGATCACGAATCACGCCGCCGATGCCTGTGGCCGAGCCGCCGTAAGGATCGAGCGCCGACGGGTGGTTATGGGTTTCGACCTTGAAGCAAACCGCAGAGTCTTCATCGAATTCAATCACTCCTGCGTTATCGGCAAAGACTGATATGCACCAGTCCTTATCGAGCTGCTTAGTGGCCTTGAATACGGTTTCCTTCAGCAAATCGTCAAAATGCACCTGCTTACCGTCGATTGACAGTTCGACGGAACTCTTGAGCGTTTTGTGTACGCAGTGCTCGCTCCAGGTCTGGGCAATCGATTCCAGCTCCACATCGGTGGGCTCTCTGCCGAGCTGCTGATAATGTTTCTTGATCGTCTGCATTTCGACCAGATTCAGAAACAGGTCTTTTTCTTTGCTCAGGGCGACCAGAGCATCATCGTCAAGGTCGCTTATGGGCCAGTGAACGATCTGCAAATCGTATGGTTTCAGATGCGGGCTCGGCGGTTCCGCCTCGTTGCCGATAACGCAATCTTCTATGCAATCGTTCGCTAAAATTTTCTTCGCAATCGTATCGGTCTGGCGTTGCGTGATCTCGCCAAGCAGGACATACTTTCGGGCGGTTCGTACGTTGTGAGCTTTGATCCCCATATCGGCAATCGCCGCCATGACAGATTCGGCGACCGGGTCGGTTACTCCGCTTTTCAGGTGTACCTCGATGAGCGTTGCTTTCGCCAGGCCGGCCGGCGGGCCGCTTCTGCCGATATAATACTCTTCGCAGACCGGATCGGCCAGAAGCTCTCGTGCCAGACGCTGGGCAAAATCCTTGTCGAAGTCAGCCTCGATAAGAAAGACCTTCGCCGACTGAACCGCCTGCACAGAATTGATACCCAGCTCCTGGATATCATCCAGTACGCTCTTGCCATGTACATCCGAAAAACTCGAACGATTAAAGACCTCAACACGCCATTGCTTCACGATATCATTTCCTTCTTCTCAATCTTGTAATCGATCAGCTCCGCCCGTTTGTCTCTCGCTTTTTCGAGCAGCTTTTCGATTTCTCTCTTATTCTCGCTCTTGATAGCCTTTTGGAGTTTTGTCAGTTCGGTAATGACCTTATCGATGCCCCTGGTGGCGTTGGATGCATTTGTCAGCAGTACGTCAGCCCAGATATTTGCCGGCCCTGATGCTACTCTCGATGTATCCATGAAACCTTTACCTGCAAATTTTAAATCTTTGCTGCTGTTGGCATTAATCAATGCCGCGGCCATCAAATGCGGCAGATGGCTTACGTTGGCAAAGACTCTATCGTGCTCGGCCGGCTTCATTACTTTAACAAAGCATCCGAGCCCCGACCAGAACTTCTTAAGGACTTGCACCGCCTGGCGATTCGTTTTTTCAGTCGTTGTCAAGACGCACATCGCCTGGTCGAATAAGTCATCTCGTGCAAATTCCACGCCTCTTTGTTCTGAGCCTGCAATCGGATGCGAGCCAACGTAGTGCACCTTCTTCGGCAGCTTCCTGGCCGCCCAGAGGTGCGGAAGAACCTTTGTCGATCCGACATCAGTAACAATACAACCGTCCGGGAGTGCATCGGCAATCTCGACGAAAATGTTCTCAAACGTACATAAGGGCGTAGCCAGGATAACGAGGTCCGAATCAGAAACGCTTTGACATATATCGTCAACGACTTCGCTTGCCACCGCTAATTCTCTGGCTTTAGCGCGAGTCGAGGAGCGGTGTGTATAACCTACTACCTTAACCCGGGCAAAAGAGCGTAAAACTGCCAAAGAAATAGATCCCCCTAAAAGACCCAATCCTACAACAGTTGTTTGTCTTAAGTCCTTCATGTACAAGACCTTACAAAAATATGCCCCAGAATAGATTTTGCTAAAAAGTACTGTACAGCCACACAGATGTCAATTTTTTTCTTTTATTTGTGCCATTAAAATGATAATATTTTGGCTTTCAGATAAAATTCGCCGTGATGGTGATATATACTCGTCGCGTTCTTAATGTCAAAACGAGATACTAAAATAAGTAAAATGCCAGATAATAAGAGTCTAAGCAACGGTGACCACCTCGAATTCGAGGAAAAGGTAGCTCATCTTGATCGCCAGATGAAAGAGCTGCGGAAACTCAGCTCTACAAAAGGTATCGACTATTCGGCTGAAATCCGCAAGCTCCAGCGGCAGCAGGTCGATGAGCTAAAAACGATCTATTCGAATCTTACCGCCTGGCAAACGGTTCAGGTGGCACGCCATCCGAACAGACCGCTTCTATCCGACTACCTCAACTTAATGGTAAAGGATTTTCGCGAATTGCACGGCGACAGATGCTTCGGCGACGACCGCGCGCTCGTAACAGGCCTCGGCCAGATCGGCAGGGAGAAAGTGCTGGTCGTCGGCCAAAACAAAGGCAAAACCACAAAGCAGAAGATTGCCTGTAATTTCGGATGCCCCAATCCCGAGGGATATCGCAAGGCTTTGGCCAAGATGAAATTTGCCGAAAAGTTTGGCATTCCTATCGTCACACTAATCGACACGCCCGGCGCCTATCCGGGCATTGGTGCCGAAGAGCGAGGTCAGGCCCAGGCAATCGCGGTCAACCTAAACCAGATGCCCCGGCTAAGGGTGCCGATAATTTGTATCGTCATTGGAGAAGGCGGTTCCGGCGGCGCTCTTGGAATAGGTGTTGGTGACAGGCTGGCAATGCTTGAATTCGCATATTATTCGGTGATATCGCCCGAAGGCTGCGCCGCGATTCTGTGGCGTGACGGCTCGCAGGCGCCAAAAGCCGCCGAGGCGCTTAAATTGACCAGCAAGGATTTACTTAAGCTCGGCCTGGTTGACGCCGTCATCCCTGAGCCGCTTGGCGGCGCTCATCGTAATCTGCACGACACCGTCTATAACGTCGAGAAATATATCGTGAAAACACTACGGGACCTGAAGCGGACAAAAATTGACAACCTGCTTGAAAACAGATACAGCAAATTGCGTGCAATAGGCGCAAGTCCCACGGAAAAGTTACGCCGCAAGACCCAGGCAGGCAAAGAAAGAATCAAGACGGCACTGCAAGCCATCCCGACCAAACCTAAACGAATCACCGCCAAAGTCTAACGCTGTTGTGTCTTAAGCCGCCATGAACGTAGTTGCCGGCGGCGCACAGAAAACGAAAAAGAATGATTCGAAAATGCCGGCAAAGGGCCCTGCCTTTATAACTCGAGAACCGATCCGGGCCAGTCAAGTAACATCATCAGGGAATTCCCGGACGTAGCGAGAGATTTGAGAAATAAATTGCAGAATCATCTTCAGATCAAGATACCGCCCTTGAGGTTGTGATTGCCCGGTAAGTGACTTCTGCAGGATTTTGATTTGGAATTGAATCAGAATTATAGGGCAGGCCTCCCTGCCCACCCTATCACTTATCCGCTATAAGTCGGCCATTCTATATTTCTCTGGGATCTTTGCCTTCTTCGATGGCCTCTATTTTTCTTACTCTTCTTTCGTGTCTTCCGCCGCTGAATTCGGTGCTAAGCCAAACTTCCACCATTTTTCGCAGCAATAGAACTCCAACCTGGTCCGCCGATAAGCACAGGACATTTGAGTTGTTGTGGTCACGCGAGATCTGAGCAGTTAATTCATCGTGACACAGGGCAGCCCTGATTCCTTTTACTTTGTTTGCGGCCATACTCATTCCGATCCCGGTTGCACAGGTTAGAATAGCTCTGTCGGCTTCCTTTTTGGATACCGCCGTTGCCGCCAAATACGCTAAGTCAGGGTAATCAACGGGATTGTTGTCGCTGGTGCCGACATCGATACACTCATGGCCAAGCTCAGTAGCTATGGCTATGATTTGCTGTTTGATATCGAAGCCGCGATGGTCACTTCCAACTGCTATTTTCATATCACAAGCTCACTAATCCTTTTTTGTACGGCTCTTTCAATTAATTCCGCACAATTATCGTAAGACTGTTGTGGTTGACCGATCGGATCAGGAATTCCCGTATTACCCGCTAATAAAAAACACCTATTCGCCGCATTCGTATCAAGAAGAATAACTCTGTCCCGGTGCATTTGCTCCATTGCGAATATAATGTCACTTGCTTCGATAAGCTCTCTGGACAATGCCCTGTTCCTATGAGCTTTTATATCTACTCCCTTAGCGGCACAAGCGGTCACCGCTTCAGCAGTTGCAGGATACCCAACTGAACCAATAATGCCAGCCGAACTGGCTTTATAACCCATTTTGTCGAGATCGTCAACATTGCACTCTAATTTTTCTGCCAAATATTTTTGAAATATTCCCTCAGCCATCGGGCTTCGGCAGGTATTGCCGGTACAAACAAATAAAAACTGAATCTGCGATAACGCTTCCAATTCCGCCTGTGAATATACACCGGGCCTCAATATCCCCGCGCCCTTTTTACCTATTTTAACAACCGTGCTGCTTTGCTTGTATTTACACGGACCCGCGTCCAGCAGCAAATCGATTTTACCCGATAACTGCTCAAGAACCTGACCGGCATCGACCGCGGGCGGGCTGTCCGTTATGTTAGCACTTGGCGCAACCACGGGAGTGCTCGTTTGCTGCAACAACATTGCGGCTATTGCATTGTCCGGACAGCGAATACCTATGGAATCATTCCTGTACAGGCTTTCGAAAACTTCTCCTTCGAGATTCTTGTGCTGTTCGTCGATGTCCTTCTTATCCAGTTCAAATACAATAGTCAAAGGCCCGGGCCAGGCGTTTTGAATCAGTTTTTGAGCCTTCAGTCCGATGGTGGGTACATAATTTCCAACATCGCTCTTTTGACCAATATGCAAAGTGTAGTATTTGTCGGCGGTCCGACCTTTGATATTATCGAGCCTGGCTAACGAATCACTTTTGACCCGGCAGGCAATTCCATAGACAGTTTCAGTAGGAAACGCAACAAGCCCGCCCGATTCAATAATCGCTGCCGCTTCGTTGATTTTCATCAAATCAATCTTTGCGGCATCAAGTTTTAATACTTTTGTTTTCATTGGCCGTAACAATACAACAGTGTGCCCCAAATGGCAAGGTTTTCTACTTAAACCACAATCGGGCAATCTTTTCACCATCCCAAATAATCAATTAAAATGGGCCTATACCGAATCAATCGGTATAGGCCCAGCAATATTACAAAATCTAATTTCCTTTCGGCAAAAACCGTGTTTACTCTGCAGCCGCCTCCTTCGGCCGATTCAGCCTTATATCGTCAAAGTACATCTTGCCGGAACCTCCGGGTATTGTCATATTGCCCTTTGTTCCCAGGCCAATAGTTATCCTGTCAACGTTAGTCAGAACAATGCCCTGGTCGGCAAATGCCTGTAAGGGGATAACCCACTGCGTCCAGGTATTGATCTGTGCCGCAGCCGGATTGTCTTGAGTTACAACCGCAGGCGCTCCATCGCTGTTGGAAATCGCCACGTACAGTAACTCAGCATCGTTGGCTGAATCGCCGTGGAACCATAAAGATAATTCTGTAACCCCTTGCTCGGTCCAGTCACGCGGCGCAGTCAATGTCAACTCCACCTCCGAATAGCTGGCGAAGCCCTGCTTATTATTATCGTAGGCCAAAGGAATCGAGCGACGGCCACCATGAACAATGGTCTCCTCGGCATAAGAGGCGGTGGTTTCATCGCCTACGGCAGCTCCTGTACCGTTACCGGCATAATAAGTATCTGTTCCCGGCGTGCCATAGCCAAGACCATCATGCCATGTGTACCATATCTGGTTCTCGCCGGTGTCGTAGTCTTCGAAGTCATCAATTACAATGAAATCACCTGTTGTAAAGCTCCAGAGGTTGCCGATCCATGGGCTGTCCGGATTAACGCTGTTGACTTCATCAATACGCCAGTAATAAGTGGTAAACCAGGCAAGCTTGCCCGGATCGTAGCTCTTGTCGCCGAGCGCCTTTGCGCCCTTGTACTCGGGCGAGGACTTAGTGGCATTGGCCACGGTATCCGCATCAGTACCAAAGTAAACTTCGTGCGAAGCGGCATAATCACCAGCGCCCCACCTTAGAATCGGCGTTATTTTCGTGCCGGTTGCTCCATTGTATGGACTTGGGCTGTGTGCCTTGACCGGCGTGGATAGTGCCGCCTGCGGGATAAGCTGCTTCGGAGTCGATGGACTCGACCAGCGCAATTGGGCTGCTGCATCGCCGCCGTTCTCATACATTTCCATTACGACCCTGTACATATTTCCGGCTACTAAATCGATCTGTCCACTGTACTCGGTTGCGCTTTGATCTACCCACCCATCAACAAGCTGAATACCATCGACCCACAGACGCACACCGTCGTCGGCTGTGGCGTAGAATGTATAGGTTTCCGTAAATGCCGCCTCGACTTCGCCGATCCAGCGAACAGAAAAGCTATCGGCGCCGACCGCCGGGTCGGGTTCTCCGGCACCCCAGGTAAAATTAACATTGGAATCTATACGTGTCAGCATGTAGTTTTCAAAGTTCATACCTTTGTAGTAATCCCCTCGAATACCACCGCCGGCCTTGGCAGTCGTAAAGCTCCAGACATCGCCTGTATACGTATTGGCGGCATCGAACTCATCGACTCGCCAAAAATACGTTTTCTCTAATTCAAGCGGCCCTGGACTGAAGCCTGTAACTCCCTGTGACATCCCTCCGGTAGCATTAGCCACAGTGTCAAAATCGTCACCAAAGTATATTGTGTGTAGCTTCGCCCCGAATCCAACCGTCCAATTCAGAGCCGGATTTTCCGCGTCAATAAATTTGCTGCCATCACTGGGAACAGGCTCAAATGCAGTTTTTGGAGCAATCATGAAGCTCCATACATCACCTTTCAAGGGACTGTCCGGGTTCAGGTCATTGACCTCATCAATTCGCCAGTAATAGGTCGTGCCCGGCACAAGACCATCGGGATAAGGATATCCCACAAAGCCAGCCACAAAAAAGGGCAAGGCCTGGTTGCCTCGGAAAGTATCGCCGGTGCCGTCGTTCACATCGTCAAAAGTCTCGCCGAAGTACATATCGTGCGATCCAGCAAAGGTACCCGCCGACCAACCTAGGCTCGCCCACGTTTCCCGAAGTACTGCACCGTCAGGCGGATTGGGATTGTAGGCGCCGACCGGGGCCGCTATCGCAATATCGTCGTAATATATCGACGATGCACCTTCTGAGTATAGGTCAATGGCTCCGATTGTTCCATGTACATTGTCGTCCCACTGGTGGGTGGAAAACAGTTCGCCATTGTAGTACTCATCGACGATGTTGTTGTCCAGATCGATGACGCATTTCAGTTCAACCCACTGGTCGTACAGTATGTTCACCGCGACAGTGCTATCGTATGCGCTGGTCATTACTCCGGTAGCCAAGTTAATCGGTAACTGTACGGACCAGTCCTGGTTGGCACCATCGTCATACGAGTTCAGCAAGATAAAATAGTTATTGCCAGTGGTGCCCGAGGGAATGTACTGCATGACGGTAAACTCCCACATACCGCCTGTGATATCGAACTCGTGTACCAGGTCGGAACTGCCGCCGATCTCGACCGAATTCGAACCACTGTAGGCGTGCGCATTAGATACTGGCGCGCCCGCGCCTGGACTGTTGTCCCAGCCTTTCCATCCTCCTTTGCCATGTAAGGCACTCCCAGCGGCATAGGACTCGAAATCCTCTGTGAACACATTTGCCGATGCGACTGAGGATACGCCCACAATCGCAAGAACCAATAACAACACTTTTAAGTTTCTCATAACACAACCTCCTCCAAAAAAAGGACCACAGAAAAATAACGTATCACCTGAGGAGAGTCATAACTTAATCATCACACATTGTCCTCCTCAAGCCACTTCACACTAATGTATGATAGCTGTGCAACCCATGATAGTCAAGGGAAAAACCCCCTCGAACTTAGGGGTTTTCCCAACCTACCAGCAATTCACGATTGATATTTGCCATAACTCTATCTGTTTTAACGACTTATTGGATTTAAAGGTCTTACTTTTGACACTCAATATTGGCCCAAATAAAAAATTTCCCATGCATTCCAAGAGCTTTGTTGCAAAAGCTAAACTGAGTAATTGCCTGAAAACCGGCTATTCTCCAGTATTTCAAATACAATTCAAACCCCGTGGTTTCTCAACAGCATAGACTTGGCAAGCATTTTTGCGTAGCCCGGAGGAAGCACCCGGCTATTCGAACAAGCGTAAGTGCCTTGCAAACAATAGTTATACCAACTAATGCTTTTGCTGCGGAGGTACTTCAAAAAAAACCTAAGTTTGAGTTATCCTGTGGTCCTTCAGGTTTTAGCCAAATAACCAAGTCAAAATGGGTAATCTGCGTTTTTCTTTCAACAGCCATGAACTAAAAATCCGGCACGGCCATAACTTCGAAACTATCGAATCCAATCCATTTGGGTATTTGATGTATTCGCCCGGATTGTTTTCATTAATTTTGTCAAAAGAACGTCTGATAAAAAAACTTATTATTATACGTTATAACCGGCGGCAAAGACTTTTTTCAGAAATCTAATTATTTTGCCCAAATATTCTAATCTATCCAATTTAACATTGCCGATAAGACATATCATTGATGGAATGACTTTTAAGGAGATTGAAACTATGCAGGCTTTAATTGAGCAGCGAAAAGATAGCCGGAGCAGTGTTGCCTGGCCTGTCAGCGTTTGGATACCGGAAGCAAACAGGTTCGTTAACGGCAGAAGCTGTAATATCAGCAAGACAGGCGTCTTTATTACACTACCAGTAACGGCACCTATCCGGACGGGCCATCTCGTGGAGCTGAATTTCCCGCGCACAGAGACTCTGGCAAGAGAAAAAGGACAATTTGCCCGTATCAAAACCGGCAAAATTGTCAGGGTAGATCGAAAAAATCTGCTCGAAAATGCAGAGATCGGCGTTGGTATCGCCTTTGAGTATGAGTAGATAATAAAAAGCTCTTTTAACATTGTTCTTTCCATAACTTAAAGGGCAGTGAAGAGTCTGTGGCTATCGGACGAGCGGGGCAGTGGAAAAGAAAAGCAAAGACTGATGACCGTATGTAGTCATTAGTCTTTTTTTATTTACATATCAAAGAACATGCCGGCCCGGAAGGTTTAATCATCTGTTACCACTCAAATGAAAACTCGTCTTAACCGGGGGAAAATCCGTGCAATCCGCATAATCCATTATTAAAATGAAGTCCATGAAATCTGTGCCCAAAGAAAGAAATACGGATAATGAGCTGGAATCTGCAAAACCTCGTGGCCGAACAAGATAAAAACTGCCTCCTTCAAATCCGAGATTGCGGACTCGCCGATTACCGTCAAATCCTGCAGATGCAGCAACTGTTACGCGAAAAGAGGCACCAAAACGAGATACCGAATACAGTCCTGATCGTCGAACACCCTGCTGTTATTACCCTCGGAGCCCGGCAAAGCGCCAACAAACTCTTAGTCAACCGGGAGGATCTGGCACAAAAGCATATAGACGTCGTGGATGTCCGCAGAGGCGGCGGCACGACGGCTCACAATCCGGGCCAGCTTGTCTTTTATCCGATCCTGAACCTGCAAAAAACCGGCCTTGGAATCAACGAATACATCAGAGAGCTGGAAGCAATCGGCGCAGAATTGCTCAAGCAGTTAGACGTACATAGCACGAGGCAAAAAGGCGCCCCCGGTTTATGGATCGGCGAGAGGAAAATCGCCTCTGTCGGCGTACGCGTATCGAGATCAATTACTTATCACGGCATGGCAATCAACATCCAAAATGATCTGAGCATTTTCGATTTCATAGTACCGTGCGGCCTTGACAACGTCGAAATGACATCGGTTTTGAAGGAAACCGGCAAACATCATTCAATGAACAAAATAAAACAACAATTAACCGGGCTGCTCATAGAGCACTTTTCATCGAACGAAAAATAAGATGCAGGAAGACAAAGAACAAAGCACCAAATCCAAAAGCCGCAGGCTGCCCCCCTGGCTCCGCAGGCGTTTGCCGACCGACGGCAGTTTTCAGCATACCAGCAAAGTCCTCGACTCCCTGGGCTTGCAGACGATATGCAGCAACGCAAATTGTCCCAATCGCGGCGAATGCTGGTCGAGAGGAACGGCAACAGTTCTGATTCTCGGCAATATCTGCACACGAAATTGCAAATTCTGCTCGGTAGCAACCGGCCGACCCGAACCGCCGGACAAAACCGAGCCGTCGCGCCTGGCGCAGATGGCAAAACAAATGCAATTGAAATATCTGGTCATCACCAGCGTCGATCGCGACGACTTGTCGGATGGCGGCGCAAGCCACTTTCGCGATTGCATCGACGAAGTCAGGCGTCAGTGCCAGAATATGAATTTCGAGATTCTAACGCCCGACTTTCGCAACTGCCAGGCCCGGGCCCTGAAAATTCTACGTGGCTCGCTGCCGTTCGTATTCGCCCACAACGTGGAAACGGTCCCATCGCTATACCCCGTCGCCAGAACCGGCGGAAACTATCAACTGTCCCTGAATCTGCTGAAAATGGCGAAGGAGCAATATGACCAAGTCCAGACAAAATCCTCGATTATGCTCGGACTTGGAGAAACAGACGCCCAGGTCGAGCAGGTCTTGAAAGATTTGCGCGATATCGGCTGCGATAGAATCACGATCGGCCAATACCTCAAACCCTCAAAGGATTCGCTCGAAGTTATCGAGTATGTAACTCCAGCCAAATTCGATTTCTGGAAGCAGAAAGCCGTAGATATGGGATTTTCCTGGGTCATCTCCGGCCCGTTTGCACGCAGCTCATATTTTGCCGAGCGCCAGAGCGCAAAATAGCCAGGCCTTAACTGCATTCAATTATTTTATAGGACATTTTCCGGATCATTCAATACTCCCTTAATAATTCATGAGGTTCGTAATCATCTTTGTCTATGTTCCAATTATTTCTTATACTTTACTTAGCTAATAGAAGTTACAAAAAGACTTTCTAAGTGGCGTTTTTCCAATGAGGGGGGAGGGAAAATGGCATTCACAAGCAACTCAGCTCGATCAAAAAATCGAGGGGCAGTTCTAATCATATCCATGATATTCGTAGTTATCTTTTCGGCTCTGGCTGTCTCGATGGCCGCAATGTCCGGCACTAACGTACAAATCGCCGAGAACCAGCGCAAGGCGGATCACGCAAGGGCCTGTGCCGAGTCAGGCTTCGATGTTATTCGCTTCTGGTTAAGGCGCGTTTCGATATCCGGGACGACAGCCGAAGATCTGAGATTCAGCCAAATTGCGGACTCGCTCCAGGATGAGCTGACAAGCGAAAGCATAACAAATGTCACTACCTCCTGTAACGGCTCGGCGATAACCATCCCAAGCGTTACACTGGACTCGCCGGGCGAGAAGAGTTTCTACGGAACAATTACGCGGCTCAATAACGAAACGCTCCGGATCGATATCACCGGTGTCTGTGGTTCGATAACACGCACAATAAGAGCAAACTATAATTTCGGCGAAAGAGCAAACAATGTCTTTGATTTTGGCGTAGCAACCAAAGGCCCTTTGTCGCTGTCAGGCAATATCGAGCTCGAAGGCGTTAACGTATCGGTTGAGGCAAGTGTTTATATCGTAAGCGAGAACTCCAATCTCGCCCTTTCGATCATCGGCAACTCACAAATAGCCGGTGACGTAAGCATCGGTAATCCCATTGCCAGCGTGGACCTTCAGGGAGGCCAGGCTGGCATAGGCGGCGAAACAGGTCAGAACGCCATTAACAACCATGTCTCTTTCGGCGTGCCCCCAAGCGAGTTCCCGGAACCGGATCCCAGCCAGTTTGAGTCATTCGTAACGCCCCTCGATCCCAACATTGACACCTCTGCGGATGCCACTTTGGAGAACATTAGAATTGCCGCGAACACTAACCCAACATTCTCCGGTCAAGTGATACTAAAAGGCATTGTCTATATCGAAACGCCCAACGTAGTTACATTCACAGGAGGCGCGGACATAACCGGTATTATCGTCGGAGACGGAGATATCCAGGATAATTCCAGCGTAAATCAGATCATATTCCGCGGCAATGTCGACAGCCACCCAATCACCGAATTGCCCATGGAAGAACAATTCAACGGGCTTCATGACCAGACAGGCACATTCGTTATGGCTCCCGGCTTTCACGTTTCTTTCGGCGGCAGTTTCTCCACGCTATGCGGCGCGATAAGCGGCAACGGCGTCGAATTCTTCGGCAACGCCGGCGGAACAATCAACGGCTCGGTCATCAACTACTCAGACGAGAAAATGACGCTGTCAGGAAACAGCGATCTCTATTTCAACCGTTCCGGCACAACCGAGGTACCGGCGGGATTTGTGCCCGAAATAGTTTTGGAGTACGACCCATCTTCTTATTCGGAACTGCTGATATAGACCGCTCGTTTCGCTTTTCAACACTATAAACTTAAAGCGCCGCTTTGGCTGTATTAAACGGTTCTTATAGGTCATTCATATTCACATCTCCTCTACTTAAGCTCATTCCGGCCATGTTGCATCTACAGGGAATATTTCTTATACTTTAGGTGGAACATAGAAGTTACAAGATACTGTATTATTGGGGCTTTTCCGGTGGGGGGAAAAATGGCACCCGTAAACAAATTAGTTCACCAAAAGCACAAAGGCGCTGTACTTATCATAGCAATGATTTTCGTTCTTATATTTTCCGCCCTGGCTGTCTCAATGGCGGCCATGTCGGGCACTAATGCGCAACTCGCCTCGAACCAGCACAAAGTCGGTTGCTCGCTGGGCAGCGCCGCGTCCGGGCTTGAGGTCCAGCGGCACTGGCTGACTCCCGTGACAATGCCAAGCTCGACGCCGACGGCCAATTATTTCAGCACCATAATCAATACGCTGCAATATGACCTGGATGCCAACAGCATCTCGAATATCACGCTTCAAAACAACGGCACAATACTCCCGGTTTCAC
>Ga0315288_10005320_pt1 | contig 16390 bp, 27 predicted proteins | sample YL17G11_20_MG_FD_203454 | JGI IMG/M metagenome (GOLD analysis project Ga0315288, IMG submission 203454) | Sediment microbial communities from Yellowstone Lake, YNP, Wyoming, USA - YL17G11_20 | ecosystem: Environmental > Aquatic > Freshwater > Lake > Sediment | place: USA: Wyoming | collected...
TGTCTCTGGAAGGAACTCGCCAAGGACTACCCCGACCTCATCCAAGAGGTGCCCTACTTCTACAACTACAACACCCATGAGTACGAGGCTAAGCCTTGGGAGTGGAATGGCGAGTTTGATATGCCGAGAGCCATCTGGTACAGGCACCTCGCTTCAAAGACAGGGGCACCGTTGGCGGAGATTCGCCAGGAGTACGCCGACCAGGAGCCACCTAAAGGCGTGTTGAGGAAGAAACCGAGGAAGACGTGGAGATTACGGTAGAGCAACTTCTTCAGTTTCTCGGCGAGGAGTGCGCCAAGGTGAAGTTGCTGGAAGGCGAACTCGAACGTCTCCGGCAGTTGCTAGAGGAGAACGATGAGCCTGACGCCGATAGCGACGACGGTAAGCCCTGACGAGCTGGCGTATGCCTTGATCGAGGTGGTTCTGACGCCCTACTCCTTCACGAAGGGTGGGCGAAAGTTCAGGCCGAAGTCGTGGTCGGGCAAGCACAGGTATCAGGTAATCCTAGTCAACAGAGGCGACAGGTTAGCCGAGTATCACAGGGACTTAGGGGATGCGGCGCTGTTCGAGTCTGGGGCGTTTCGTATCCCCTCCCTGTGGGAGCACACAGTAGGCGAGTTACAGGAGATCGCGGACAACGTGCGTTCGCGGGAGGATCGCAGCGTCATGGCGGAACTCCGAGAGCGCAGCACTCTCGTCCGCGACGCGGCGGCGTTCTTCGAGGAAATCTACAAGAGGCGACGGGGCCAGAGCGTGTTTGGTTCCGCCATTAAGGTTCAGAGGTAGGAGGGTTATGGTTACTCAACGAGTGGCTGAGGACGCGGCGATAGAGGCCGCAGTCGAACAACTAGAAGCTGGGGGCACGAGTCAGGTGATCAATTTCACCGATGACATGAAATCGGTCATCGACGGGGTGGTCACTCTCGAATCTACGACGGGGAAGACTCGTGTTTACGACCGGGAGACTGGGGTGGCAAGCGACATCCTGAACTCCCGCCTCAAGGACACTCTCAAGAGGCGCTATCCACGCGATCACCCGATGGCTGGCAGGACGGTCTTTCTACTGAAGCCACTCGTTGACGCGCCACAGGGGAACGTCCTCTGTCTCCTGCATCCTGAACATCCACAGAGGGCATACTTGGACAGCATCGGACTCCGCAACAAGTTCTGCTACTCCGCGCACATCGCTAGTGAGTACGACCTTGATGGGCACATGAGGCACCGGCACAGCAAGGAATGGGCGATCATGGAGCGGGCGAAGCAGGAGTCCAAGGACGAAGAGGGCCGCCAGCTCCTACGCCAGCAGACCGAACTCCTATCCCGAATGAGTGGACAGCCTTCAGCCACGCCTGCCATCTACCAGTGCTCTGAGTGTCCCCGTTTCTTCGACTCACCACAGGGATTGAAGTTGCATCAGACAAAGGAGCATAAGGATGCCAGTAAAGATTCGTAAGAAGGACGGATACGAAGTGCGGACGCCTGGTGGAGTGAAGGCCAAGCACACCACAAAGGCCAAGGCTGAAAGTCAGGCGCGACTTCTAAGAGGCGTTGAGCATGGGTGGAAGCCCAAGAAAGGAAAGTAAGATGACACGTAAAACACGAAAGCCGATCAAGTCGGCGGCAGGCAAGAAGACCACACCCACAGTTCCCCCCTATTACCAACCCCAACCCTATCTTGTGCCTGGGACACCTGGCTTTGCAAAGGGCGGCATCATCAAGGCTAGCCCCAAGAAGGCAGCGCCACGCGGCGGCACACGCGGAAGAGGCAAAAAGCGCTAGGAGAGAACCATGGCATCTAGAACGCAATATCGCCAGGAGACGGCGAGGCTTCTTTCTGGGGCGCAGTTCCTCGAATCTACTGCCTCCACCAACGCCGATACTTCCAAGGTTATCCTTGCAGACTACGCCTCCACCGTCATTCAGAACGATCACTTTATCGGGTTTGTTATGTACGTCTCCTACGACGCGGGTGCGGTACATGGTGCCCCAGAAGGTGAATACAAGCGCATCGCGGACTATACCGCTTCTACAGGTACATTCGTGCCTGATAGCGCGTTCACCGCCGCCGTCACCGCCAGTGATAAGGTGGAGATACACGGCGTCATTCATCCCGTCTTGATCCACGAGGCCATCGACCGCGCTCTTAGGAAGTCTCTCTACTACACCCTGGCCGTACCCTCCGCCCTCACCGACGCGGACATGGAAGCGTCTGTTAGCGGCTGGACGGCGGGGGCGGGATGCACGCTGAGCCGGACAGTGGTAGCAGGCGAGTTCTACAGGGGCTTGCAGGCCAGCAAGGTTCTCAATACCGGGGCCGCCGCATCCTACGCCTACCAGCGCATAAACGCCGTAGCGGGCGACACAGGCTATGTGGTGGCAGTCTCGCGCAACAACGCGATCACGACCTCATCGAAGCTCGTGGTCTATGACTACACGAACAGCGCCGAGATTGAGTCTGTAACCAACGCTGAGTTCGACTGGCAGAGTCTAGGCGTCCAGTTCACCGTACCGGCAGATTGCCATCAAGTCGAGTTCCGCCTTCAGAACATCACCGCTACCATCAACGCCTACTCCATGTGGGATCAGGTGCAACTCCTGTGGCAAGGCCAGAAGCGCTACGCGATGCCTTCTTGGGTGACAGAACCGTGGCAGGTGGGTCGGACGGTCTACCAAATGGAAGGTTCCAACTTCGTCAACGACGGCCACATGACCGACCGGACGGCCTCGACGCGCTGGTCACACATCCGGACAAAGAAGGAACTAGCGACCGTCTACATCGTGCCCGACCCCCCGTTCAACAACGCTCAGCCTGTCTACGTTGAGTGCCTGCGGCCTTACGCGGCGTTGGCCTCAGACTCGGCCACCTCCGACGCTGATTTGGACTGGATAGCAACTAAGGCCAAGTACGAATGTCTTAGGATGCTGGCCGCGCCGATGGTGCCCACAAGAGAACTGGGGGAGTTCAAGAAGAGTCTCGACGAAGCGAAGATGGAAGCGGCAGCGATGGAGGCTAGGTTCCAGCCTAAAATAGAACAACGATGGGGGTTTGCAGACGAGGAACTGTTTTCGCTGAGACAGGTGTAACGACATGGTGATGAAGACCACCAAACTACAGACGCCCACCAAGTTCGTGATCAACAACGGGACAAAGAATCTAGAATACGAGATCGCCCTAAACACCAAGGGCGTCCGGCAGTGGCGCAAATCCAAGAGGGCCATTCAGGAAGCCCCGCCTATACTAACCAAGCACTGGGACTCGTGGCACGGGGGCATGGGCTACTCGCGCGACGAGACGAGGGACGCACAGTACGCCGCGCCCGTGTACGAGAGCGGGCCCGGGGTAGCGTGCAGGCGCGGCTATCTATACCCTGCGTTCGCGCTAAATACTATTGCGCTTACCGACCCCCCTAGTTCTGTGAACCGTGCCGTTGGGATCGGGGAGTACCTCTACTACTTCAGCACATACGGTGTTGACATTAGGGTTCACAAGGTTGATCCGGCGGATGGCAGCGTAGTCTACGAGCGAACATTCTCAGGCTGGCCCGCCCCAGCAGGGCAACCTACTGAGTTCGGCGGTTATCTCTACGTTCCTAGCGCCGGAGGCGTGTTCAAGGAACTGACTACTGTTACTGACGATCTCACTATGGCGGTTCTGATTAGTGGCACACAGACGGAAGCAACCTACCCCATCGCGGCAGATGCAGATGACGGTTGCCTAACCAAATATCATGCCACAACTTACGCTGGGGCACGGGCGGCAACGGCTACCGTAGGCGCGTTGGTATGGTTTGGGCAATTAAAAAGTGGAAACGAGTTTTTCATTCGGCGTAGTTATTTCAGGTTCGACGGTTCAGGTATTGGTGCTGGCTCTACAGTTCTTTCAGCTAAACTGCGTTTGTATCTAACCCGTGATTCTAGTGATACCGACTTCACCATTCAGGTTCGTAAGAAGACCTGGAGTGCAGGCGGCCTAACCTCTGCTGACTGGAGCACTACGCCGAGCGGCGACACCCTGATGGGGTCAATCGCTACGAATGACGCTTCATGGCCTGCTGCTGGGAATTGGGTGGAGATTACTCTAGACCCCACCACTATCGAAAAGGCTGCGTATACAGAGATGTACCTACACAGCAATCGTAATAATGACGACGACGATGATCCTGTTAGCACGGCACCAACCGGCGCTGAGTGGGGTTGGTTCGAGGCTCACGAGGAAGGATCACACCATACGGAACTCGTCGTAACCTATAGCACAGATGCAAGCATAACGGACAACACGACAAACGCCAACACCTCCGGCGGCACGGCTTTCCCCCTTTTGGCCGACAAGACCGACGACATCTTCTACTGGGGCAGCGCCACGAAGTTCGATGGCATCTACTTCAACATCGTGACAGCGGCAAACACGGCGATAGCCCAGGACTGGGAACTCTGGACTGGCGCAGCCTGGGCGGATTTCCCCTCCGCTGAGACAGATGGCACGAGCGGCTTCACCGTGAGCGGTTGGGTGACGTGGGACTCGGCCTTACAGACGGGATGGGCCACTACTACTGTTAACGGCGTCACGGGCTACTTTGTGCGCGTCAAGACAGTGACGGCGGCTACTACTTGGCCAACCGCCGACTGGACACCACCCTCGGATGTCTGGACGGATGGGCCGAAGACGGCAGACGCCAACCGACGCTACGCTTGGCACATGGGCACGGCAGGCAAACTTCTGTGGCGCGTCGGGGACAACGCCGATCCGCCCAAACACTACGTCATCAACTCCTGCGCGACGGCTCCGCTAACCTATGGCAACTGGTCTGATGTTGCCGATTACGTGATCGGCAAGCCCGGAAGGAACATCAACTCTATCGTCGAATTGGGGCGCTGGGCCTACATTGGGAAAGAGGAGGGGTTATTCGGCTCGGACACTGAGGGCAACCAGACGAACGCATTGGATTTCACTCGCGGCATCATCGCCTCAACGAATTGCAGCGACTCTATCCGCTGGCTCGGAACGCTCGTAACGGTTCACAAGTCTGGACTGTGGGAACACACGGGCGTCACTTCGAGGAAGATCGGCGTGGAAACCCTCAAGGGGAACAACTCCGCCATCAAGGGGGGGCGGTACACGGCGCTGGCAACTGCGGGCGACTGGCTCTATGCGGCGTATCTCGTGGGGACGACAACCTATCTCCTTGCCCTTCGGCCTGGGGATGAGGATGAACCCCCCTATGTTTGGTATCATCTCTACACTTTCGCCTCGACAACCATCAATACGATGTGGATTTCGGGGCTGACAACCAATCCAAGACTTTATCTGGGCATTACCGCTGCCCCCTGTTCAGCCGCTTACATTATTCTAGCTCAAGACGGTTCGCCCGACCCGTCAGATGCTAATGTCACCTTCCAGGCCCAGGCGAACGATCTTGACTTGCCTGCCGTTGACTGGGGCATCCCTGGAGTACCAAAGCACGGCCACATGGTTGAGGTCGTAACGAGTCAGGCGAAGGGAACCGGCGGCACGGTGAAGGTCTACGCAGGCTGGGATGGCACGACGCCCGCCACCCTACTCGGAACGATTATAACCGCTACCAGGACGCAATGCTTCTTTGCGGGTGGTAACACGGCGGGAACGCATTGGGGCTACCGGCCCCAGATTCGCGTACAGAACACCGGTCACGCGAGTAACGTCCTGCGCGTCGAGAAGGTATCCCTCTACTGCGTTCCCCGTCCGCGCAAGACGCCTGTCATCACAGTGGTCGTCCGGTGCGGCGATAATCTGGACAGGCTCCGCGATGCAAAGACACAGTACGACGATCTGGAAGCGCTGGAGAGCGCGGGCGTCTACCTTGTGCGCGACCCTGACGATCCCCTGAGCGGAACCTTCTACGTTGCTGTCGAGAATGTCGATGAATATAAGGGGGAACAGATTGCCAATCTGAGTGGCGAGCGCCTAGTGTCTCTGACGCTCAGGTGTATTGAGTATGCCTAGGCAGCGGAGTCGGCGCGACGAATTAGAAGAAGAACAGCGGCGTGCGATTCTGGAACAGGATAACGTACTGTCGTCCGCCAGGATGAAGGCCGTCATCCCCAAGTGTAACTACACAGCAATTATCCCCCCAGCGGCTACCAACGATCTCTCTCAGGGTTACACACCTGGCTCCATATGGGTTGATATTACAGGCGACAAGGCTTACATCTGCGTCCATGCTGCGGTAGGGGCCGCACTCTGGAGAGAAACGTCAGCCATCGGCGCTCCTGGCTCCGGCAGCATGAGCACAGTGAAAGAGGCTACTGTCCAGCTCGGCGGCGCGGACATCGTGACGCTGGACTTTGGCGCGGGTTTTGATCTCACGGAGAATCCTGACACCGAGATCAACATCGCTCTTGACTTATCAGAGATTGCAGCGGGTGGGGAACTTGCTGGCACAATGGACGCCCCCACAGTAGACGACACGCACTCAGGTTCAGCGCACCACAATGCCGTCACGCTTGGCGATACTCAGCACTCGCTAGCAACCCAAGTCCTCTCCGGTGTAGCCGCAGGTGCAGCACAAGCAGGCCACGTCACTACAGCAGCGCAGATATTCTCAGGGGTTAAGACATTTGCCGATGGCATCCTCACTGATACCGTAGGTGAAGAAACCGCTACTGCGGGCGTCACGATTGACCCTTCTGCTGGTACAGGACAAGGCACTTGGATCAAAGACAACAAAATCTACCCCAAGAAGGACATAACAGCAGTCTACATCTGGGTGGATGCCAACCAAGACTTGTTCATTCAGGCTGATACTGACGACTACATACACTATGACAAAGACACAAACACCTGGAGATTCGTCATTGGCGGCTCAGCCCAATTTGAACTGACTACCGCAGGTATGACGCTAAATAATCAGGAGCTTCAAAGTATCGCAGAGCCAACACAAGCTACGAGTGCAGCCACCAAGAACTACGCCGATACCAAAGTTGCCAAGTCCCTCTACGATGCTTACAGCATCCTCATGGCAACGACCGACAATACCCCCATCGCCTTGACGGTAGACGCACAGACCCTTGTAGGCCGCATCACAGGTGGAGCTATCGCGGCCCTGACCATTGCACAGGTCAAGACGTTACTTGGGGCTGGTGCGGCATCTGGGCTGGCGACTCTCGATGCTTCGTCCAAGGTTGTTGAAAACCCTGCCACTGCTCAGACAAGCGCAGGTGTTGGCAAGATTCCGATATCAGGCTCCGATAATCAAATCGACGAGGGCTGGATTGGGAATATAAACATAGATTCCACCCCCACCAGTGATCACACAGTCACAGGTATTAAGACCGAACTCACCGCTGGCGCGTCACTTGTCTTTGGTGACTACTGCTATGTTGGCACCGACGGCAAGATGGAGAAGGCCATAGCTACTGCCGAAACCACAGCGCGAGTTATAGCTGTCTGCGTTGACACAATAGCCGAAGACGCGGCGGGCACGTTCCTGCTTCATGGTTTTATTCGCGATGACACCTACAACTTCACCACGATAGGGGCCAAGATATACCTCTCCGACGATACTGCCGGAGCCTTAGACTTGACCGCGCCGACTACCACAAACTACACCACTAACATTCTGGGCATTGCCCTTACCGCTGATGTTCTCTACTTCAATCCGCAACTGGTTGTGGTTGAACATGTCTAGCGAGCGAGTGCCAGGACTGGTGGAGATATAGATGGCCTCAATTAAGCAGTGGCGCGAAGTCGATGGTTACATGGAACTGGACGTTCTTATGGGTAACTACGTTGTTGCGGGCTGCACGAAACTAGCGAATGGCTACACCCGTATCCGGATAAAACTAGCACAAGCGACAGTTGCCAAGCTCAAGACGATCTGCACAGCAGGCAAGCTGGACTTCGAGCCTGTGCTTGTGAACGGTAAGCTCGTCTTCCGCAACCTGCCCGTCGTCCTGGGGCCATCAGAATGAACACCCTCTTCTTCGATGGCTTTGAGTTTGGCGATATGTCTGTCTGGGAGGCAGTTGGCGAAGGCGGCGTTACCGTTCAGTCCAGCATCAAGCATAGTGGCACCTACGCGGGGAAGATAGAAGGCTGGGCGGATACCCCCTTCCGCCTTCCAAATGGCACTGCCATTACGGTAGCTGCGCCCTATGTCCGCGCCTACTTTATGGTGGACGCCCTGCCGAGCGCTAAGCGGACGCTGTGCGCCTTCCAACTTATCGGCAACGTGCTCATAAATACTGATGGCACACTTGAGTTGTCCCTTCTCGCAGGTGCAGGCTCAGTCTCTACCTTTGTCGCCACCCCAGGAACATGGTTTAGGTTGGACTTCCGAGGGTGGACTGCTGCCTTCAAGACTGATGGTGCGGGCGTCACCACGAATAGCAACACGACACTGGAAGATACACGCCAAAGCTGGGTGACAAATGAACACGTCGGCGCAGTCGTTACCTGTAACACCCAGACGATGACTGTCACGGGCAACACGGCAACGGTGCTGACAGGTTCAGGTGGGTGGAGTGCTGATCCTGGAGATGGTTATGCCTACAGCATCGCTCATGCAGATTATACTAGCTACCAGATGCGGATCAACGGGAGCGAAGTATGCTCGCTTGTTGACCAGCACTCCTTTGTGAATACGTTTGATTACTTCCGAGTTGGTGGGGATGCTACCGGCCTTTGGAGTGCGGATGCCGCCAACTGTTATGTAGACGATGTTTATAGCTGCCGCGGTACTAAGGGCACGAACACGGCTATCACCTCCACAAAGCTAACAGACACCGCTACACTTGGGGCTACTAATGAGTGGGTTGGGCAGGTCGTCACCTCGACATCCACATCTGGCACAACGACGATGACCATTACCTCTAGCGCCACAACCTCAGTCACGGGTGCAGGATGGAGCAACGGAACACCCATCCTTTATGCCTACTACGAGATTGGTGGCACTACCTGGCCCCCAGACGGTCAGTGTTCAGCAGTCACCATACCAACAGGTGAAAGCGCCACCTATGACCAATGGGCTGCCAGCGCAGGGAACAAACACGATTGCGTGGATGAGTGGCCGCCCAACGACATCACGGATTACATCGAGAATGTGGACGTAGGGTATATCCAACTCTTCACCCATAGTGGCTTGGGCGTGGGCGCTGCCTCGATCAATGCTATTGCCGTCTGGTGCAGGGGTAGGCTAAGGGATAGCAGTGGCTACATCTACGCTAGATCGTCAACCAAGAACTTCTGGGGTGTCCATCTATATGGTGATGATACTTGGGTATGGATGCTTCCTATGTCTCGTTCTACTAACCCCATGACAAACACAGCTTGGACAGAGGCAACCGTTGATGCCTTGGAGTTTGGAATACAGGGATACTTTGAGGGAGGCTATCTTCCCCAAGTGACCACCTGCACGGTTCTAGTGGATTACATACCAGGAACACCGGCAGCAGGTGCCATCTCCAAGATATCAGGCGTGGCGTGGGCAAGTGTAGGCAAGGTCAGTGGCGTGGCCGAGGCCAGCATATCCAAAGTTTCGGGAGTCGTGGCTAACTAGGAGGTATGCGGTGCTGAGAGAACTCTGGGCCAGGTGGCGCAACCGAAAGCTGAAGCCAGGACAGCGGTGCCCGATTTCAGGGCAGTATACCTTTAGCAAGGAACCACACCCGCAGTGCACTATGGTTGAGGGCGAGATCATGCCGCCATGTCGGGGACACAGGAACGGGTACTGGACACTTTCAGACCCGACGCGGCACAAGGGATAACTACCGCGCCAGAAGCGCAGAGAGGATGAAGGATGGCGACCGAACTCGCAGAAATCAAGGCTGAACTGATTATCCTCAGTGCTGAGGTCAAGGCGTGCAAGGTCGCCACCGAAGTCGGCCAGATGACAACATCGGCGGCTTTGGCGAAACTGGAAGCCGCCGTCAGCATTACCAATAGTCGCCTGCGGGCGGTTGAGGAATGGAAGGCCAAGGTAGAAGGTATGTTGGTTGGTTCAAGGGCCACTATCGCCATCCTAGCGCTTCTCGTGGGCATCGCTGGGGGCACCGGCATCGGCGTAGTCATTAAATAGGAGGTTATCATGGACATATCACCCGAAGCACTTGCCGCCATCATCGGCATCTTCATGCCGATTGCGGTGTCGCTCTTGAAACGGGCGACGTGGCCGACGTGGGCGAAATTGGCAATAGCAGGTGGCGTGAGCCTTGCTGTAGGGGCCGTCAGCACGCTTGTCTCGACTCAGGTGGACGTTGAGCCTGGTTCAATACTCACGGCTGCTGCTGCGGCTTTCACGGCTGCTACTGTCGTCTACCGACTCTGGTTCGCCAACTCGAAGTGGGACGACAGACTGACGGACTTGCCGATATAGGGGGCGTCGGTCTTGACGGGCTGACGCCCTCGGTCTATAATGATTTGGATGTCAATCAGATATGATTGACTCTTTGCTACAGGTGATAGTCCGGTGCGGGCCTTGATGGTAGCTGTAACTGCCATCTTGGTCACTCTCCTTGGGGCGGCAGGTTGTACCCGTCAGTGGTGTGGGCCTGCCGCCCTGCTGTATTCCAAATAGCCGCTACACATGGTATGATGGATGGGCGAGACGGCTGCTCCTTTCTGGCGGCGGGGGGACTTGGGCCTACCAACCTTTGAGGCCCCCCGTCGCCCACTCATTATGAGAACTATATGATACACAAGGTTGTGCCTTGGTTTCGCCAATCAGAGGAGGAATTGTCCACCTCCACAGTTGCCCTGCTGCATATTGGATATCATGGCACCGCCTGGGCAAACGTCGCGGACATCCTGCGGCACGGCTTACATCTAAGTGATCACCCAACCTGCGGAACGATCTGGCTGGCGCGGACGATCCTGCAAGCGGCGTGCAGTGGCGGGCCTGCGGTGTTCGAGGTTGACTTTGAAGGCATCGAGGGTGGCTGGTATCCCGATGAGCTAAAGGTGTGGCAGGCGCACCTCTTTGAGCCGATCCCGCCGTCGCGTTTGCGCTTGGTGAACGAGTGTGCGGCGTGCGATAGCCGAGCCGTCACGGTCGTATACAAGCCTGGGATGGAGTTCCTAATCGTGGCGTGTCGTGAGTGCTTGCCTAGGCTCAACCGCTTAGGCTGGTTCGAGGAATGAAGGGTTGCGTTCCGGTCTTGACGGGCTGACGCCCTCGGTCTATAATGACGGCATGGGCCAAGAGCGGGGCCTGCTGGGAGCTAGCATCCTGCCTGGTCTTGGTTTTGTTGGTATGGCCCCGTGAAGCAGGCCGCCATGTGAGGCTAGCGTGGAATGAACGGGGCACAATCACCCCGTCCGCTTCGGTGGACGGGAGTAGGGGGCCGCTCCTTACGGGAGCGGCCTCTTCATGTCAAGGGATGCTGTCTATGAACTTCGACAGCTAACTCGCCTTGAACGAGGCTGACGTAGTGCCTTGTCATGTCTAAGGTAGCGTGGCCCAGAAGCGCTTGTAAGGCGAGTGGATTGTTGGTCAGAGCCAAGAACCTGCAAGCGAACGTATGACGGAAGAGGTGGGGGTGGATTCGTGGGACACCCGCTCGTCGGCCTAAGCAGTCCAGGAGGTAGGCTAAATGTTTGCGGTCGAAATGTTCAGGCCAGATCGTGCCGTCCAGTTGGGCGCGGCTCTGTAGGTACGCCAACAATGCTTGACGTGGGCCTTCATTGAGGGCGACGACGCGGCGCTTGCTACCTTTACCGAGCACTCTCAATGTGCCGTTCTCAAAGTCCACATCGCCCATCCTCAGTCCGCAGAACTCAGAAGCCCTAAGCCCTGTGTCCAACAGGATCATGACAACCGCATAAACCAGGGGCGTAGTAGCAGCCGCCATGAAGCGGCGTATCTCATCGTCGGTGAACGGGCGTGGTGGCTCTGGGTGTTCCTTGGGGAGGATCATCCCCTCCATTGGGTTGCACTTGATGTAGTCCTGCCGGGTACTCCATGCCAAGAAGCCCTTGACCACATGACCCGCCAAGTTCGTGTACCCCTGACTGCCACCATTCGTCTTGATCTCGCCCAGGAACTGGGTTATCTCATCGCGCCGGAGGGTGGCCAGGTTGTGTTCCTTCCCTATCCTCTTCATCAGTCGGTCTAGTAAGTACCTGTAGAGTGCCACCGTTCCCTCGGCCCGTCCCGCTATGGCAAGGTCAGCCAGGTAAGTTGCCGTCGCGTCTGCTACCGTCATGGTTGGTCGTCGTCTGAACATCGCAAGGTTAACCTATCACCCTGCGCTGCGTCTGCGGAGAATCCTTCGACTTATTTTCGGGGGGAACTTGTGGATTAAATCTGGACTATAGACGAGAGGGAAAATGGGTGGCAAAATCGCTGGTGAAAAGTATTGACAATCATCAGTCTATAGGCGAAACTTAGGGCATGGTAACACAAGACCTTGCCCCCCTACCAGTCCTCAAAGTCCGCTGCCGAGAATGTGGCTACGTCTGGGTGCCTCGGCAGGCCAAGCCTCCAACACGCTGTCCCTCATGCCATACAAGGGCTTGGTATCGGCTGCGTCGGGACGGCAAGGATAACTAAGGCCGCACCCCCTGCTGGGGCCGGAGCCGCCGCGCCGGCGGGGAGAGAAAGGGGCGAATGATGACAGTAAGAATCGTCGGCTACGCAGGTGATGTGAGCAATCCGCCAGTGGCACCTGCCAGAGAAGGCGTGAAGTGTACTATTTGCGACGAGCCGCTCGTCTGTCGCTGGACGGATACTCACGGCATCGGTGCCTGTTTTAGCTGTGGCGTTCCCTACAGAATCTTTCATTACGGGCCGAATAAGGAACGGCTGAACGCACCGCCGTCATTGGCTATCAAACCTGAATGGATATCTCTGCACCGCCAATACTGGCGGGAGAAAGGCCGCAACGTAGACCCTGGGGCCTACAACTTCCCAGGTAGCACCTATGAAGTGGCGTCGCTGGATGATTTTGAGTGCCATGCGAACTGGTTTACACAGCATGAAGCCGAATGGCCCAAGGAAGCAAGCCAGAAGGCAGATTAAGGGAGGTGGCTATGGAGCCGACAATCGCATTGACTAGGGTTGCCGCCATGCGCCGAGCGATGGCAATACCCGACGACGAGGACATTGAACGGGCGTGGCGGCGGGTGAAAGCTGGCCTGGAGGGGGTTCAAGGTGTGCGCGAGGCCCTGCGGGGCGAAGAGTCTAACGGTTCTGAACTTGATAGATGCCCAAGTCTACACCGAGGAGGCGATTCAATCGCTGAGGATGCGGGATGTGGAGAGGGCGCTACGGTGCATGAGCCTAGCGCGACAGGCCCAGCGGCAGGCTTCCGCTGGAATTGAGGGAATAGGTGAAGCTGCATAGATTGTACGGTCTTTGCTATGGCGAATCCTGGGCCGCTACTACCTTCTGCGGCTTAAAGGTTCTGCGAGGTTCCACCACACAGATTGACTCCGAGGTTAACTGTAAGAACTGTCTGCGGGCCTTGGAAGCATATCGCAAGGAGAACAAGTGACCCGCTGCGTTCACTGCGGCGCTGAAATCTCTGAGGGCGACCAGTGCGCCGATTACATCCAGTGTCTCCTGCGCCTGTGTGTCCTCGTTGAGATCGTGCGCGACCGCATGGGGTTCGGTATGTCGCTGCTCGACTACTACTTCCCAGAGGTGACGATGGTTGTGCATCCGTGCGTGAGGGCAAACTGATGGACGAACAAACCATCAAGGACGCAGCGCGACTCTCGGCTGCGGCACGAGCTAAGAAGATGGCTCCCCATATCTGCCTACGCTGCGACAAGCCCGTTAGGAAGCCATATCACCTTCATGTCGGGTGCGCAAAGTTAGAGGACGCCGAACGCCGCGCCCGCATCGAGGCCATCCCCTCGAAGCCCCTGACTTTGGAGGTTTGGTGCCGGATGGGGGGGATGACGTTGGATGAGGGGCGCGAGAGTTACGCAAACTGGAAGGAAACACATGCCTGACGTATTGGTTCGAGTATTGAGCGCCTCCCGCTTCTCCGGCGTTGAGGGCGGCGGGACTGGCTCATTGCCTTGGAGGTGTTGGTGGAACGGGCGGGTTGATTCCTTCCATTCCTCGAAAGCAAAGGCAGAGGCAAGGTTCACGGAGATTCGCAGAAGGGGGTGGGCATGAACCGAGTGGCTATCGAAGTTGTGCGGCGTTACGGGATGCTGAAAGTGAATGGCCTGACTCCGTTTCCTACATTTCTGGAAGAGGATGAGGCCAGCGAGCTTTACCTGAAACTAGCTGAGGCGCTGGGGCAGTTCATCCACGAGTCGGGGGGCTGCGGATGTGGTAGCGGCTGTCCCTGCGTACAACGGGGGGAGAGATAGGAAGGAGACACATGACAAACGATTACGACGGCCTGAAGCAATCATCAGGCGGGGACATTCGGCCTATGGCCGAACTCCTGGGACAGACATTCACGCTCGTCGATTTCGAGGACATCGAAACCCGATTCAAGGATGAGCGCACCGGCCTGAACAGATGCACCCACATTGCACGGGTCATCCTCGACGGCGAAGAAGAGGAAGTTCGTTACTGGATGGGCGGGGTGATCGTCAACCGTAACCTCGCCTGGATCAAGACCACGGGCAGGTTGCCGTTCCGCGTGAAGCTAGGCGGCAAGGGGAATCAGGAAGCCCCTTATGAGTTGGTGGAACCGGAGACGCCTCAGTGGGATGCGTCTCACCCGCCCAAACTGGCGAAGCCAGTGGCCGAGAAGATCAAGCCGAAGGTTGACAGGCCCAAGACTTTCAAGGATCGCATCGCCGATCCTCTGGCCTGCTTCCGCAAGGACGGCAAGCTCGACTCAAAGGCTTTCGTCCAGTGGTGGGAAGAAGAAGGAGGACTCACTTCTAACGACTTGGCCTCTGTCATTGGACAGCCCACCATGACGGCGCTGGAAGCCTGGTTCGCCGCAGACGCGACGCGCACGGTGCAGGGGCTGGTGGACGAGGCTAGCGGCACAGCGGTTGATGAGGCGCTTCCCTTTGAGGAGCCGGAGTGAGCAAGGACGTTACAACCAAACGGGTCTTGGCCTTCATCCAGGACTTCATACGCGAACATCTGTATAGTCCTTCGATACGGGAGATCGTGGAGGGTTGCCATCTGAGTTCAACTTCAGTCGCCTACCACCATGTCGTGAAACTGAACTGCGCGGGTTGCATCAAGAGCAGGCTGAACAAGGCCCGCACGATTGTCCTGACGGGGAAACTCTATGAGTGAGGCAACCCACTACGAAGATCGGTGCCAGGTAGAGGCTTGTCCAGAGGCAAACTCTGAGGCGTGGCACCGATGCTTCTGTTGCGGGCGCGAGCCGATAGAACACCATCACGTTCTGAGACGTTCGACGCACCCTGATAAGAAGCTGGATTCTAGCAATATCGTTGCGTTGTGTCCGCGCCACCACCAGCTCATAAGCGAGCACAAGTGGTCAGATCTGATCTACGCCCATCCGAACGGGGAGATGCACTACAACGTCAAGGACGAGAACGGCCTTGACAAGTGCGACAGGGCGATAGGGGTCTGGAGCGCTGAGGCCCGTGCCTATCACCGTTTCGATGATCTGCCACCTGGGGACGAAGGTGAGCCAGGAATCCCTGAGACGCCACAGGACACGCAAGAGACCGCTGTCGTACCCGTCGCTAGGTCGAAGTCCGAGGCAAGACGCCTGACCGCGCAAACAGGCCATACCGTCCTAGAAGACGCCTCCTATGGCCCCGCCGTCGTCTCTGTGCTTGGCATCGACTGGTCTAGCTTCTCAGACGAGCAGTTAGTCGTCATCTACCAAGATGCTGACGAACGCCAGGGCTTCGCCTTCATGGACAAATGCCACGCCATCCATACCTACCGGATGCGGCACGATGACTGGCTCGAATCAGCTTATGACCTGTTCCATGCGTCAAGACGGACACTGTACGCCTACTCCAACGTATATGAAGTCTGTGTCACGTCGGACACTCACATCATAGAGAACATAGGGCCACTCACTGACTCTCGATCCCTGATGCAGTTCATAGGGCGCAAGTCAGTAGAAGAGGGCCGGGTAGCGTTGGAAGCAGCCGTGGCGCATTTAGCTGAGTTCGGGGAGCCGCCTACGGTTAAAGGGCTAATCCATAGGCTAGGCACAGAGACTACCAAGCCAGAAGAGGGCTGTCATCATTCGTGGAAGTGTGAGCTATGCGGCGCGACAAGGTGAGCGACACAACGAGTCAATGCAAGGCGATGGTCTACGTCAAGGACTGCTACCGCCGAGTAGGTGGGCCGAGGCACTTCGCCATGCACTACACTCACCAACAATGCAAACGCAGGGCTGGGGCCAACGGCTACTGCTGGCAACATTCATGGAAAGCAAAACTAGGGCTATGACGCTTACCCGCCCTCCCCGCTGGGTCAGGGGTAAGGGACAGTCGCGAGTCCCG
>Ga0315288_10005321_pt1 | contig 16386 bp, 10 predicted proteins | sample YL17G11_20_MG_FD_203454 | JGI IMG/M metagenome (GOLD analysis project Ga0315288, IMG submission 203454) | Sediment microbial communities from Yellowstone Lake, YNP, Wyoming, USA - YL17G11_20 | ecosystem: Environmental > Aquatic > Freshwater > Lake > Sediment | place: USA: Wyoming | collected...
GGGGGGCCCCGGGGGGGGGCGGCGGGGCGGACGGGCGCCGGGCCGACGACCGCGCCCACCCTCGCCTCGCCTCCCCTCCCCCCCCCCCAGATGGACGGCCTCAACTGGCTCATCCACCTGTACGACAACTCCATGAACGGCATCCTGGCGGACGAGGTGGGGCGGGGGGCGGGCGGGGGAGGGCGGGGGGGGCGAGCGGCGCGCGCGCGCGCGCCGACCACGCCGCCCCCGCCAGATGGGCCTCGGCAAAACCCTGCAAACCATCTCCCTCCTCGGCTACCTGCACGAGTTCCGCGGCATCACGGGGCCCCACCTCGTCATCGTGCCCAAGTCGACGCTGCACAACTGGATCAACGAGTTTCGGAAGTGGTGCCCCGTGATCCGGGCCGTCAAATTCCACGGCGCCAAGGACGACCGCGTCGCGCAAAAGGCGACCATGATGCAGAAAGGGGCGTTCGACGTGTGCGTGACGTCGTACGAGATGATCATCAAGGAGAAGGCGGTGTTCACCGCGTTCAAATGGAAGTACATCATCATCGACGAGGCGCACCGCATCAAGAACGAGAAGTCCGTCCTCTTCCAAGTGGTCAAGAAGCTGGACACGGCGTACCGCCTGCTGATCACCGGTGGGCGGGGAGGGAGGGGGGAGGGGGCGGAGGAGGGGAGGCGCGCGCGCGCCGAGTCCGACGCCCCCCCCCCCCCCCCCCCCCCCCCGCCGCCCCCCCCCCCCGCGCCCCGAGTCCGACGCCCCGCCCCCCCCCCCTCCCCGCCCAGGCACGCCCCTGCAGAACAACCTGCACGAGCTGTGGGCCCTGCTCCACTTCCTGCTCCCCGAGATGTTCTCCTCGTCCGACGCGTTCGAGGCCTGGTTCCAGGCGGGCGGCGACGGCGCGGCGGGCGGCGAAGAGACCGAGGTCGTCTCCCAACTCCACAAAGTCTTGCGCCCCTTCCTGCTGCGCCGCCTCAAGGCGGACGTGGAGAAGAGCCTGCCGCCGAAAAAGGAGACGATCCTCAAGATCGGCATGTCGGCGCTGCAGGTGGGGCGGGGGGGGGGGGGGGGGAGAGGGGGGGGGGGGGGGGGGCGGCCCCCTCCGCCCCCCGCCCCCCCCCCCCGCCCCCCCCCCCCGCCCCCCCGCCCCCGGCCCCCCCCCGCGGCGGCCGCGCCGGGGGCCCCCCCCGCCCCCCCGGGCCGCCCCCGCGCGCGCGAGCCCCTCCCCACGCCCACACACACCCCTCCTCCCCCCTCCCCCCCCGCCCGTCCAGAAAAAATACTACGGCGCCCTGCTGGCCAAGGACATCGAGGCCGTGCACGGCGGCGCGGACCGCACCCGGCTGCTCAACGTCGTCATGCAACTGCGCAAGTGCTGCAACCACCCGTACCTCTTCCAGGGCGCGGAACCCGGGCCGCCGTACCAGACGGGGGAGCACCTGGTGGAGGCGGCCGGCAAGCTGACGCTCCTGGACAAGCTCCTCCCCAAACTCCAGTCGCGCCAGTCGCGCGTCCTCATCTTTTCCCAAATGACGCGCCTGCTCGACATCCTGGAGGACTACTGCCTCTTCCGCAAATACAAATACTGCCGCATCGACGGCGACACGAGTGGCGAGGACCGGGAGTCGCAGATTGACGACTACAACGCGCCCGGGTCGGACAAATTCGTGTTCCTGCTCTCCACGCGCGCGGGCGGCCTCGGCATCAACCTGTACACCGCGGACGTCGTCGTGCTGTACGACTCGGACTGGAACCCGCAAATGGATCTCCAGGTAGGGGACGAGAGGAGAGAGCAAAGAGACGAGGGGGCGGCGCGCGCGCCCTCCTCCCACCACCCACCCCTCCTCCCCTCTCGTCCCGTTTAGGCCATGGACCGCGCCCACCGCATCGGCCAGAAGAAGGAGGTGCAAGTCTTCCGTTTCTGCACCGAGGCGTCGATCGAGGAGAAGGTGATCGAAAAGGCGTACAAAAAACTGCGCCTCGACGCCCTCGTCATCCAGCAAGGCCGCCTCACGGAAAACACCAAGACCGTGAACAAGGAGGACCTGCTCGCCATGGTGCGGTACGGCGCGGAGCGCGTCTTCTCGTCCGACGCGGCCGACGTCACCGACGAAGACATCGACGCGATCATCAAAAAGGGGGAACAAGAGACCGCCGCCCTCAACGACAAGATGCAGCAATTCGCCGAGGGCGCGGTCAAGTTCACGATGGACGGCGGGCTCGACAACGTGTACGATTACAAGGGGGCGGGCGACGGCGACGACAAGGGCGACGAGGCGGCGCGCGCCATCTCGCGCGCCGCCCTGGCGCACGCGGCCGAGCAGCCCAAAACGGAGCGCGCAGCCAAGAAGAAAGTGACGTCCTACGCCGAGTCGGGCGCGATGTACGGGCTCGGGGGTGGGGGCGGCGGCCCGCGCGCGTCGGCCGCCGCGGGGTCGTCGCGCCTGCCCAAGATGCCCGCGATGCACGATTTCCAATTCTACGACATCGGCCGCCTGGAGTCGCTCTACGAAAAGGAGCACCGGTGGGACACGTGGGTCTCGGCGTCGGAGGCGGCGGCGCGCGCGGCTGGCGGCGACGACGCCGCGGTCGCGGCGCAGTGCGTGCCGGGGCCGGAAGACCCGCACCCACTCACCGAAGAAGAAATCGACGAGCGCGAGGCCCTGCTCAAGGTGGGGTTCAAACACTGGACGCGCAAAGACTTTTCCGCGTTCACGCGCGCGTGCGAGCGCCACGGGCGGTCCGCGCTCGACGCGGTCGCCGCCGAAGTCGACGGCAAGACCCTGGACGAAGTGAAAGCCTATGCGCGCGTCTTCTGGGACAAGCTGCCGACCCTCAACGAGCACGAGCGCATCGTCGCGGCGATCGAGCGGGGCGAGGCCAAGCTCGCGCGCGCCGCCGAAATCTCGCGCGCGGTCGACGCCAAACTGGCCGCCTACCGCAACCCCTGGCAAGAGCTGCGCCTCGCGTACGGCGCCAACAAGGGGAAAACGTACACCGAGGAGGAGGACCGGTTCATCCTGTGCTCGGTGCGCGAGCTCGGGTACGGCGCGTGGGACGAGCTCAAAGCCGCGATCCGGGGGTCGTGGCGCTTCCGGTTCGACTGGTTTTTCAAGTCGCGCACGCCGCAGGAGCTGCAGCGGCGGTGCGACACGCTCATCCGGCTCGTGGAGAAGGAGGCGGACGACGCGGAGGGCGGTGGCGGCGCGCGCGGCGCGTCGCGCGGGTCGACGCCGGCGGGGGACGACGGCGGCGCCAAGAAGCGGGGGCGGCCGGCGTCGGGCGGGGCGGCGGCGGCGAAGAAGGCGGCCGTCGCGTGAGGAGAGGGACGGGTCGAGGGGGCGGCGAGGGGTGCATTCAGTGGGCGGCCGCGTCGCCGCCGCCGCCGCGCGCGCGGGCGGGCGGATGAGGCCCCCCTGCGCGCGCGCGGTGGCGCGCGGGCCGCGTGCGTGTAGGGTCTGGCGGCAAAAGAGGAGGGGGAGGCGGGTCGCGCGCGCGGCGCGCGGCCGCCACCGCCCGCCCGGCCAGCCCCGTCCCACCCCACCTACCACCCTCTCTCTCCCCCGCCATAAAAAAAGGGGCAGCGGGCCGCGAGGCACCCCGGGCCGGATTCGAACCGACGATTTTCACCTGCTTCGTTTTCATCGATCGCGCGGCGTCAACCGCCCGCGCCGTGCTCTAGGAAGGTGACGAGTTGTCCACTACTCTACCGGGGCCCGACTGCCAAGAGGGGCGGTGGGGGCGCGCGCCGGTAAGGGCGCGCGGGCGACGAGGAGGACGCGCCTCCCGCCGCCCGCGCTCGACCCCGCGACGCGCGCCCCCACCGCCCCAGCCGCTGGGGTTGGGTGCCCAATTTTGAATTTCGGCGGGTTTCTGTAGAAAGGCAGGGAGGGAGGGTGCGGGCAACGCAGGTCGTTCGTTGCAAGCGCTCCCTCTCCCCTTCTCCCTCACGCCCCCGTCGCCTTGCGCTTCTTTCCCACGGGCGTGAGCGACAGGCGGTCGGCGTCCGCGTCCTCGGGCCAGGTCTCGTCGAACGCGCGGTCAAAGGACGCGAGGGCGGCCGCCGCGTCGGCGGTCGCGGGCGGCTCGAGCGCGGCGCCGACCGCTGTCTCGCCCGCCGCCGGCACGCCCCGCGTCAGCCCCAGCACGCGGTCGCCCGCCACCGCAAGCGCGCGCGCGCGCACCGGGTTGGGGAGCACGCCCGCGCCGGCCGGCGGAAAGGGGCGCCCCGCGACGGGCGGCCCCGCGTCGACGCGCCAGCCCCGCACCAGCGCATCTGCCGCCGCCTGCTGCTTCTCGGTGGGCGCGCGCTCGTTGTCGGGGCCGACCGGCAGCGTGGGAAACGCGGGGTGGCGCGCGTCGTCGGCGTAGGGGAGGGCGACACCGAAAAACACGTCGGGGTCGGCGAGCGCGTCGCGGCCGCCGTCGCTTCCGTCGGCTTCATCCACCACGCGCCCGGGCTCGGGAAAGGCGGCCAGCAGCTTGGGCGTGCCGTTGGTGCGGCCAACCCAGCGCAGGATGGCGACCTTGTTTTTCGCCGCCGCCGCGCGCACCAGGGCCGAGAGGGCAGCTCGGCCGCCGTCCGCGGGCGCGATCAGGAGCGCACCATCGGCCGCCAGCCAGCGCGGGTCGGGCGGGTCGGCAAAGCCGAGCAGGCGCAGGCCGCGCTCGGCCTTTAAAGAGGTGAGCGCGGCGGTGTCGGCGTCGAGGGGCACCAGGTCCCCCCCGTACCGCGCCGCGCGCACGACGGCGTCCTTGGAGAGCGATGGCCCGTGCTGCTCGCCCTCGGCGTCGAGCCGGCGGAACGAGGGCTCGGGGCGCGCCGCGCGCGCGCCCGCATCGACCGCCGCGCCGTCCCCGGCCGCTGGTGCCGCCGGCACCGCCACCCAGGACGGCGCTTTTTGGGCCATGACCGCTTTGGCCACTTTGACGGGGATGGACACGTGGTCGGTGAGGTGCAGGGGGCCAGAATAGTAGGGGGTTCGGGAGACCGACGGGGTGGCAAGGGCGCCAGCCAAGGCCCCTGGAGTCGCCACCACGCGCACCGCGGTGCGCCCAGGCGCTGCGGCGGCGAGCAGGGGGCGCAGGGACGCCGCGGCGTCGCGGGTGGCGCCGCCAGGCAACGGCGGCGCGACCAGCACGATCGTCAGGTCCGCCGCCAGCGCGTCCAGGCGCGCCGCGATGTCCACGCACAGCTTGTCGGCTTGCTCGGCGTCGGGCCCAGGGGCGGGGCCGGGGCCGGGCGCGGCGAGGAGGGTGATGGCCGGCCCGGCCTTGCGCAGGCGGCGCCCTTCACGCATCGAGCCGTCCGCTTCCGCCGCCACCGCTTTGTCGAGCATGATGGTGGCGACGGCGACGGCGTCGAGCGGGTCGGCGGCCGCGCCGGACGCGTGGGTGAGGCGGGAGGCGAAATCGAGGTTCGCCGCGCCGACGGGGAAGAGGTCGGGCTGGGACACGATGCCCCGGAACTGGGTCGGGTCTTGCGCGTGGCACGGGTTGTCGGTTTCTGAAGGGAAACAGGGGGGAGGAGGTGGGCGCGTGGTGGAGGTCGACGACGGCCCCCGAAACCCCGACCCGTCCACCCCGCCCACCCCCTCACCCCGGCACCCGTACGCCAGCACCGCCACGTCCGACGCCGGGTGGTCGACCGCGCGCGCGACGAGCGACGCCGCGAGTGCGGCCTTGGCGGCGGCGAGGAAGGGGGGAGGCATCGACACGTCGACCGCATAGACGAGCATGAGCTGCGTGGCGGTGGCGATGGGGGGGGTGAGTGGGTGACGGCGGTGGGCGTTGGGGCGGGGATGGGGGCGGGCGGGCGACGCGCGCCTCCTCTCGCGCCCGCAGCCGCCGCCCACCTTGGACATGGCGACCGCTGGGGGGCGAGCCGGCGCAACGGCGCGGCCTGGGGGGCGCTGGGCGCGGCAGGAGGTGTGTGCACCGTCGACGAGCAACGCGCGCGCTCGCTCCCCGCCACACCCCGCGCCCCCGCGGCGGTGCCGCCCCGCGACGATGCCCCCACCCCGTGGTGCCCCCCCGGACGCGGGGAATCAAGGGTTTTGGGGCGCCATCGGGCTCGGCAACGACCGCCGCGCGCCCGCGCCGGCCGAATTCTCGGTGGCTGAGCTGCGCCGGGCGCACGGCGTGCTGCAGGTGGGGATTGGAGAGAGAGAGGGGGGGAATTGGATCGCCGGCGGCCGAGGACGCCGCGCGCGCGCCGGCCGACGCGTTCCCCCTCCTCGCCCTCTCCCAGGCCAACCCCGTCCCCACGCCCGCCAACCGGGCCGCCATCGTGGAAGCGCTGCGCCGCGTCGCGGAGCTCGTCGCGTGGGGCGACGCGCGCGACCCGGCGGTCGTCGACCACTTCCTCGAAGCCAAAGTGCTTGCCTCCCTCACGTCCCTCGCCCGCACGCCCACCGGCCGCGCGCCGCCGGTCGGCACCCAGCTCCTGCAAACGCTGGCCATGCTGGTGGGCAACTTGAAATCGCCACCCGCCTCGTTCTACCTCTTCTCCGGCGGCGCGCTCGACGCCGTGCTCCGCGCGCCGTTTGATTTGGGCGCGGACGACGAGCTTTTGGGGCACTATGTGGGGCTGCTGAAAGGTGGGTGGAGAGTGGGGGTGGAGGGGGGATGGCGGCGAGAGCGACTGCCCGCCGCGCCCCCCACCCCGCCTTCTCGCTCCCCTCCCGTCAGCCGTCGCCGCCCGCCTGGACGCCGTCACCGTGCAATGCTTCTTCCACGACGGCGCCGGCTTTGACGGCGCGCCCGCGGCGCCGCCCGCGTTTCCGCTCTTCAACCGCGCGGCGTCGCTGGCCCACGACCGCGAACCCCTCGTCCGCGCCGCCACGCGCGCCCTCCTCCTGCGCGTCTACGCCATCGACGACGCCGCCGTGCAGGCGTACGTCGCTTCCGAGGACGGTGGCGGCATGGCGGTGGCGGCGCTCGCGTCGGCGGTGGCCGACGGCGCGTCGGCGCTGCGCGCGCGGCTCGGCCGCGACGACGCCGCGGGCGGCGGCGGCGCCGCCCTGGAGAACACGGCGCGCGAGCTCGAGGACGGACTCGCGTTTGCGTGCGACGTGCTGCACACGCGGGTGGGGCGCGGGAGTGGGAACGGGGGCGGGGTCGGCGGCGACCGCGCAGCCGCCGACGACTCCTCCGCCGGCCGCCCGCCCGCCGTCGCCCGCCTGCTGTCCGACGCGCTGTGGACGGACGCATTTGTGCCGGCCGTGCTGGAGCCGCTGGCCGCGCTGGCGGCCGGGGCGGGCGACCTGGCGTCCGCCACCGGCTCCCCCCCTCCACCACCACACCCCACCGTCGCCCTCGGCGCGCGCGCCGCGCTGCACGTCGCCCAGCTGGCGCTACACGCCGCGCCCGACCCCGACATCGCGGGCGCGCTGGCCGAGGCGCTGCTGCTGGGGCGCGCGCGGCCCGCGCGCGCGGCGCGCGCGCGGACGGGGCGGCGCGCGCCCTCGCCGCCCCGTCCCTCGACGCCGCCCGCCGCCATAGAAACGCTCGCCGCTGCCGGCCTGCTGGCCGCCCTGCGGTCGCCCGACGCGGGCCTGGCGTCGGCCGCCGCGCTCACGGTGGCGGCGGCCGCCGCCGCGGGCCGCGAAGCCGACGCCGCGCTCGCGGGCGCGGGCCTGCTCCCGCCCGCGCGCAAGCGGCAGGCTGATCTTCTGGGGGAGCTCACCGACGGAGGAGGGGCCGCGGCGCCCGCGTGGGGGGCGGAGCTCGCCGCCGCGCTCGGCCGCCGCGCGCTCTCGCCGCCCGCGGCGCGCGCCGTCGGCGCCGTGCTGGTCGCCACGTGCGCCGACGGCGCGCCGGACGCTGCCGTCGCTGCCGGCGTCGCAACTTTTGCCGCTTCGGCGCGAATCTCGCTCGCGGAGGCCGTCGGCGGCCCGTGGGCCGACGCGCTCCCCTGCCTCGCCGCCGCCGAGTGGCCCGCCTGCCGCGCGGTCGTCACGACCCCCCCACGCCACCTCCCCACCCCACTGGCCGTCGCGGCCTGGCGCACGCCCGCGTCGGACGCCGACGCCGAGCGCGCCGCACGCGCGTCGTCCGACCGGCCGCCCGCCGCCGCCGCCCCCCCCTCCGCGCCCGCCGCCCTGGCCGCCGCGCGCGCGGTGCAGGCGGCCGTGCTGGCGACCCAGCTGGAGGCCACGCTGGCGGGGCGGGGCGTGGCGGCCGAGGCGCCGGCGGGCGTCGCCGGCGCCGCGCCGCCCGCCCCCCCCCCCGACGGCGCGCCCGCCCGGCTCGCGCCCAGCATCGCCGTGCCCTGCACCGTCGCCTTTGCGCGCGGGCAAGAACGGCGCGTGCTACTGGCGCTGGCGGGCGCGCCGCCCGCGGCCGTTCTGGCCGACGCGCGCGACGCGACGCCCGGCGCCCCCCCCCCCCGCTCCGCCCCTATCCTCTCGTCCGCCCCCCTGCTCGGCGCCGCCGCGTCCCCAGATGCCCGCCACCCGCGCTGGCTGCACGTCGCGGTGCGCCCGCCCGCGGCCGGCCTGGCGCGCGCGGTCGCGGCGGGCGGCGGCGGCCGCGCGCTCGCCGCCGCGCTAGTCGACGGGCACTGGGTGCTCGCCTTTGACGATGGGGAGAGTGCGGCGGCGGCCGCGGCCGCGTTGGCGGCGGCGGGCGAGGGGGCGCGGGCGGCGGTGGCAGCCGGGCTCCAAGGGTTGGGGGTGGTGGAGGTGGGTAGCGCCGCGGCCGCCGCCGTCGCAAATATGACGCTTTTCAGCCCGTGACGCGCCCTGCAACACAATGGGCCCAGTTTCCCAACGCCACGCCAACGAAAGAAGCACGCACGCCCTCTCCCCTCCCCCCCACCCCCTTGGTCTCAGCGGTCGGTGTGGTGCGACGACCGCCGCCCCCCCGCCGGCCGCGCCGGCGGCGCGCTCGCCTGCCGTTCCATGCGGTGCTGGAGCACCACGCTGCTCGTGGCGGCGGCGGCGGCGGCGAGGGCGGCTTCGGTGGCGTCGGCGGCGCTGCCGTCGGCGACCCCGACGCCGAGCCCGGCCTCGACAGCGGCCCGCACGTCGGGCTTGCCCTCGGCAAGAGGGGGTAGGACATTCATCAAATCTCCCGCGCGCGCCCGGCGCCGGCCGGCGGCGTGCGGGGGCGGCGCGTCCCAGTCGGCCGCGCCGCGCGCGGCGTGCGCGGGCGGCGCGGCGTGCCCCGCCGCGAGCGCCGCCGCTAGCTCGCGGCGCAGGCCGACGGCGTCGACAGCGCCAACGGTGACGGCGGCGTCGGCGGGCATGTCGCCCCGGCCGGCGGCAGGCGGGCGGCGCGGGCGCGGCGGCGACGACCGGTCGGCGAGCTCAAACTTGAGCGCGTCCCGCCCCGCGCCCGGCGACATCATGGTGCCCAGCCCCAGCGTGCGCGACGCGCGCGTGGGGCCGTCGCCGCGCCAAGAGGCGGTGAGAGAGGACGGCGGCAGGGGCGCCGGGGCGCGGTCGCCGCTGTCGAGTGACCGCCGCGCGGCGCCGGGCGGCATCGATGCGCTGGGGGGCAGCCCTTTCGGCCGGCCGTTGGCCGACGACCGCGGGCCTTCCCCGGGGCTGCCGCTGCCGGGGCCGGTCCAATCATCCAAGTCGCCAGAGTCGGCGCACGCGAGCGCGGCGAGCGCGCCCGTCGGCAGGTGGTACACCTTGGTGCGGGACAGACACGTGTATACCGCGGGCGCGGGCGGCAGCATCGCGGGCGCGGCGAGCTCGGCAGCGCCGGGCGGGAGCGGCGGCGGGGGGGGCTCGGGCGAGCCCCGGGCCGCGGCCGCCGCGGCCGCGGACGCCACCGTGGCCGCGATCGCATCCCCAGTGGCGGCGCGGGCGGCGCGGGCGACGCGGCCATACACCATGAACGCTGCGCCCGCGGCCCTCAACACCCCTCCCGGCCCTAGCTCCTCGTCGTGCGCCGTGCGGAAGACGGCGTCGACATCGGCGTAGGGGCGGCCGACAAGGGCCGGTCCGCCGTGGGCGAGGGCGAGCTCGACGGCGGCGTAGCGCCAGGCGGCGCGCGCGACCGAGTCGTGCGCGGCGACCAGGTCCTCCAGCGCCTGCACCGGCAGGCGGTAGGCCAGCAGCACCGACGCAGCGCGCGCAGCGACGGCGTGCGGCGACCGCAGCATCGCCGGCCACGCAAACAGGACCGCGCCCGCCGCCGCGGTCGACGACGGCGCAGGCTCGCCGTCGCCGTCGCCCGCGGCCGAGGCCGCGCGCGGCGTCGCCGGCATCGTCTCCCACGGGTCGCCAGCACCGGGCGCGGCCGGCGCGGGGCGCACGGGCGCGGGGCGGAGCGCCGCGCAGCCGCGCACGATGATGAGCACGTGCGCCGACGGCGACCCCGGCGCGCACAGCGGCACGCCCTCCTGCTCGACGCACAGCTCGGCGTGCTTGAGCACGCCCTTGGCAAACGCGGCGTCGTCCAGCGCGCGAAACAGGGGGTGCGCGCGCAGCGTCTCGGCGGGGCGCGCGTTAGACACGCGCGGCGGTGAAAAGTGGAGCGACTTCAGCTTCCGCTCCACCAGGTCCTGCAACTGGTCGCGCTCGGTCGCCGCAATGAGCCCCGTGCGCGCGACTGCGTCTACACGCTTCTCCTTGAGGAGGAGGAGGGATTGGGCCAGCTGGCGCGTCTTGATCGCGCGGAGGACTTCGGGCCACGCTGCGCGCGCGCGCGCCAGGGCGGACGCGGCTTTGGCCACTTCCGCGCGCGACTCGAGCAACACTTGGCCCGTCACGTTGGCCTTCATTTCGTCGAGCAGCGCGTCGGCCCCCCCGCGCACGCGCGCGCGCGGCCCCGCGCCGCCGTCGGCGCCGTCGTCGCCCCACACGTCGGCCATGTCGGCGGCGGTCACATCGTGCGCGTGCATAAAGGCGAGGGCGAGGGTGGCGGCGTTGTCCAGGGAGGCGAGCAGGGTGCGCTGCGCGAGGCGCGTGAGAAAGGGCGAGTCGGCGCGGCGTTGCAGGTACGCGACCCAGCGCGGGAGCCTGGTCGCGGGTTGGAGCGCGTCCCAGTCGGCCAACGGTCTGTCGAGCGCGTCGAGCGCCTTGTCGGCCGAGTTGCGCAGCGCAAAAATTTGGCCGCTGTCGATAAACGCGTCGTGGAACAGGTCATTGTACGTTTGGCGCACGGCGGCCAGGAGTCGGGAGCGACGCTCGGCGAGGAGCGCCCCGCGATTCATGCGCACGGCGACCGCGCGCGCGTGCGCCTCGGCCGCGGCCTCGACGTCGGCCGGGTTGGCGGCGTCCAGGCGTAAGACAGACGTTTTCCACAGGTGGGGGGAGAGGGTGCCGGGGGCGGGGCCGCGGGCGCGCAGGGCGGCCCACCCGCGCGCGAGCGCAGCGCGCGCGCGCGCGCGCCAGCCCCGCGGCCGAGGAGCGCCGCGGCCGCCGCCCATCTCGTTGAGGCGGGTGCCGGACGCGTACCGCTTGAGCACGTCGGCGGCGTCGAGCGCCGACAGCTCGCCCACGGCGCGCCAGTCGGGGTCGCCCAGGAGGCGGTCCTCGCCCGCGAGCCGCATCTGTTCGTCCGACCCGGCCTCGACCGACCGCAGCAGCGTCTTCAGGAAAGAGCGCCGCACCGAGGGCGGCTTGGTCATGCCCAGGGCGCGGAGCAGGGGGGCCATGGTGACGCCCTGGACGAGGAGCGTCAAGAGGGTGATCGCCGCCATGTAGTAGAACGCGAGCGATCCAAACGCACGATCCGCTTTCGTCGCGTCCGGCCCCGAAAAGTCGAGCAGGACAAACAAGGAGAGCGCGAGGCCGACCGCACCGCGCAGGCCCGACCAGACGAGGACGACGTTTTGGGCGAGGGTCAGGCCGTACCCCGCGCGCGTGAGCACGGGGGCGAAGAGAACAAACATGGCGGCGCGCACGAGGAGGAGGTAGATCCAGAGGACAAAGGCGTAGGGGAGGTCGATGAGGGTGATGTCGTCGACGTTCGGGTCGTTCGCGTTTTGGTAGAGTCGCGACGCGATCATGGCGCCGGAAAGCACGAAGATCAGCGTGTTGGCGTTGTACTCGAGTACGGACCAGACAATATCAAGCACGGGCTCCACTTTGCGCGACACTTGGTCGACACCGCGCGCCGACATCCAGAGGCCGAGCGCGACGACGGCCAGCACGCCGGAGACGCCCGCGTAGTCGCCGACCAGGTAGACAAAGTAGGCGGCGACGACGGTGACCATGATCTCGGGCATGGGGGCGTTGTACCTACAAGGGAGGAGGGGGGAAGAGAGAATGGGTGGGGTCGAGCGTGCGCGCTGTTTCGACCCCGCTCTCGCTCTGCGCGCGCGCACCGCCCCAACCCCAACCCCTCTCTCTCTTTCACTCTCGTCTCTCACATGTTGCGGAGCCAGAAGGTAGTGACCCACCCGACGACGAGCCCCAGGGCGACGCCACCCAGCGAAAGGCGGCAGAAAGTCGCGACCGTGGCGCCGGCCGAAGGCATCGCGCCGCCGCCGTTGACAAAGGCGCGGAGCACGAAAAACAGGACGTAGGCTGTGCCGTCGTTGAGCAGGGCCTCCAAGTCGACGAGCGTCCGCAACCGTTTCGACAGCCCCGCCTCGCGCAGCACGGCGACGACGGCGACCGGGTCGGTCGCGGAAAACATGGCGCCAAAGAGGAGGCACTGGGGCCAGGACCAGGGGTGGGGGAACGTGAATTTCACGAGGACGGCGGTGAGGCCCGCGCCGATGACGACTCCCGGCCCCGCCAGCAGCAGCGCGGACGGGAGCAGGCGGCGCACGACGTGCCACTCGAGCGCAAACGCGCCGGCAAAGAGGAGGACGGGGAGGAACCCCGCGAGGAGCAGCTCGGGGCTGATGCCCTCCCACGTGCGCACGCCGGACGCGATGAGGGGCCACTTGGCGAAGGTCTCGATGGAGACGCCCAGGAGCAGGCCCCAGACCTAGAGAGAAAGAGGCGGAGGGAGGTGGGACCAGTGCGAAGAATCCGCAGCCCTCGATCCTCCACCTTCCACCCTCCCCACCCTCTCCCACCAATAGCAACGCCGTGTACGGCACCCGGGTGAAGTTGAGGACGTGCACGGTGAAGACACCGATGAGGAGGGCGACCGCGAAGAAGAAGAGCGCGTCTGTCGCAGCGCGCCCCGACTCCGCGTGGCTCATGGACGCCGGCGTTTGTGACTCATTGCGGGCGCCGCCGCCGCCGGCCGGCGAGGCGGCGGCCGCGGTGGCCAGGGCGAGGAGGAGGAGCGGGACGGCAACGGCACAATTGAGGCGGGGAGGCGGCATGGGGACCGTACGGCCTTGCGCCCGGCGTGGATGAGTGGCGTCGTAGCTGCGATCCGTCGGGCGGCGTCCCAGCGGTCGGCCGGTCGCCAGAGAGAGTGCGGCGCCCGCCGGTTGCCGGCGCTGGCCGCTTTCACTCTCCCGCCTCTATGATCCCCGCCCTGCGCGCGGCTGCCCGCGCCGGCGCCCGCGCCGCCAGCGGCGCGGCATCGACGTCATCCGGCGGCGCCAGCGGCGGCGGCAGGCGGGGCGGCGCGTCCAAGTGGCGCATGCTCCAGGAGCAGGGGCACGATGTCAACCCATGCAACTCCAAGTGGGTTGAGATGGATGGATGGAGCCGCGTGGGGGCGGGAGGGGGCGAGATGCGGGCGCGGCGGGCGGTGCACGCGGTGCCCTTTTTCCGCTGCCCGACCCCCCTGTTCCCTCTCTCTCTTCCAGGCTCCACCCCGGCTTCATCGCGGGCGAGATCGCGGTCGACGCCAGCAAGCCCCAAGTCGCGGTGCAGGAGGCCTACACGCCCGACTCGCGCTGCTTTGGGTGCGGCCCCGCGGCCGACGGCGGCCTCGGCCTGCGCTCGTTCCGCGCGGCCAACGGGCTCGAAGCGCGCACGACGCTCGACGCGCGGTACCAGGCGTTTCCCGGGATCGTGAATGGAGGGATTATATCCGCGTTGTTTGATTGCCACGGCAACTGGACGGCGGCCGTCGCCTTGATGGACCGCGCGTGCCTCCCGCGCCCGCCGCTCACCCTCACCGCCGAGCTCCTCATCCACTACCGGGAGCCGACGCCGCCCGGCGTGCCGCTCGTGCTGCGGTCGAGCGTGGCGGGCGTGCGCGAGGCCGCGGCGCCGGGCGGCAAGGCGGCGGTCACCGTCGACCTCACCCTGCACGCCGAGACGCCCGGCGGCGGCCCGGAGCGGTTGCTGGCGACGGGGACGGGCATCTTTAAGAAATTGGGCGCGCTGCGGGCGTTGTGAGAGGGGAGGGAGAGAGAGGCAGTTTTGTCGAGGGCGAGCGCGCGCGTGTGAGAGGCAGGCCGACCGTGGAGCGCACACGCTGCATCCACACGTTCACACACGCACACCATCACCGCCAACGTTGCCCCGGGAAAGCTGGAGAGCAGGAACGCTCACGCCGCGCGCTTTTTCTTCTTCTTGCCGCCGTCCTTTTTGGGCGCAGCCGCCGCCGCCGGCGCCGCAGACGCCGCCGCCGCCGCCTCGGACGCCACTGTCGCCGCCGCCGCGCGCTCGGCGGCGAGCTCGGCGAGCGCGGCCTTGACGTAGCCCGGCACCTTTTTCTTCTTGGCCGCCGGCTCAGCGGCCGCCTCGCCGGCGTCCGCGCCCGCGTCGGCCGCGTCGGCCGCCGGCGCCCGCTTGACGGGCGGCGGCGTGGTGGGCCCCGCGTCGAGCAGAGGGTCGGGGTTGGCATCGCCGGCGTCGTCGTCGTCGTCCGCCGCCGCCGCCCCGCCCTTGACCCCGTTCGCCGTCTTGACCAGCTTGCACACGAAAAATCCGTCCAAGTTGTGCGCGTGCGGGTAGAAGCGGCGGGCGTGGGCGAGGGACGGGTGCGTGCGGTGCTCGCGCCAGCGCGTGAACCCCGGCCGCCCAAACGCCAGCCCCGCGTCGACCACTTTCACGTGCCGCTTGCGCAGCGCGTAGTCGACAACGAGCTCGTTCTCCTCCACCATGAGGGAGCAGGTGGAGTAGACGACGACGCCGCCGGACGGGGAGCGCGCGTCAGCCAAATCGATCGCCGCGAGCAGCAACTCTTTCTGCAGGTGCGCGCACCGCCACACGTCGTTGGCCGACTTGCTCGTCTTGACGGCGGGGTCCTTTGCGACGACGCCGGTGCCGGAGCAGGGCGCGTCGAGGAGCACGCGGTCGGCAGAGGCCGCGCCGAGCACGGCCGGCAGTCTGCGCCCGTCGTAATTGCTCACGACCGCGCACGACACCCCGCACCGCGTCAGGTTGGCAACGACGGAGCGCAGGCGCGTCGGGGACGCCTCGTTGGCAAAGAGGGTCCCCTCGTTGCGCATCATCGCCGCGAGGTGACACGTCTTGCCGCCGGGCGCGGCGGCGACGTCGACCACGGTCTCGCCCGGGCGCGGGGCGAGTGCCATGACAGGCAACAACGATGCCGCGCCTTGGAGCATGTAGTGGCCTGCCAGGTACTCGGGCGTCGCGCCGAGCGGGACCGGGGCTTCGTGCACGACGAGGCCGACCTTGGACCACGCCCCCACCGGGTCCAGGTTGACGCCGCGCGCGATGAGGGACGAGGCGAGTTCCCGGCGCCTCGTTTTGAGCGTGTTTGTGCGCAGCGTCACGGGGCGGCGCGCTTCGTTGGCGGCGAACAACTCGAGCGCTTCCGGCGGCGGGAGCAACGAGAGGAGGGCGTCGACGAGGAAGTCGTTGTAGCCATAGTGGGTGGCGAGGTCGGCCTTGAGCTGCAGGGAGGACGAGGAAAGGGGGTGAGGGTGGCGGGCAGGAAAGACGGGTTGTGTTGGCCCAGCTAAAACTTTTTCAACCCCAAACATCCTTCCTTCAACTCTCACCTGGTCCACGTACGCCGCGCGCGGCGTGCCCGTCGCGCCCAGCGATTTAAAGTCTTCCAGCACGCGGCCGATGACCGCGATGCGGCGCTTGACGGCGCGCGGGTCGTCGCCCGCGTCGGGCGTCGGGAGCGGCACGCGCTCATTGTCGGCGCCCGTCGGCGCGCCCTGCTCTTTCGCTTCCGCCGCCGCCGCCACCTCGTCGCGCGCGCGCTTGGCGTCCAGCTTGCGCGACTTGCGCTCGATGGGGAGCTCGGCCGCGGCGTCAGAGTCGGAGCCGGAAGACGCGGCGCCGTCGCCGCCGTCGCTGCCGCCGCCCTCCTCCTCCTCGCTCGAACTCAGCAGGCCGCCGGCAGCGGCGGCACCGTCGCTAAAATCGTCGTCCATGATGCCTGGAAGAGGAAGGACGGGCGGTGGTGAGTGCGCCGCGACGGCCGCCGCATGCCGCGCCGCCTCCCACCCTCCTCCCGCTCTCGCTCACCGTCGTCGCTATCGCTGGCGGGTTCATCTTCCTCCTCGCTCCCACCAGACTGGGACGGGGTGGCCGGCTTGGCGGGGCGGCGCGCGGCGGCGCGCGGCGCGGCCGGCGTGAGCCCCATTGCGGTGCCGT
>Ga0315288_10005322_pt1 | contig 16380 bp, 17 predicted proteins | sample YL17G11_20_MG_FD_203454 | JGI IMG/M metagenome (GOLD analysis project Ga0315288, IMG submission 203454) | Sediment microbial communities from Yellowstone Lake, YNP, Wyoming, USA - YL17G11_20 | ecosystem: Environmental > Aquatic > Freshwater > Lake > Sediment | place: USA: Wyoming | collected...
CCCCGATCGACGACACACCCTGGACCTACGAGAAGGTCGACCCGAGGGGCGTCAACCCCTTGGAGCATCTGAGTGGCATGCCGCGCTTTCCGTTCGAGCTCGTAGACAAGGAAGAGGAGCCCTCCGGACCGGAACCCGAGGAAGATGAGGACGAGGAAGAAGAGCTCGAACTCGACATCATAGAGCGAGTGGCGAACTGGGAAGAGGTCCGCGGCCTGTGGAAGGACTACGACCCGGCGTACAGATAGTCAGACTGGAGGGAACGGTATCATGAAAGAAGGAGACAGGGTGCGGCTGATCCACACGGACGACCCCTCGGGGCTCCGCCCTGGGTCGTACGGTAGGATCGTGCGGATAAGCGAGGTGAGCGAGGACGATGTCGCGGGAAACCCGTCGCTCTCCTTCCTCCTCGGGAGGAAGAAGGTCTGGGTGGACTGGGGCAACCACGGGGTCTTGGCGCCGATCGAGGGGCACGACAGCTTCAGGGTGATCCCTGGGGAGGAGAGGGGATGACGCACCTCTACTTCGCCTACGGGTCGAACCTCAGCACCGAGCAGATGAACTGGAGGTGCAAGTACAACGAGCTGGTCGGTCCCGCGTACCTTGAAGGGTACAGGCTGGACTTCACCTTCAAATCCCCCGCATGGGGAGGCGGATGCGCGGACATCATTAAGAAGGAGGGCGGGGTCGTCTGGGGGCTGCTCTACAGGATCACGGACGAAGGCCTGAAGGCTCTGGACCGCTACGAGGGGCATCCAACGGCCTACAGGAGGTTCGAGACCAACGTCAAGCTCAAGGACGGGACGGAGAAGCGCCCGGTCTGGACCTACGAGGTCGTAGACAAGAAGGCCTGCCTTCCGACGAAGGAGTATCTGGGGATCATCCTGGATGCGGCCAACTGGCATGGTTTCCCTAAGAGCTACCAGGACGAGCTCCGAGAGGTCTGGGACAAGATATCGTCGAGGGTCTGAGCATGCCGACCGTATGGTTCGTCTGCGTCGGCAACACCTGCAGGAGCCCCATGGCGGCCGCGATATTCAATCGGATGATTGTGGAGAGGGGTATTGAAGGGGTTAGGGCCGATTCGTTCGGGATAGAGCCTTTCTACGGCGATAGCGACGATGTGAGGCAGCTTAGGGAGTCCGCGGTGTGCAAAGTGATGGGAGGAGTCGACGGGCTTTCGAATCACAGGCCGAAGGGCATCGGGGAGATCGCCTTCGAAGAAAGCGACAGGATCGTCCTGCTCGACGGCGGGAGGTTCAACGAACTCGGCGCCGGGATCCTGAGGAACCCGTCGTTCCAAGGCAAGCGGTTCCCTTTGCTCGTGATGGAGACGGAGGACCCGTTCGGCGGGTCAGTCGAGGATTACATCGACTGCTGCCTCTTCCTTAAGGAAAGAATTGAAAAGAGATTCGATCTCTTGATAAGGGGAATAATCCTGACATAAGTTTCAGAAATAATGAGAACACTTTCAAAACCTTTCTTAAGGCTTTCTGATATCAGGGCAATACTCCTAGAGTATTAGGAATACGGTTGTCCGGAATCTTACTAATAATCTCCTGAAGCTTAGTTGCTGGTTAATATCCGTTTTGAGTTTTGGCATTTCGGAAATCGAGTTCATTTTCGAGAAATCGAAGGCAAAATGATCTATATTTGCGAGTCATTACACGACAAGGTTCGAACAATGAATGATCTGGAGACTCTTGTTAGGAAATTATCAGTCCTATCGAATACTAAAGCAACCGAAGAATTTGCTAGATTCTACATAAGCGCTCGATTTAAGCTTCCAAAGGTCGAGTTCCTCGCTTGTTTCTGTGACGGCAGTAATGATGGAGGAATGGATTTTGTCTATCGAGAAGATGATACGTTCTACATCATGCAATCAAAATTCTCGACGAGTGCAACTAAGACTTCTGAGAACGAGGTTCTCGCAGAACTCAAGAAATTAGAGAATGCAATAACTGGAAATAATCCGAATAACAAAGCAGGATCTTTCGTAAATGATCTAAGAAGTTGCCTTTCCTCAGATTCTGCAGCGCTTGAATATATATGGCTCACAACGAAGAGAGTGCCAGCGAATATCGCATCTCTTGGTCAATCCAAGCTCGAAGGTGTTGCCAAGAAAAATTCCTGGTCAATAAATACTGACTTTGTTCAAGTCGATATAGATTCGCTGAGAGCTGTGATATATGATATCAAGCATGGCAATATTCCATACACTGGAAAACGCATCCTTTCTTTAGACGATGAACAATTCATCGAGGGCAAGGATCCTGAGACCGGGGTTTATTCTGTTATATGTACGATCAAAGTTGTGGATATTCTAGCATGGTTTAAGACGAAGGAGAAGATTGAAACGTTCTTACAGAAGAACGTGAGAGGTTTCACGGGAGATAATGAAATAAATAAAGGTATCGTGAGATCATTCATCGACCCAAAACAATCGCCTTGGTTCTGGTACAAACACAACGGGATAATAGTCTTCGCAGATAATGTTGCCATATCTAAATCCAAAGATCAATTGATACTGAGAAATCCTCAGATTGTCAATGGTGGGCAGACGGTCCGATCCCTATTCACCGCTTGGGATAATCAGGGGCGCCCAGACAATGAATCGAAGGTTGTTTTGAGAGCATATCGTCTTCCATATGAGAGCTCAGAGGCATACGAGACAGGACTCTCCATAATATCGGCCCTCAATGCTCAGAATCCTATATACTTCTCTGATCTGAGATCAAGCGATCCTCGGCAGGTCAGAATCGAGGAATTGATGGGATCACTGGATTACACATATCACAGAAAAAGAGCAAAGGAAAACAAGGCGACCAGATTTTCGATCACAATGAAAAATCTCGCTTTGTTGTATTATATTGCGAAAAAACGCGCCCCACATATCGGAGTTGCTGGAGAGATTGAAACCATTTTCAAAGATAAATCAAAATACGATGAAGTCTTCAACGAGAAAGAGATCAACAAGGATCTTGATAGGAACCATGTCGTGCTCAAATACATGTCAGTATGGGCTATTGACCAGATAATCAGGCGTGTCTCATTGCCAAATCGAGATGAGGAATTTAGAGCCTATACTCGATTCTATGTGCTAGTAGATTTCTTTGACCGCCTTGAGAATTGGCGAAAAGCTAATCTCAACCATCGTGGGATTGGAGTGAATGAGTGGCGAACATTCATCGATTCTGATGAATTCAAATCTGCATTGCAGAAATATGCAAGAGAGGCATTCAAAGAAGCTAGGGAGATGATACCGAAACGTCAGGAAGCAAGATCATTCTTCCGTACTCCTACTGCGTCGGAAAAATTCTTGGGAAAATATAGTCAACGACAGTTCAAGAGATTGATTTCCAAGGCGTGGGAAAAGGTGTTTGATGCCGAGACATAGGCTCTTTCATCAGAATATAGGTAAATTATCGTCGATTATTGCCTTCTCATTATTTCATAGACGCCTTTCCCAACGAATTTGACAATCCCAAGATCCCTCAGCACCTGCAATTGTTGCCGTATCTTCGGTCTTATGTTTCTGTTTTGAGGATGGAGTCTTGATAGTTCGTCCTCAAATTGGACATAGACCTCTTGGAGTATGAAGCGATTTCGATCCAGAGATTGAATGCATCTCAAAATATCAACAAACCAACCTCTGCTTTCCAATTCTATGCTCCCCACGAATCGAAGTTCTGCCCATTCCTTCCTGATCATGTCAGGATGAAATATCATTGAGTCCTCTATCGCGAATATCCTTCCTGTCGAGGGAATATTCGTTAGAAGGATGTTACAACCTGTCCAACCCGCCCGCCTTGCGTCTGGACCGAGAGGTTTGCGTCTTTCAATGACAGATGGAACGATTAGGTGACGAGGGATGAGGAGAAGATCCTGTACTTTCCAATATTCTTTCGAGTAGTGAAGGAGGATGATATTCGGGGAAAGATCATTCTTAATCGCATTCATCATCGTGTAATATTCTGAGTCCATGATCCTGTTACGTACTGGTTTTGACGTACTCTTGATTTGATATCGTTCCTCGCAACTATCGCACTTAAAGTCGACAACCTTCGTGCCGTGTGGAAGAGGATTCAGACTAGTGGAAGAACAGGATGGACAGTACATCTCGCGCTCAATCCACGATTCTGAGAAGATGCGGGCCTGCTGAGAGTGGCTTCTGTATTCTTGGATGTTTGGTAACTCAAGATTCAGATCCATCATTTCCGAAATCATCATTTAAGGTCTTGATCTTATGGCTCCCAAACACATGGTGACCTCAATATTGAAAGCAATATCTCGGAAAATGATAAAACGGATCATCTCGATGATGATCATCGATAGATCACAAATCTAAAATCGTACTCCAATTTATTCGCATGTATGATTCTATGCCCCTTGCCGGAAGAAACAATGGATATATCTTACGGAACTCTTTCTTGGCTATACTATAGTCGTCTTTCGGAATTATTGAAGCACTTGCCAAATAAAGTAATGCAATTGAAGGAGCTCTTGAATTGCCCTTATTGCAATGAATTAATACGTTTCGCATGAAGATATTATCACGAGTAAATTTCATTGCGGCAGCCATTATCGGGTTTGTATAGATGGGTCTCAAGGGCTCCTCCATGTCAACAATATTCAGATAAAGATCGTTTGGTTCGATTCTTACCAGATACTCAGGGTGATTTTGAGATAGATTTCCACTGTACCCAATTCTTCGCTTATGGCACGTTTTACAGGCATGAATGACTGCCCAGTCATTTCCTTTTCGATTGATACAATCAGCGTCGGTTCCTACATAGAGATTCTTATTGACTTCTCGTGACATGCAAACCTCAAATGATATTTCACGTCAAGGCATTTGTTTATTTTGATCCCATTTCTTCTTTCTTTAAATTTTAATATGTATCAACCATCATTCTGATCTTTATTCTCATCCCCAGACGGCAGCTCTTTTATTTCCAGTAATTTGATCTCTGGCATTGAAGCACCTGCTATTCCATGGATTCCTCCATACATCCCAATCATTGATGTCATACCACGCTGCAATTGCTTCTCTCTCTTCGCCCAAAGGTTCTGAATTGCCCTCTTTTCTTGATCAAGTTCTTTTTTCATCGTTGCAAAAGCTTCGACTACTCCTTCGACTTTCTGTTTGAACTCTGTCCCTATTAAGTAATTATAGAGCATCTCCATTTTCTCGTTTCGTCCGACTCCTACCTGTGTAGCCCTTGCGACTTCAATTAATTGAGTTCGGAGGAGAATTGCAACTGGGACAAATGATTGAAAATCCGAGATCACAACGCCGTTTATGAATCCGATATTTGTAATTCCGTCTGGCAGTGCTGTCGTAACGATTATCGCTATTTCAGCCTTAGCATCTCGTTGATCGTCCTTGAGTTTCGAAATCCACACGTTGTTCCAATTCTTAGTACGTTTTGATTCCCAGATAATGGAACCACAACAGAGACCGGATTTAAGGAGTACTCTATGAATAACATCTGCTCCGGCGGTGCCTTTCTGAACCGGTTCGATCTCATCTTGGGGAAAGGTGTCTTTCAGTAATCGTTCAATCTCGATTTCGAGGATTTCTCCTTGAAGCTGCTGAGAACCAAGCTGGGCTTTCATCTTTAAATCTTCAATCTGATGAGTCAGATCTCCAATCATTTTCTCTTTTTCTTTGTCCTTTAATTGATGCTCGGCATTTATTCTCCGAGTAGCCTCTTCGTTAATCTTTTGCCTTTCCTTATCAAGCTTACGATTCATCTCGAGGTCAAGATTTTTACTTCGATCCTCTAATTCTCTCCATTGCTTCCTTAATGAGGCTTCTTGGTCCCGAGCTTCCTTCAATTTTGCATCCTTTTCCTTAAGCTGTTCCCTCATATCGTTTAGATCGACTGAGGCTTCTTCGGCTAATTCCTTCCTTATGTCCTTTTCTAGATTCTTGCGAATCTTCTCTTCTATAGGCTGGACGAAAGCGTCCGTCAAATCGATCTTCTTCTTACAGTATGGACAATTTATTGAGTTTCCAACCATTGCCAATCCTCCACAATGAAGGAGCATAGTATCTTCTACATTCAAAGGTTTTGTCATAGGTCGCATCTGTAATTCGATGGGTGACAGGGGGAATTCGAATGCGGTTTTCACTTCCATTAAAATGTCAGTCTAGTCTGATGCTCCCATTTACTCAGGAGCATGAAAGAGATAGCGATTCTACTTCACTTGGGGGCACAGCAATTCGAAAGATAGGAACAGGTTTATTCGATCTGCAATCCATTTTCTGAAATTACCACACAGATTTTGCGTGATAGGTTGTATCATTTGACCAATTATTGCTTCTCTGCGAATTGCTATTAGGTGAGAAATATAAATCTCTCGATCCTCCCGCATTTTAGATATAATCGATCAACAATAAAGACGTGCATTGGATGATTGCATTTCCTACAATTGATAATGAACCTCAAATATTGAGATCGGTATAGCGATTCGTTATGAGCCGAGATTCGAAGAATGGATCGGAAGAGCGACAAATTAAGAAGAGAACAATAGGCACAGAGAGGAAGCTCACGGCTCTGTCTTTATTCTCAGGCGGGGGTGGCATGGATCTGGGGGTCACGGAGGCCGGTTTCGATATCCTCGCTTCGGTGGAAATTGATCCTTTTTGTTGCGAGACTCTGCGCACAAATATTGGCATGGCAGAAAGAAGATCGAGAATAATCGAAAGTGACATTCGTCTCATTAATCCCCAGGAGCTACTGGAGAGCATGGAATTAACCACGGGCGAATTGGATCTTTTATTCGGCGGTCCTCCTTGTCAGGCATTTTCTCAGATAGGTAAGAGGAAGAGTCTGGACGATGAGCGAGGAATATTGCTTTTTGAGATGATCAGGTTTGCGAAGATATTCAAACCGAAAGCAATCCTCATTGAGCAGGTGAAAGGCTTCCTTAATGCAACCGATGGAAAAGGCAAGCCTGGAGGAGTCTTTTCGCTCTTATTGTCAGAATTGGAGGGGCTCGGATATTCCACAAAGTGGAAGGTCATCAACTCAGCCGATTGGGGAGTTCCCCAGAAGCGCGAGCGTGTCTTTATTGTTAGCACATCCGGACCAAATAAATTTCGATTTCCCCCTCCAACGCATGGACCAGCTGGGCAGACCTCTTTGTTCTTCGAGTTAAAGCCCTTTGTTACCGTTGGCGAGGCTCTGGAAGGGCTTGGTCCTCCTGGCCTTAAAAATGGAGATTCATCCGAAGGGAGTAGTCACATTGATGTGACTCCAGAAGGAGATAGAAATAGAATACATGGGGTTCCTGAGGGGGATTGGCTCGCCAGACAATTCCAACTCCCGGCAACGCAGCGTAAGAATCTGTGCCGAAAAGATACGACTAAGTTCCGGCGATTATCTCGATCTGAATCTTCCCTGACGTTGCGTTGTGGAGAGATCTTCTATCATTATTCTGAGGACAGATATCTGACTCCTCGGGAGTGTATGCGCCTCCATGCCTATCCGGATAAATATCTTTTAAAAGGGCCTATTAGAGGTCGATCCGGTAGGGTGCTGAAGCTTGATCAACATAGACAAATTGCCAATTCCGTCCCTCCACCCGTTGCTAAGATTATCGCTTCGGCAATTGTGGAGGTGATCTGATGCCAATTATTTTTGAAATTTTTGGATATCCCATCGATGATCATTCGGATACCGCAAACAGATTCCGAAGGCTGGCGTTATGCCCATTTATGGATTGTGACTGCGACGGCGGGGGTAATAGATACCTCTCGCATATTCATCTCAAGAATAGACCGGATCTTGCTCTTTTCTTCCCGGACCGAGAAATAATACCTTCTGGCATATGTTCGATTCAGTTAAAAAAGGACGAATCACCATGGGTAGTCTGCCCCAGGAGACTTCTCGTACTCGGTCACGAAGGAATGGGTTCAAGGGCTCATCAGGAATATGCGGATAGAAAAATGCTCGCACTGCTTGGCTACCCATCCGGAACACATTTAGGAGTCTGGCCAGAAGTTAAGATCAAGTTCAATGAAAAAATCGACGATGTCAATGTTCTATTTGACTATTCTTTTGATTACATTTTAATGCCACTAGAATCTGTGAGCAGTCATCAGTTGGAGCAGGATTTTGATATGGAGTGGTCTAAGATAAAGAGAATGGCTGAGAAGACCGGATATACTGTCGCAAGGAGGAATGGGCAAGAATACATTGAAGACTGTCCTTCTGGGAGACCCAGTATCATTGAAATAATGACAAGTAGTACTTCCGGCGGTGATCAAAAGAAGCGTACAGCGATTCCATTGGCGTTCGAGGATGCGATTCTTGGAAAGACTCACAAAGCACCTGGTATCAATTATCGGCAGGTATGGGCAAGAATGGCTAGCCAGATGATAGTCAAAAGCGAAGTTGCCATTAGATGGGGCGGGAAGACCATATGGGTGGTTCAGGATCTTCTTGCGAATTATATATCCTCGTCTACTGCTCTAAATCTTAAGCACTTTATTTCAAAACACACATCCGAAGTCAATATGTTGGCGCTTTCTTATGGCGATGGTTTCAGAAAGCCCGAAGGAATAATGGAGTTGGAAGATTCGGAATTTTATGCCGGACCGATCAGCAATCGACCTTTAGACGGAGGACCTGATGAAATCAGTTTCCAGGATATAATTAGGGTGGCAGCATATCCGAGCCTTCGTCACCTCCGATCTTTGCTGCTTCGTAAGAAACCAACGAATAAGATCCTCGTTGGGTGAGGAGATGAGTATCACGGATACTATGACTCCATTTGATCGTAGCAATTTGATGCGCAAGATTAAAAGTGCTGATACGAAATTGGAATTGAAAATAAGAGCCGCTTTGCATAGTCAAGGACTAAGATATCGGATTTCGAACAGGCTACCTGGAAAGCCGGACATAGTTTTCGCAAAATTTCGGGTAGCAATATTCATCGATTCTTGCTTTTGGCACGGATGTCCAAAGCACTTCAGAGTTCCAAAATCGAATGTGGGATTCTGGAAGGAAAAAATCGAGCGAAACCGAAAGAGAGACGCATTTGTTTCGAAGGAATTAAGAAGAGAAGGCTGGATCGTTCTTCGTTTCTGGGAGCATCAAATTAGATCGAATCCAGATAAAGTTGTTTTACGAATTAAGGAGAGCTTGAAGACTCCTAATCGTGGACGAATGGACAATACTGTCAAACGCACTTTATAATCTGATCGAATATTCCTTGAGCCATCAATGGCGGGACGCAGTTACCAATCTGAGACCATGCCTCCGCTTTTTGTTTAGGAAGAATGTACCAATCAGGGAATGATGATATTCTTGCGCCTTCCCTCACAGTTATTACCCTATCTGAATACGGATGAATCGGTCTGCATGCCGTACGGCTACGCGTTCCGGCAGTCAAGGTCGGTGCGGACTTATTAGGGTGGAGTCTAATTTGCCAAGTATTTTCGTCCCTTTCTTCCCAGCCAAGCATATGAATTCGTTTCAGCCAGTCTAGGGAATGTTTCGTCATTTCGCAGTTCATTACTTTCTTTTTCTTGCCTCTCAGATGCGAGGCGTACTCGGATGATGGAGGAAATCGATATGCGATGCTTAGGCTGTTATTTTTCACGTTGGGCAAAGTGTTGAGAGGCAGATCTCTTATTGCTTCCCAGACGGATATTTTCTCCTGCTTGATCAATGGTTTCTTCGGAAGCTCCCCTGCCCTGGATCCAATAATAAACAATCTCTTTCGAGCTTGCGGAATCCCAAAGTCTCTTGCATCAAGAATCCAGGTTGCTACTTCATATCCCATAGCCTGAATCTTTAAACGGAAATCATCTAGTATCTTTCCGGCTTGAAAACTGACTATACCTGGCACGTTTTCAAATACGGTGATCTTAGGCTGGGTTTCTTTGATCAATCTAACAAATTCTAGATACAGTGAATTTCTCTCATCAGAAATGCTCCTTGCACCTTGGAGAGAAAATCCTTGACACGGCGGACAACCTACCAAAAGCGTCAATTCGTCGGCCTCCAATTTGCCTTCATTTAATAACTGCCTGCCGGAAATATGTCGGATATCTCCGTCCGTTCCATCGGCGCCTAGAACCTTTAGATTAGGATGGTTTGCTTTTAATGTGACCGCCTTATAAGGATCGATATCCACCGCGACTCTGACGTCGAAGCCGGCTCTTCGAAGGCCCAACGTCGTCCCCCCTGCTCCTGAAAAAAGATCAATTGCCTTCGGTCGAGTATCGTCGTCCATTAATTTGTTACCTCCGATTGGAGTTTGGCTCCGATGGGATATTTGGTTTTGTTAGCCTCCAGAGTCTTACCTGATTTGAGTTCAACCGATACTATCATAATTCCGCCTCGACAAACGCGGGGTGGTAACGATAGATCTTTTCATATCGTTCCACATCTATTTGTGGAATAGCGTGTCGATCAATTGCGCAATCTGCTGGCAATTGCGCATCGAGCATCCTGATTTCCCTTAGCGTTAGAATTGGGACCTCTATCAGATATGGATCATCATCAGGTTTGAAGAAATCAAAAGACGAAGAGAATCTGCATTTATCGACTAGACTTTTCTGTTGCTCCTGGAAGAAAAGACCACCAGTCGTAAGCATTTTACTTTGACTGTCCTGATAGTTGAAATTGAAGATTTGTTGATAATGGACTCTGTCATCTTGATTCAATACTCCGTTTCTGCTTCGCAACGTCAATAGAATTTTGTCCTTCACCATTCGGCGATAGGAATTCGCCGTCGCCCATAACCCAAATCTCTCCTTGTTTTTGGCATGAACCTGCTTGTAATCGATTCCTTTGTCTGATACTGAACGGGAGATTAGATCAAAGTCGTTTTCACTAATCGGATCAGAATTGACGGTAATTATGAGAACACTACCCGGTATTGCCTTTGACGAAGTATAACGTATATCTTCCAGAACGCTCGGGTTGAGACGACAAGTATAATCGAGCCAAATAATCACTTGCTTATTCAATGTAAGTGTGGGCAGAATACTATTTGACGGTCCGAAGCGGAGTTTGATGCATTTGAAGGGGCGGTTGAATTCGTATCTCTTATCATGCGCTACATCCTCTTCAATACTTACCATGTCATGTATTCCGAGGCTCCTGTGGACTAGGATAAAATCTGAAAACCAGGCGGATCCAAATCCGATATACTGATAAGATTTCAATTCATGAAATACATTAAGTCTGTGAAGTGCTTCCGCGACCATCTTCCGTTCGATGCATTTCGCTGGTCTAAGGGAATAATTGACCTTGAATCCAGGATCTCCATTATTCGGAGTCATTCTTCACCCGATTCTTTATAGAAAATGTCGAACGTCTTTTCGCCGACTTCCTTCGCCGATCTTACGCCCAAGATCTTTTTCGCTCGCTCGACCTTTCTCGACGATCGTTCATATCTGATCTTCGTATTTGCTTCTCTACTCGCTGAAACAGACTTGGGACATTTGAAATCTCTTAAAATAGAAATGGTCGAAATCTCCTTAGGTTCAGTCTTCTTAAGCAGTTCCTCTAAGGGACGCTTTCCTTCTGGAATATCCTTCTCTGCATCTACCGCGTTTAAAAAATCAATAACAGGGCGCATCATTTCCGTCATTTCCAGCTTAGCTTTTCGGTATATCTCGTTTCCTTCATCTATGCCGGTCTTCGATGTATTCCAAGGGAGTGTTGCGGGATCGTCGCCGTCAAAGAAGAGGTATCCACGAAATCTTGAGAATTGATTATGATATTTCGGCATTGCAGGCTCACTGAGTTCGCTCCAACCGGTCACAGCGCTTTGATCTGATTCGAGGACGAGTCTTCCATTGCAGTAGACATACCACCCTGCATCTGCTGGCACGGATTTTCCTATCCCAGTGTAGATGTTCACCTTCACCTTCTTTCCGGTTTTGGTCTGCCATTGGTTGTACCTGTGAGCTGACCTTATCTTAGTAGACTCGTGGAGCACAGCGGGAACAGAGGATAGGATGAATTGATTGAGTTTGATCTCCAGACCTTTTTCAATTATCTCCCGATGTCTTATTTTTATCTCATCTTTGATCTGAGATATCACTGGGGGGAGTGCAAGATCCTGCGATACGCCTTCATACAACTCCGATATTTCGATTCTTGTCCCCACCTCCTTTTCATCGTGTTTCTCCTCATCAATTTCTTTCCAATCAAAATTCCAGTTATCCTCGTCTTTTCTCCATTCGTCAACTTTAACATCGATCTTAAAATGTGAATTTCTCGTTGTTGAATCAACGATGAAATGATTTCCCATCTTGAATAGTGCCCTTTTCATGCCGATGCCTGCTCGTCCAACAGAATGCTTCAATATTTCAGCCGAAGGAGTCTTTCCGAATCGAAAAGCACAATCTCTTGCTAGGGCGATTCCAATTCCTCCGCAATTGTCGGAGATTTTGAATTCATGATCATCCGCGTCGATGTGAACCCGGTAACCGGAATAATCCTTGTCGCCTTTTTCTCGAATCACTCCATCAGAACAATTGTCGATAAGATCAATAATCGCAGGAATCAAATCCACATCTCTTACCAGCATTTCGATGAAGAATTCTTTCGTTGGAAATGCATTTATCTTTGTACCTTTCGATTTGGGAGCCATTCCACCACAAAGGGTGATTTGCGCGCTCCTTATTAATTTATTCGCTCTGGAATATCTTCATGATCCATCCGAGATTAGACCGGATCACAGCCAGTATTATTCTCTCAATGTTCATTTCAAGATCATTTTCAACCTCGCCACAGCTATCAATCCGGCTTGGAATGTCTACATTTCTTATGATGTGAGCAATACACCGTCGATATTGCGACTGCTGCCTCCGACTTCCGTTTCGGAGGCACTATTGGAATTGGAGTCTCCTCACAGGTTTCACAAAAAGGATGGATCACGGACTTCACCTGGGCTTCAGCATATCATTTATAATAGTCATTAAATGCAGTATCATTCTCTCGCCATTCAATGCTCCCATGAAGGCAGAACTGTCTCATCGCTAGTAGCTGGCTTTTCACTGCAAGTACGAGAAATCTATTAATTCTGGACGCAAGTTTATTATTGATGTAAGCGGTGATTGATATTGACGATTCGACCGCCTGCAGGAAGGTAATTGAGCGATGAAAGAAAAAGAGCCAGTCTCCGTTGACTTAGGAACCGTTTCCGGTCCTGAAGGACACTGGGTTGTTGTCGTCAATGGGAAAGTGATTGCGAGCAGCGAGGATGCCTGCGAGATGCTCAAGCTCGCGGAAAAATATCACTCCGAGGATGTCGTGGTGACTAAGATCCTTTATCCCAACGCATCCTACTTTTAGAGCTGTTCATGTCTTCCTTGGACTTCCGGTTCAATTACAAGAGAATCCCTGCTATCGACAGTGATACAGGTGAAGCAAGGGATTTCTTCTATCCTTATGTCCCATGCATACTCTCATCAGAAAGAAGATCGACAGAACTGCTTGAAGGTTTGCTGGATTCTGGCTCGGATGGGATCGTGCTCCCCCGGCGAATAGCAGACTATCTCGAGTTGAATCTTGAGAGGGCGCCCCCGATACGGGTGGTCGGATCAAAGATAGACCGTTTCAGAGCGAGGATTTCTATCAGGATAGGCAGGGCTGGGAGATTCAGCGATCCTATCGTGAATGTCAAAGTCAGCGTGACCGAAGGGAATGATTCACCAATCATCCTTGGAAGAGATCCATTATTCAAATTGTACAGAATCACCTTCATTGACCCTGAAAACAGACTCGAGATGCTGCCTTATCCGGGGAAATCTGCTCGTTCTTAATGGTCCAAATGAGGTGACAGCATTTTATTCTCGAAGGGACCTGAAAATTGTTCTACAATAGAACAGAAAGTATATATTATTGTTCTGCCATAGAACAGAATATGGAACCAGGCGAAATCTTCTCAGAGTGGGACGTGTATGCCAAGAGAAAGGAGCTAGTCCCTCGAGACATGGATAGCCAGAGCATCATTAACAATTCGGATCTGAAGATAATTGGATTGACGGGGATAAGGAGATGCGGCAAGTCGAGCGCCCTCATGCTTCTCGCCAAGGAATTGGCAACCAAGAAGGAGAAGGTCGCCTACATCAATCTAGAGGATAGCCGACTTGCGGGCAAAGATGAACCGCTCGACGAGGTCATCAAATGGTTCGGGGATGAGGGGTACCTCCTATTGGATGAGGTGACCAGGGCAAAGGATTGGGAAGGTTGGTTGGCTCGTAACCACGAACTCCTCAAAGGCAAGCTCAAGCTGATCATAAGTTCGTCGAGAGGAGCCCTCTTCGTTCCGAGCAGACCGCTAAGGGGCAGGATCCTCCCGATTGAGATGTATCCGCTCGCTTTCGGAGAATACCTCGCATTCAAGGAGATCGAGCCTGGGAAGACGACAGCAGCCCGGGGGAAGATTGAAGCCGCCTTTTCTGAATATCAGAAGTATGGAGGGTTCCCTGAGATCGCCTTCGTCAAGAACGACTTGGATAAGATAAGGATCCTCAACTCTTATTTCCGCGACATCATAGGTCTCGACATTGCCGAAGCGTCTGGAAGCGACATCTCCCTGGTGGAAGCGTTCGGGCGCTATTTGCTTCAGAGTCCGTACTTCAGCGCATCGAAGTGCCTGAACTTCATGTCGACCGTGGGGTTCAAAATCGGAAAGGAGAAGATCCTACTACTGGAAAGATCTGCACAGGAGAGCTTCCTGTTCTTTTTCGTACCCATATTCGCCTACAACATCAAGGACAGGTCGCAGTATCCGAGGAAGGCTTACTGCGGGGACACTGGATTCTTCTTTGCGGGCACAGGCGTTTTCGATATCGGGAGGACCTATGAGAATATTGCATACCTCGAATTGCGCCGGAGGACGCAGCGCATGCAGGACATATGCTACTGGAAGGACAAGGCAGGCCATGAAGTCGATTTCGTCGTGAGAAAGGGGAGGCAGGTGAGCCTAGCGATTCAGGTTGTATACGACCTGCACGATGAAAAGACAAGGAAGAGGGAGATCGCTTCATTAGTGAGGTGCGCGGTCGAGCTCAAAGCCGAAAAGGCACTCGTCCTAACAAAGGACGAGGGGGGCAAGCAAACGATCGAAGGAATTGAAGTTGAATTCGTCCCGCTTCTGACGTGGCTTATGTCCAGATGAAGGCGTAAGCCCAAATCCAATATCGAGTAGATTTGGATCATAATGCAACCTCTTTCACAAGTATGATGTACTATGATACATCAGATTCATATAGAACATATGTATTATGATGCATCATGACAAAGCTGGAGGATGCGGCGCAGGATAGAGTCAAAAGGGCGCTGATCTCCCAGAACGGATGGTGGAGCACAGGTCACGTCCCAGAATCATTGCTGCAAAAATTCCGCCGCAGAGATTTCTTCGTCTTGATGCAGAAATTGGACGGCGATAGAATACTGGTCATCCCTGGGCCCAGAAGAGCTGGGAAGACGACCATAATGTATCAGATGATCGAGGAGCTGATCAAGGGGAAGGGGGTTGATCCGAAGCGCATCCTCTTCGTCAGCTTCGACTATCCATATTTGACATCGGAATTGAAGCGTCCATTTGAAGACATACTCAGGATGTATACCGAGACCGTCCTGAAGGAATCACTCGACGGCCTGACTGATCGCGTGTACATTTTCATCGATGAGGTCTATTCGCTTGCCGATTGGGGCCAGATCCTCAAAGGGCATTTCGACCGTAAGACCAATACCAAGATTATCGCAACTGGATCGAGCTCCCCCCAAATAATGGAAGGGGCCGCTCGAGCTCTCATAGGGAGAATAGATAAACATCTCATGTTGCAGATGAAGTTCGTCGATGTCGCTACATACAATATGGGAAGATCTCACGATGAGATCAAGGAGACTTCTCTCGGGATTTTGAGAGGCGGCTTTCAAGAGGCCTTGGAGGAAGGGAAAGCGAAGAAGCTCCTGGAATCGTATGAAGACGGGTACAACGCACTTGCCCATTTGGAGGATGAATTCCAAGGTCAGCTGCTGGAGTATCTCATCAAGGATGGCTATCCTGAGAACCTCGCTCAGGCCGACTATTCGAAGTGCGCCCAATCGATCGTGATCGCGGTCGATTTTTCCATCTATAAGGATGTGATGAGAATATTCCGAGATAGGGAGCCGGATTCGATTCTGAGATTGATGGCGCTCCTCTCTCAAAGCTCTGGCAATGTCGTGGGATCAAGGACCCTGGCGACGACGCTGGGAATGAATCTCAGGACGATAGAGAAGTATCTTTGGCATCTCGAATCGGTATATCTCGTTTCATTGTCCTATGCCTTTTCCGGATCGGTGTATCGAAGTCTCCCGAAGGCCAGGAAGATATATATCGCGAACGTCGGAG
>Ga0315288_10005323_pt1 | contig 16380 bp, 14 predicted proteins | sample YL17G11_20_MG_FD_203454 | JGI IMG/M metagenome (GOLD analysis project Ga0315288, IMG submission 203454) | Sediment microbial communities from Yellowstone Lake, YNP, Wyoming, USA - YL17G11_20 | ecosystem: Environmental > Aquatic > Freshwater > Lake > Sediment | place: USA: Wyoming | collected...
CCTGGGAGCCCCTGGGAGAACGGCTACGTCGAGTCGTTCAATGGCAAGCTCAGGGACGAGCTTCTGAACGGGGAGCTGTTCGACACGCTCTTAGAGGCACAGGTGCTTGTCGAGCGCTGGCGACGGCACTACAATGCGGTTCGACCCCATAGCTCTCTGGGGTACCGGCCGCCGGCGCCGGAGACGGTGTTGCCGTGGGCAGGGAGCATGGCTCTGTCACACCAGATGCTACCTGTACGAGTAACATAGAGGGTGGACTCGTTTTCGGGGGCAGGCCAGACACCAAATCTTCATTTCTTCTTTATCCTTTTCGCCGCAACGTTGATGTCTCTTCAATTCGTCTCTGGCAATCATGGACTTAGCGAATCTAAAGGGGCTATCAACGGTCTCAAGAAAGGGCAACATTCATGAGTAGCTCGCGGCCTGCCTCTGCGTCACAGCTAAGAGTGATATCGGGTACAGAGTCCCTCTGGGAGGTTGCTGAATCAATTGTCCGCGGGGTTAGTACCGGGCTGAAAACTGGACAGTTCCAGAGATTCCAATGGCGCATGAACCTGGACGGCGAAGAGAGAATGTATCTAGGATGCGTTATTCCCACGGATGAAAGAGAGGTTATCGCCGTTGTTCGGGAGGTCGCAGCGCATGATCGACCGCTAGAAGAGTACGAGCGGCCGAATCCGAGATACGAGTGCCAGCCCCTCCGCGATCCCTATCAGCTGACGTTTCGCGAGCTCGCCATTCTGCAGCTCTTAGCAAAGGGCGCAACGGACAAGGAAATTGCGAACGAACTGACCATTAGTATCTTTACCGCTAGCAAACACGTGTCAAATATCCTCGGGAAGATGAATGTCTCTTCCCGAACAGAGGCGAGCGTGCGTGCCGTTCAAGAGGGTCTGCTCGCTTGGCACACGAGATAAGGAGCGGATGGATGATGCTCGTGACGCTGGTGACGTCTTTCCTCGAGGTAGCTGGATGGGTCTTGCTCATCCTCTTCGTGATTATCCCGCTTGCCCTGTTATGGATATACGCACTGACGGATCTCTTCCTGGCGCCGGGACAGCGGTGGGTCATCTCAGTGGACAGAGGCTCAAGAAGAGGTTCGGCAAGGAGACCATCGCGAACCAATTCCGGTGGAGGGCAGGGATCGCCAGGTCGAAAAGAGCCGGCCAAGATGCCTCGGAGAGACCTTCGTTAGGCGGCGCCGATTCATCCTTGGTGATTGTCCGTGGTGGGGGATAGCTGACGAATACCGCGGTCGATGAATCTTGTTTCGGGGGCAAGCCATTCCAGGTGCCAATTATCCGGACGCTGTGACTGACATAGAAGACCTAGTGAGGACACAAACGGCCGAGACGCAGTTCCTGTAATCGGCGTTACTCGTTCCCCCTCGGTGGCCTTCTTCATCTAAGAACTTCATGACAAATAGGTATTCAAGCTGCGGAATTGCTCAGTCCAGAATTCAGAAAGCTTCTTTCACTATGAACCCAACCACGACGGCCCTCTTCAAAGCCATGGGTTGGCTTCAAAAGACGTCTGGATGACTCGAATCGCATGAATGCGGAAGTCTGGCCTTGTCCTTCTGCGGGGCGACCGTCACAACAGTCCATTTGGTGAACAAGCATCTAGTTCGGCTTGACCAAGCGGTAGCCGATCCCGGGATGCGTAATGATGTATCGAGGATGTCTGGCATTGTCACCGAGCTTTTGGCGAAGGTTGCGAATGAATGCGCGCACGATTTCCACTTCGCTTTCGTACTCGGGTCCCCAGACCCGATGAAGTATCTGCCTGTGAGTTAGCACGAGTCCAGCGTGAAGCGCCAACTCATGCAGAAGCTTGTATTCCGTGGCGCTCAGAGAAACCTCCTTACCGTCTCGGGTCACCATCCGCTTCGCCAAATCAACCTCAAGCCCATCGACGATGACGACCTCGTCTGCCGCGCGGGGTTCCGGTCGACGACGCAGCACCGACTCGATGCGGGCAAGCAATTCCGGTGGTGAGAAAGGCTTGAAGATGTAGTCGTCGCCCCCAAGTTGCAGTCCACGAACTATGTCGTCCTGCTGGGTGCTTACTGAGAGGAAGATAACGGGGCTATCCGACACTTTGCGTATGCGCTGAAGAAGCTCGAATCCGTTTGAGCCCGGAAGTCTGATATCGAGGAGGACGAGAGCTGGCTCCTCCTCCTGCACGAGCTTCAGTGCTTGGGCGGGGCCGGTCGCGGCCACGAATCTGTAGCCGGCCTCTTCGATGAATGTTCTGACGAGCTTCAGCGTCTGTGGGTCATCATCCACACCCATTATCGTCGTGCGTGAACCGCGACGAATGACAGAGCTTGGACCTTTGCCACCAAGGAGCGTTCGCATCATCGCTCTACTCTCTGGCTGCTGCTGTGCGACGGGAATGCTAAAGGAAAATGTGCTTCCCTCTCCCTCACTACTGGCCCAAATACGTCCTCCGTGTGCCTCAACAATCTTCCTGGATATCGCAAGACCAAAATGCAGTGGGCCGTTGCCAGATCGTTTGGATTCGGAAGATCTGTAAAGAAGGGAGTGGAGTCTGGCCTCGGGGACGCCGTGTCCCTGCCATTTGATGTGAACGGTGGCGAAGAGATCGCCATATTCTACTGACAAGACTATCGGTGCGGAAGCAGTCGAGAACTTGGCCGCGTTAGCCAGGAGGTGTGTCAGGACCCGGAGAAGCCGCGGCTTGTCAGCGAGGACCGGCAGCACAAACTCCGGGACTTCGACTTGCAGTTCATTGGGGAACCCGCTTCGATGAAAAATGGATTCTGCCTCTTCAAGCACATTCGAGATGTTCAGTGGTGCAGTCTTCAAAGAGAATGAAGCCTTCTCGACATCAGTTGTTTCGAGCAGATTGTTCGCGAGCGTCAGTAGGCAATCTGCTTGCTCATCGGCAATGCGAATGAATTCTCCAGTTCCACTAGCATCGACCGATTCCCCGGCTTGCGCAGTGAGCGCCACCGCACCTTTGAGAGCAGCGGCCGGGTTTCTCAGTTCGCGCGCCAAAGCTCCCAAGAACTCATTGCGATCAGCCTCGACCTCATCAAGGCTTTGCAGCCGCTCTGTGATATCGCGTGTCAGTCCCTCAATAGCCACGATGGCGCCTGCGTCGTCGCGCTCTACCGTCATCGTGCATTCGACCCAAACTACGGACCCATCCTCCCGCGAGAGTCTCGTCATCAAGACCCCTTCGTCAACGCCTGAACTCTTGAACGCTTCCGAGATGCCTCTGTCCTCGGCGTTCAGTGCCTCGTTTTCGGCATCGATGAAGCGTTCAACGCTTCCGAGAAGTGCGCTGGCGGCGGGGCTTACGTAGTCGAAACCTTCCGGCGGCACAGTTCGCCAGCGCCAGATGACACCCGGTGCTTGTTCGATCAGGTGTCGATAGAATTGCTCACTCTTTGGCGGCGATCCTTCTTTGTCCACCACTTTCCGATGAAGGCGCTTCTCGGATCTTTCAGGTTGTTTTGCCATCTCGTTGACCCCGTTGAATCAGAGCAGGCTACCGTCCTCTTTGAGGTTGGATACCATGACACCGGCCCATGGTTCGTGCAGCCCAGTTTCGTAGGGTGATTCGTCGACCGGGTTACGCCATAGGAGATCGGCCAAAGTATGTCGCATGGCCAGGAGCGACGATCAACTCCTACCATTGTGGGCAAGCCTCGTGGCAATCTTGACCGCCTCAACTAACTCGTCTGGCGCGAACGGCTTACGCAACCACCAAACACGGGGGAAGCTCTTGGCGCGAGCTACCTCCTGCTCATTTTCACTAGCCGTAATCATGATCACCGGCATCCGTGAGCTCGCACGTATTTCCTCCAGAACCTCAAGACCGTTCTTTTCCGGCATCCAAACGTCCAAGATCACCACCTCCGGCTGTTCGAACGTGATAAGGTCGTGTGCAGCCACCGGATCGGTTGTCGTGGCCACATGAAAGCCCGCCCCCGCAAGGAAGCGCTCTACGAACCGTAGGATCGAAGGCTCATCATCGATGGCGACAACGCGTGGGTTGTTCGCCTCTAGAGCCGCAGGACGCTCGGGCGCGCACATAAGAGGCAGTGTGAAGGTAAAGCTCGAACCCTTGCCGACTCCGTCACTTTGAGCCCAAATTGTGCCGCCATGAGCCTCGATTATGCTCTTGGATATCCAGAGGCCTAGCCCAGTGCCCGCCGTAGATCTCGAAGATCGAGAGAACTTCTTGAACAGGCGGGGGAGCTCATCTGCCGCGATGCCGACACCGCGATCGCGGACGGTCACGACGACCTCCGTAGCGCCTTTCTTCGCCACCAATCGAATCGGCGAACCTGCCGGAGAAGACTTGGCGGCATTGGTGAGCAGATTGACGAGAACCTGAACCACACGCTGCTTGTCGGCTTTGACTGCTGGGAGCCTTTCCGGTACGCGGACTTGAACTTGATGCAAATAGCCAGCTTGGCGAAATGTGCGGACAGCTTGGTCGACGATTTCGGAGAGATCTCCCTGGCTGGGTTCGACCGAGAAGGTTCCTGCCTCGACTCGCGCTATATCGAGGAGATTGTCGACCATCCGCGAAAGGCGATCACACTCCAGATTTATGTCCCTGAAAACGTCCACCACTTTCTCGTGATCTGCATCCGTTATGCTAGGTGCGGCGATGCCAAGGAAAGCCAAACCTTTGATAACCGTGAGGGGCGTCTTCAATTCATGACTTACCGCACTATAGAACTCTCGTCGGAGTGTCTCCGACTGCTCCTCTGACTGCTTACGATCTGTAACGTCTCTTGCCGCGATCGCTGCCCGACCAGGGGTTCGGGCGCCGCCAAGAACAGGAAAGGTTATCCACTCGAATGACCTTGGGCCTTGGGCGGTGTCGATCTCAATCTCAGTTCTCGCCACATCTCCTTTTCCCCTCGCGATGTCGAGATCGGCCTCCTGCCTAGCGACGATTTCTTCAGACAGACCCAATTCCCTGAAGTTCTTGCCGAGCACATCTTCAGGTTGGATTCCCAGCGCTTCACAGGCTGCATGATTTAAGAACATAACCGTGTTCGCATCATCGAAGATGAAGATGAGTTCGGGACAGGACGCGCTAACGGCGTCGAGGATCGCCGTATCTTTCGCGGTCAATCTTCGGACAGCCGCTTGCTTGTCGACCTGTCCCTGATCTCCGATTCTGCTCGCTCTTCGCACGGCTAGCTCCCCCAACCGATGTTTCGCAGTGCGCCCGCAGACAGGTTATACCGATCCATGGCACGACAGGTGTTGGTAAGGTCAGATTGAACCGGTCATTAAGCGTCCACTCCCCTTCCCTCTGCTGTGCCACGACGGGTGCACCCATCCTAGCGCAAGTGTGACCCGTCGAGCCTGTCGCTAAGAGAGTGACGATGTACCCAACTCAGGCGGGGCCTTCCAAGGTTTCTTGTGTCGCGGCTTCGCCTCGTCTCCGATGAGGCGAAGCCGATCGCGGCAATGTGGACAACTCGATGAACGAAACGCCGACATCGTTCCAGTGGAGTTCGACTTAATACCGGGGGAAGTTTGGTCAAAAGGAGGTCAGTTAGGCGCTGAGAACTTGAACCTGCGAACGTTGCCTTTGATAGGCATGTACGAACGGAATCTTTCCCCGCCAAGCAGTCCCAGGAATACATCTTGGGGACGATCTCCTCCTCATCCTTGAGCGATGCTTGACGCGGTTCACCATTAAATATATCATAACATATTTCGTCAAGTCCTTTATCTCCGGCAGTCGCAATGAGCAGTCCAACTGCTCCAAGAAACGAAGCGTTATCTTTACGAGAGTCGTACCTAAAAGACGTTGGATCGCTGGGCCGAGCGAAACTCATGCTACATGCTCACGCGACTTGCCGACCGGCGGCTTCTTCCTCTTAGTATATTCTGATAAACCTCGATATATGCGTTGATCATGATCGGGACATCGAATCGTTCCTCGACGTGGCGGCGGCAGCGTTCCGAATCTATCTCGCGGACGTGCCGCACTGCATTAACCATTCCGTCTAAATCGTTAACGAGAAAGCCCGTCTCACCGTCTACTACGATCTCAGGTGCTGCTCCCCTAGCGAAGGCGACGACCGGAGTGCCGCAAGCCATCGCCTCCGGCATAACAAGGCCGAATGGCTCTTCCCAACATATCGGCATCACAAGACAGCGTGCCCTGACGTAGAGATCCCTCTTCTCTTTGGCGTTAGCTTCGCCAAAGAACCAGACATTGCTGTTATCAATCTGTGGTTTTACCATCGACTCAAAGTAGTCTCGATCCGCACGATCGACCTTTCCGGCAATAATCAGCGGCATAGACAAGCGACGCGCCACCTCTATTGCCAGATGTGTACCCTTCTCTGGACCGATGCGCGCCAGGCAGAGAATGTAGTCGCCTTTGTCCGAACGGAAAGGGTAGGTCTGGACGTCGATCGCATTGTGGACTATCCCCGCGAACTGGGCGTGTTGGAAACCTGCGAAACGCTTCGCTTGTGCCCAACTCACGGCGTTGTAGAATCCGCGATACCGATCCCAAATGAGGCGAGTGTCCGGGGTCAGATTGCAATGAGCAGTAGTCAACATCGGCGCGTCGGCAAGGTCGGCGAAGGCCATTAGTATCTCACCGGTATGATTATGTATAAGGTCGAAATCTTGGGCGTCGCGCAACGCTTCAGCTACATGCAGCAGTTCGTAGGGAAGAGTGCTCTCAATTCCGCTAGAGGTCCTTAGGCTGTGATTGCAAACTGCACGGAGTTCGGCCAGTGTTAGCGAGTCCCCGGAGGCTTGTAGAACCACTTGATGTCCGCGCTTAATTAGGCCGTTCGATAGAAGATCCACAACAGCCTCGGTGCCGCCGTACGCGGGAGGAGGCACTCGCTCCCACAGCGGTGCAACTTGCAGAATCCTCACCTATCTGTCCCCGTTTTCCTTCCGCAATGACATCCTCGCAATCTTAAGCGTGAGTCATGACAATTGGATGAACGTCGAATGCAAGAAGTGTGTAGGTTGTATGAGCATCGCATGCTCCTCCAGAAGCAAAGTGGGAGACTTGGTTCTGCTGCTTTGGCGAAGTCGACGTTCTACACCTATTGACCTCGCACTTCTCTAGGAAATCTGTCCACGCTTGTAGGTCTCTCTCTTGACTGCGTGGCGAGAGCCGGGCCTTGCTGGCAACAGGGCGCCAATCAACCAAAGAACAGGGATCACGAAGCCGACGAACCCAAGCAACATGTGCCCCTTCTGAAACGACAGCACGCATATGGATACGAGGCAGAACAAGTAGACGGACACAACCATTGCCGCGAACACGACATCCATTTCACGTATCTCCTTTGCCTAAGAGTCGAGTCAGTCTAGTCATCTGAAATGAATGATAGAGAAGAACAAGGCACACAGCATGGCATAGCGTCGGTATTTTTCTACATAGTCTCCGTAACCGAACAAGATCACGCGTTTCCGCTAGCGTCGCTTACTAGGCTCTTTAGGGTTTCGGACCAGTCTCGCGCCATGGACCGATGGGTGGTGCGCCAGTCAGCCAAAGTCATCGCCGCCTAAGCTCGCGGGCAAATCCTCCACCTGGAAATGAATATCCGTTAATGTTCGCCATGGCAGCGGTCTCCGTGATCTCGAAGACAAGCCTGCTTGCCGTAATGCCGTTGGACTTGATTATCTGTAGGATCATCGCCCTCTTCTCCTCACTGATCCCGCGTTGCCGACCCTCGAATGTCTGTGCAAGACCTCATCGCAATATCCGGCCATTTCCCTGAACCGGCGGATCGCTTTAATGTGGCCGTCCGGCGCCGTCAAGCTGGCTCCCATCGTGTCAAAAGTGACGTGCGTCACTCGTAGTCCGCGCCATCCTTCCGGCATCGCGGCCCGCTGTTCCTCATCGCCACCGGCCAACCTGATCCGGCCCTCAATTCCGAATTCCTCCGGCTTACAGGTTAAGGCGACATTGCGAGTTCAATAATGGAGGAACTTCGCTCAATCAAACCACACAGTGACGATCGGGGGCGACCGATTGGAGGGACGGCATTGGTGCCGAGAGAGACACCCTCCGTGGCCCGCGAGGTCATACGACCATGTCCTTCGTCTGGAAACCATCGACTTGACTTTCCCGCACACCATTGCATCATAGTGTTGCCTTCCCGGGGTGGGAGGTTCTAGAGCATCTGCCTATCACGCAGAGGGTGGCAGGCTGGGGGTCGCGGATCCGCTGTTTGTGCCGCTCACTGCGCGCGGTGCCGACCCAAGGTGTGAGCCCTACAGATACGGATGTGATATTGGCACCCCACAGGCGAGTGGCAACCCCGGACCGCCGAATGCCGGCACAGTAGCGCAAACCCTCTGCCTATCACGCACAGGGTCGACACTGACCAAGGGCCACGGATCGGTGCCCTGTGCCGCTCGCTAGGAGCAGGGGTGAATTGGGGAGGAGGCCCTACAGATACGGATAGAGTTTTGCCACCCCACAGGCCGCAGGCACCCCGCACGACTTCGGCTCTTGACGGCCTCAGAGAACAGGTGGAGAATCTCTGAGCGGGATGGCTGCGAAAGGAGTTGGGTTGATGCCAATGGGCGCCCCTAAACCATCCGTCCGGGCACAGAAGATAAAGGAACGCTTGCTGGCGAACCAGATCGAAGTCGACTTCGAGCGCGCCGGCTACTACACGTCGACCTGGAAGAGGACCGGAGACGTCGCTCCCTGCATGCGGACCGCGATGGCGCTCGAAGAGACGCTGCGAAACGTAACCATAGCCATCGACGACGAGGACCGGCTCGCCGGCGTGAGGACGGCAAAGCCGGTAGGCGTGATCGTTCCGGTCGAGAGATTCCCGGAACTGTTTGTCGCTCCCCACGAACTCATCGCGGGAAGCGTTAGCCGAGGCGAATCTACGAACGTAGTCGTCGATCTGCCGGATGACATGAAGAATGAGGTCCTCGCCTACTGGTCGGGCAGAACGACGCGCGCGATCAAGGAGGATAATTGGAGGCAGGCAGGGCTGTTCGACGAACAGCGCAATGCCTTCCTGCCGCACGACATAGGCATTATAGCGGTGGATACACAGGGGCACTGCATACCGGGCTACAACCGGGTCCTGGAGATCGGCTTCAATGGCATTGAAGCGTTAGCTAGGCAGAGGTTGGAGAGGCTCCAGGAGAGCGAAGAGGATTACGAGCACAAGAGAGACTTCCTCCAGTCGGTGCCGGCGGTCTGCCAGGCCGTCCGCGATTTCTCCGAGCGCTATGCCGAACTTGCCGAGCGGAAGGCGGCGGCGGCCTCCCCGCAACGACGAGCGGAACTACTGGCGATTGCCGAGCGCTGTCGCCGCGTTCCCGCGAATCCTCCTGGCACGTTCATGGAAGCGTTCCAGTCGATCTGGATGACGCACGTTGCGCTGTGCATCTCCTACGGGCTGGCAGACGTCTTTTCGATAGGGCGAATCGATCAGTACCTCTACCCGTTCTATCAAGCCGACCTGGCGGCGGGCCGCATTACTTGCGAGGAGGCACAGGAGGTTATCGAGGAGTTCCATCTCAAGACGGCCACCTCCGTTCTGCCCGCCAACTACACGACCACGTTGGGAGGACTGACGCCCAATGGCGACGACGCCACGAATGAGCTCTCCTTCATGTTCCTCAAGGCCGTGAAGAACCTCGGCGGCCTGCGGAACAATGTCAGCGTCAGGATCTCCCCGAAGACGCCGCGGGAATTCCTGTTGAAGGCATGGGACGTCCACAGGTTCACCGCCGGCACAGCATTCTTCAACGACGAGGTCATCATCAGGGACATGCTGGCCGACGGCTACTCGCTGGAAGACGCCCGCGACTACTCGATCGTGGGCTGCGTGGAGCCCACCTCGACGGGCAAGGACTTCTCCTACACTGCGGGCAACTTCCTGTCGATCGTGAGAGCGTTGGAGATGGCCCTCAACGAAGGGCGACTCTTCTACAATGAGGCAGCGACGGTCGGCGCTCGTACCCCTCCAGTCAGCACCTTCAGGAGCTTCGACGACGTGAAGCATGCCTTTGCTGAGCAGGTCAGATTCTGCGTCGAGATGGCCCGCCTCGCCATGGAGCTGAAAGACAAGGCCTACAGCGACTTCTATCCGAGCCCCCTGCTGTCGAGCACCATCATCGGCTGCGTGGAAAGCGGCAAGGACGCGACGCGCGGCGGCGCTCGGTACAACAACGGGCACCTCGAGACTCAGGGGCTGGCCACAGCCGCGAACTCGCTGGTGGCCATTCGCTGGGCGGTCTTCGACGAGAAGCTGCTTAGCCTGGAAGAGCTCGTACAAAACCTTCGGACCGATTTCGAGGGGGCTGAGCCTCTGCGCCAGACGTTGATGCGCAAGGCACCGAAATACGGCAACGACGACCCGGAAACGGACGAACTGGCCGAGTGGGTCGTGCAGTTGTTCTCGGACGAGGTGAGGAAGCAGAAGTGCGGCAGAGGAGGCATGTATCGGCCGCTGATCCTGTCGACGGGCTTTCAGGTGATCGAGGGTTTCGGGTGCAGCGCCACGGCCGACGGCAGGAAGGCGCGGACTCCGGTCAGCGATGGGATATCGCCGGGCCACGGGACGGAACGGAACGGCTTAACGGCGGTCTTCCATTCGGCGGCGAAGGCCGGTAGGGGCCTTGTCAGCGACGGGACAACGTTGACGACCACGCTCTCACCCGGTCTGCTGGCGTCGGACGAGGGACTCGAAAAGATGTCGTCGATGCTGGAGGCCTACTTCAAGATGCAGGGCAGACACGTGCAGTTCACGCCGGTGGATGCGAACACGCTCAGAGACGCGCAGCAGCACCCGGAGGCGCACTCCGACCTCACGGTGAAGGTGTCCGGTTACTCCGCCGTCTTCGTCGAGTTGCCGGAAGCGCTGCAGAACGACATCATCGGCCGGACGGAATTCTGTGAGGTGTAGGGCGTTCAGGACTCGCGAGTCAGACGCGAGCTTCGATTTGGTGGTCCCCCAGGGGGCCGGCGTTACCGGCGTCATCTTCAACATACAGCGCCACTCCACTGAGGATGGCCCGGGCGTTCGCACGACTGCCTTCCTCAAAGGCTGCCCGATGAGGTGTCCTTGGTGCCATAACCCTGAGGGAATCGGGAGACGGGCCCAACTCGTCTGGTATGAGCCGCGCTGCATCGGGGCAAGGGAGTGCCTCGCTGCGTGTCCCCGGCACGCCCTTACGCTGACGCAAGAGAGCATGGTTATCGACAGGAAGTTGTGCGATGCCTGCGGCGATTGCGTGGAGGCATGCCCATCGGCCGCCCTTGAGGTGCTGGGCAAGCGGCGAACGGTGAAGGATGTGGCATCGGTCCTGCTGCGCGACCGCGTCTTTTACGAGACGTCCGGTGGCGGCGTAACCCTCTCCGGTGGCGAGCCATCGATGCAGACGGAGTTCTGCCGCAGCCTGATGACTGTCATGCGGCAGGAGGGCGTGAACGTGGCGCTGGACACCTGTGGCGGCGTGAACTGGCGACGCCTTCAACCGCTAGTCGATCTCGCCGACCTCGTGCTGTTCGATTTGAAGGTCCTCGACGAGGAGCGCCATCGCACATATACAGGCGTGCCGCTAGAGTTCGTGTTAGAGAACGCCCGGCGTGTGTCGCAGACGGGAACGCCGATGTGGATACGAACGCCGGTGATTCCCGGCTACACGGCCGACGAAGAGAACGTGCGCCGAATCGCCGCCTTCATCCGCGACGACCTCCCGGCCGCCGAGCGGTACGATCTCCTAGCCTTCAACAACACGTGCTCGGCCAAGTACCAGCGCCTCGGTCATCGCTACGCTCTCGCCAAAGAACCATTGGTGGTCGAAACAGAGATGGAGAAACTGGCTGAAGCAGCCCGCGACGAGGGGCTGGATTTCGTGCGCTGGTCAGGTCTTACGCGAGGCAATCCATCGAGCGCTCGCACGCCCTGATCATGACGGTCAATGAGGTAGGACTACCTCGGAAGTCAGAGGACAGCAGCCCGAACGGACTCCTTCCTCAGGACGGTAGGCTAGGGCCTTGTACCGAGTACAAGCGACGTGCCGGCGGGCGGCGGTAGGTGCTGCAGCCGAGGCGAGACGAAGCCCGCGTCCGTCAGCCAGGACATGATCTCGCGGGCGCTGTAGGACCGCCCTTCGCCGACATTGACGAGCATGTTCAGCGAGAAGAGCACGGCTGATACTGGGCTTGCCTTGTCGTCGTTCACCAAACCCTCGTGCACTACGACAAGGCCGCCGCCGACAAGGGAGTCCCAAGCCCTGCTAAGGAGCGCCCTCGCCCGCTGCGGCGACAGCGAGTGAAAGATGGCGGAGAAAAGAACAACGTCATTGCCCTCACCGAAGTCATCCTCGTGGAAGTTGCCCGGTCGGAAGGTGACGCGGTCGGTCATCCCGAACCGGTGGACGATCTGGCGGGCGATCTCGATCGCGGGTGGTAGGTCAAAGATGATTGCACCGAGTTGAGGATGCTTCTTCAGCAGAAAGATAGAGTAGGTGCCCGGACCGCCGCCGGCGTCGAAGAGCTGCCTGCGACCGGTGAGGTCAAGGTGGTCAGCGAGCACCTCGGCGTGGCGCATGGCGCGGTTGTGCATGGCGAGGATGAAGTCGCGGTAGCCGGTTGCGCCGTCGACGGGGCCCGGCGGCGTGCGCGCAGAACGGTTCGAGCGGACGGAGTCGGTGAGGAAGGCCCAGCGGAACCACAAGGCGTCAGCATGGTTGATGCCGTCGCCGATATACGCGGGTTTGCCACGGAGCAGAACCTCCCGCCCCGATGGCGTGTTGGCGAATTGCTTTCCGCGCTTCTCAAGGAAGCCGAGCGCGACACAAGCGTTTAGGAGCAGCTTCATGGAGCGAGGGTGGCAGCCACAGCGGGCGGCGATGGCAGCGGCATTGAGCTGGTCTTCGCCAAGGACGTTGAATACGTTCAAGCGGTTGGCGGTCATCAGCACGCGGGCGGGCTGCCAACCGAGGAGGGCGCGGGTTATGGGGTCGGGGACAGAAGTCCTCTGCTGAGCGGTCACTCGGCATCACCTCCGTTTGGGTGTGGGGTGTCCATATCACACCCGTATCTGTGTAGGTCAGGCAATGGCGCATTCGTAGTTGGGGCGGAGGCCACCGAAAACCGGTGGCCGATCTTCCCTCTGGCCCTTGACCCCCTGCCTGGAAAATCGATTTGTCACCGATCTGGGGCGTCTAGATGCCCTTGGCCGCGGCTACTCTGAGAAGGCAGCCCCCTCCTGGCGAACGAGGTCCACGAGGTTACCGAGCGCTATGTTCACATCGGCGAGGTGCAGCCCCCATGTGGGACCGAGCGTCTGGCTTACTACCCACCTTTGGTCACCGGCAATATTCGTGGCGTCAACCTGCAGCCAGTTGGTGCCGTCGGAGCTCTCGCAGTGGGCGGTGTAGAGCCCGGGGTAGGCCAGCCACGGCGCAGGTGCGGAGGGTGTTCCGATCACGTCAGCGCCAAATACCCCGGGGAGACGAGTGGCCGAGAAGTAGGGCTCCAGCGAGCCCGTTCCCCCTGAAAGCGAAGCCGGATTGACGCACAGCACCTCTAGATTCCCATCGGCTTGCACGGCCCCCCTCGGGCCGGCTCCCACCCTGCCAAAGAAGCTGTCGGGCGGCGGCGGCTCGATGAAGCTCGAGTAGGCCACCACGCAGCCCGTTTGATCGGCGGAGCGACAGGCGGGAATGTTCTGGAAGTCGCCGCCGACATCCTGACCCGTGGCGACCTTCACGTTGCCGCCGATCAGCAGCGCCGAGACAAGCAGGCGCCGCACGTCTGGGTTGGGGTCGATCTGGGAGGCGATCAGGACGGTCAACATGCCCGTTCCCTGGGAGTGCCCGATGAGGACAACCCCTCGGCCGTTGTTGTAATGGGCCAGGTAGTCCTGCCACGCCGAGAGCACGTCGCCGTAGGCCAGGGCGCGGGCTTCCGCTGAGGCCCCACCCGGTTTGCCGATTGTCGACAGAGTGAGCTGCCGGTACATGGGGGCGTACACCTTGCACACCTGCGAGAACCGAGCCGCCTGCTGGAGAGCGACCGTCCTCTCATCCGGGTCTATGTTCAGGTTGGCGTTCTCAGTTTGCTGGCCGCTGACCGTCGGGTACACGTAGAAGCAGTCAATCGGCGGGTCCTCCGCTGGCACGGCTTCCTCGATGGTGCTCGAGCCGTCAGCAGACTCTACTGTCGTCGTAAGATCGGCCCCGCATGGGTTGTCGGCGAGCCCGGGACGGCACAGCCAAACCGTGTTCGACGGAACCGGCGAGGACTGCGCGCCCGGCGACGCCTCCGCCTCCTCTGACGGCGAGGCCATCTTGGAGGATGACGAATCATCGCCGCATGAGACGGCCGCGGCTGCCATCATCAGGAGGATAATCAGGGTCGACATTAGGCAGACAGCCCGTCGTGGGTTCATGGCATGTCCGTATCTGCACTGTTGCGCCATCGCGACCTCCTTGGCCTGATCTGGGACGGAAGCCAAGCACGAGTTTGTCCCGTTCACCGCGTAGTCTGCCTATGCCGCCCAGGTGTGTCAATTGCGTGACCTCCCCCAAACCGTCGCCTCGCAACGCCTGCCCCCTTCTCTTTTTCGGCCTCCCCAACTCCTGTGGTATTCTTCAATCGATCGGCAGGCTCAACACAAATCGGATGCGGAGGCGCGAGCGGATGGATTTCCCTTCCATTTGCGTAAGGATTTGCCGAATCGTCGAAAGGATAAGGTGATGAGAGGGCAACTGTTCAGGCGGAGCATCCTCCTGCTGGCTGTGCTGGCGCTCTCTGCGTTCGTTCTCGACGCCTGCGGGCAGAAGGAAGAGGTCAGCGACGGAAGCGGATCCATCAGCCTCCCCGGCGAGGAGCAAGGCATTACCGACAGCGAGATCCGGATCGGCACTCTCCTACCCCTCAGCGGCAATCCGGCCGCAGCGTGGGGAATCGCCATCAGCAAGGGCATGCAAGCCTATTACGACTACATCAACGACAACGGTGGCATCTACGGCCGCAAGATCAAGCTCAGTGTCGCCGACAGCCAGTACTCAGGTCCCATCGCATCGGAGGCGGTACGCAGGCTCGTGGAGCGAGACAGGGTATTCGCCATTCAGGGGAGCCTAGGCACGGAGACCCATAGCGCGGTCTACAAGTACCTCGAAGAGCATGGCATCCTGGACATGTACATCCTTACTGGCAACAGCAAGTGGACTGTTCCGGTTGTCCCGACTCGCTTTTGCGGTCTCGTCGACTACATCACTGAAGGGCGGATATTCGCCAGATACATCAGACAGAACTTTGACGGCCAGAAGCTGGGCATCCTCGCCCAGAACGATGACTACGGCAAAGAGGGCGAGCGGGGCGTTAGAGAGGGGCTCGAGGAGCTCGGCGCGAACATGGATGTTACTGTGGAGTACTACGAGGAAACGGTGTCGGACGTCACCGCTCAGGTGCAGCGGTTGAAGGGCGCCGACGTCGACGTCATCGCCTTCTGGGGCGGGCCTGTCCAGGCAGCGAACATGATCAAGACTGCCCGCGAGACTCTGAGCTGGAAAGTGCCGATGATGATCAACGGCACTAATGCCCTGGAGATCGTCGGAAAGCTTGCCGGCTACGACAACATAGAGGGCACGGTGAGCGGGATGATGGGTCATCAGGCCTGGGAAACCAGCATCCCGGGAATCGCCAAGAGAAAGGCGATTGTGGCAAAGTACGCGCCAGGCCTGACGTTCGACAATACGGTCCTGGTCGGCTATTCGATATCCGAGGGCATGGTGGGCCTATTCAAGCAGGCCGGCAAGGAGCTCACGCGGGAGTCTTTCATCAAGGCTGCGGAGTCGGTCTGCAACTACCGGTCGGACATAGGTCTCGTTCCCGGGAGCACCAGCCCGACGGACCATCGGTTTGCGGAGGGCGACGTTCTAGTGAGGGCGGTAGTTGACCGTTCCAGCGGCACGCCGGTCTTCCGTTGGGAGCCCTTCGGGGATGTCATCGACTTCGAGTCGACGCGGGATTGTGTGGTACCGACGCCGCCAGCCGATGCCGAGAACCAGCCGGGTCCGCCGTTGCAGAGTGAGTTGCAGACGCCTGAACCGTAGGCTGTCCTGGGTCAATCTGCCGGACTTAGGAAGTTGGAGCGGGAAACGGGACTCGAACCCGCGACCCTCTGCTTGGGAATCAGATGCATAGCCAACGCGGCGCGGCGCGAGGCAATCGAACGCCTGGAGCGGGGGACGGGATTCGAACCCGCGACATCCTGCTTGGAAGGAACGGAGCAAGCGACTCAAGTGCAGCCGATGAACCTAGGATGACGTCGGATCTGCCGCCAATCTCCCGTTCAGCATGTCGCCCGGGCTCCACCTCGCGTGAGCCCGCGCCGCTTTCTCAGCAGTA
>Ga0315288_10005324_pt1 | contig 16374 bp, 14 predicted proteins | sample YL17G11_20_MG_FD_203454 | JGI IMG/M metagenome (GOLD analysis project Ga0315288, IMG submission 203454) | Sediment microbial communities from Yellowstone Lake, YNP, Wyoming, USA - YL17G11_20 | ecosystem: Environmental > Aquatic > Freshwater > Lake > Sediment | place: USA: Wyoming | collected...
CGTTGTGGTAACGGCTTTAAAAACCGTGGGTGGGAGCATGGCTCTTCCTGCCCCGCTCTGATCGCTACCCATACCAAATGGAAGAGAACCACCTGCATTATTCATAAACCGGATTCCATAGGGGGGAAGGCCGGAATGGACTCGCTCCCGAAGTCCCACTATGGTCGCTTCGTCCATCCCGGCCTTCCCCCTCGCGGGCATTCATTGATTCCATCTCTCCAACATAAGATTTATGAATAATGCAGGCTAAAGAACACTTGGGTGGCGCGGCGGAGGGATTCCCCGCCCGCTCGCAGAGGATAGTCCCTTCTGAGGGAGGTGGCTTCGAGGACGGACGGGGGGAACCGCGACAGGGCCCCAGCCGGGAAAAGACAAAACCACGGGAAGGGAGCTGCACTCAATATTTTCTTTGACATTTAAAAAAACCATGAATTATAATGAACTTGAATTTGCTGGCTGGAGAGGGATCCTCCTTAGCCCCGCTTCCTTTTCCTTTTTCAAACCTTGGCGCCTCGCCAGCCAGCTTTTTATTTGTGTAGCTATAATAGCCCCGCATGAAACTTCCCTTTGAGACAGAGGGCGTGGATCAGGTCGGCCGGGCGCGGTTTGCGGTTATCCTTGTCCGCCCGGAAAGCCACGAAAACATCGGACTCGTGGCCCGCGCCATGAAGAACACGGGCTTTGCCGACCTCCGCCTGGTCGGGCTGGAAGGCATCGAGCCGGAAGCCTATAAGACGGCTGTGCACGCGGATGACATCTTGGACGGAGCGAGCTTTTATCCGGACTTGGCCGCGGCGGCGGAAGCCCTCCATCTCGTGTTCGCCTCGACAGCGCGTATCCGCAAAAAATTCGCGATCCTGACTTTCCCTGGTGCGATGGAGACAATTCTGCGTTTTCCGCCGGAGACGCGCATCGGCCTCCTTTTCGGCAACGAAAGGACGGGCCTGACCGGGGAGGAGCTGGGATCGGCCAATTTCATCTTCTCCATTCCCCAGGCGGTGCGCCAGCCGTCCTACAACCTGGCCTCGGCAGTGCTCCTAACTTTGTTCGCCCTCTTTGCTAGGTCCACCGAAGGGATCTTCCCGAAGGAAACGCTGCCGCTCCGGCGCAAGGACCAGGACGACTGCATCCGGGTCATCCTTATGAAGCTCGAGCAGACGGGATTCATCCATGCCACTAACCGCACGCATATCACGCGAAAAGTCCAGGACATTTTCGGCAGGATCGCCCTGACGGACAAGGACCGGAAGCTCCTGATGGCGATTTTCAATAAAAGCGTTGAATAAAAACAAGTCCCCTCTTCAGCCAGTATTATTCATGAATTCGAGGTTGGAGAGACGGAACGAACGCGTGCGTTAATGGGGAGGGTCGGAATAGACGAAGCGACCATATCGGGACTTCGGGAGCGAGTCCATCCCGGCCTTCCCCCCATATGACAGCTAAACCAATCGCTTCTTTTCCTATCGTCAATTTTGGGGGTAAGATAAACGTTTTAAGTATTCGAGGAAGTCTAATATAATATTAGTCTGAAGACTCGCCCTATAGGATTTTTTGCGGGAGATGGAATGGGAGGGAACGATATGCTGAAAAAAATCATTAGCCTGCTCATGATTATGGCGCTCTTCTCCTGCGCGCCGGCGAAAAAGATTGAGGTCGTCCCGCCTCCTCCCGATTCTGATGGAAGACTGGCCGAGGCGGATGCAATTGCCAATAAAGCTTCGTATATCAGTCTCAAGAATGCCGTCCGGATGTACGGCGACCTGTATCAATTCTCCGCCCTGAGAAAAAATATGGCCGCCCGGTTCCTCACAACTACGCTTCTTTTCGCGCTCCGGGAAAAAGAAATCGGGATATCGAACGCCGCGACCGTTGAGCTCGCGAACCGCCTGATCCGAGAAAACCCGTTTCTTTCCGGCTTCTCCCCGTACAAGGACATTGTCGCCAATATCATGCCTAAGGGAAAGGGCGTGATGGGGGATTACGACGCCAAGCTGGTCAGCCCCATCCGTTTCTCCAACGAGGAGCTGGAAAAAATACACGCCGACCTGAAGGCCAAGTCCCGGTCGGACGAGTTCCTCGCCTACCTCTCTGCCGTCCTGACCTGCTTCTACCCATATGACCTCAAAGACAAGGAAGATCCGGCCGAACTCCTGAAGGTTTTCCCGGACTCCATTCTCCTCAAGTACAAGCTCGCGACCTGCCTTTACCCCAACGAAGATCTCCTCAGGGAGATAACCCGGAAAGACCCCGATTTTTTTGAGGCCTACTACCACCTGGGCGAAGCGGCCCTGACCCAGGGCCAGGTCCTGACGGCCGAGGAGAACTACCTCAAGGCCTGGGCCGGGATCCCCGAAACGCCGCAGATCCCCATCGCCCTGGCCAGCATCTACTTTGCCATGGAAGACCTGGAGCGGAGCGTCGAGTTCTACGACAAGACCTTGCAGATCCTCCCCGCCTACCGCGAGGCCATGCTGGGCAAGGCCATCTGCCTGAGCTACCTGGGCCGCTCGTCCGAGGCCATGACCATCCTGGAGAAGCTGATCTCGATGCAATATCTCCTCATGGGCGAGTCCCATTACTGGATGGCCTGGAACCTCCACGAGCAGAAGCGGAACGAGGAAGCGGCCTTCCAAATCGAGCAGTCCAAGGGCCGCCTCCCCACCAACAGCGAAGTCTTCTCGCTGGCCGGGACCATCGCCTTCGAACAGGGGGAGCTGGATAAAGCCGAAAAGAATTTCCAGGAAGCCTTGAACTATAACAAGAGCAATACCGAGGCCCTGTCATCGCTCGGCGCGCTATATGCGAAGAGGGAGGATTGGGCGAATTCCGGCGCATTCTTCGAAAGGGCGGCCGGGGCCTACAGGGATGTCGCAGACCAGGTCATGGGCCGGATCGTCGGGCTCGAAAAATCGGCCCTTGTTCCGGAACGAAAGAACAAGCTCATCCAGCGGAAAAAATCCCAGCTGGAAAAGACCCAGCTGACTATGGCCACGGCTTTTTACAACGCCGCGGCCGGCTACATCAACTCCGGCGTGAGGACCAAGGCGATGGAGATGGCGGCCAAAGCGGCCGAGCACCCCGCCCTGAAGCAAAAGGCCGATGAACTCATCGCCCAGATTAAAAAGTGAAGGCCTCCGAAGGGTCTGGTCGTCCATCCTTCTCGGCCGAGCGGGGAAAAGCCTAAACGTTCCTCTCATTTGCTCGGTAATCTAATAATGAGGAAGAGGGAAGGACCTCCCGCATGGAAGATGTGCAGGTTCTAGACATCGGCCCGGCCGCAGTCGCGAGCGATTTCAGGGATATCGTGGACCGTTTCGGCGCTCCGGCCATGGCCCTGGCCTTGAACATCCTGGGGAATAGGGAAGACGCCGAGGATGCCTGCCAGGAAGCCTTTATCCGGATCTTCCGCAACCTGGATACGGTGGACAGCGGGAAGAACTTCAAGAACTGGGTTTACACCATCATCTACCACTGCGCGCTCGACGTCCTGAAGAAAAAACGGAAGGCCCGAAGGCTTTTCGAGGAGATCAAAAATGAATCGAAGGGATTCTTGGACCCCGGGTCCGCGTCCTTGGGAAAGCGGGAAAAGCTCTCCCCGGAGATCCTGAGACGTCTGAATCCCAAAGAAAAGACCGCGCTTTCGCTCTGGGCCAACGAGGGCTATACCACGGTCGAGATCTCCGAGGTCATGCGGTGCTCCTCGAGCACGGCCCGGGTCCACCTCTTCAACGCCCGGAAAAAAATCAAGATTTTCCTGGAGAAAAACCATGCTTAAATGTCGCATCGCCGGTTTCCTTTACGGGGCTTTTCCTTTGTACCGGTTGCGGAGTTTTTTGATCCGCCGCCACATGGAGGCCTGCCCGCTGTGTCAGGCCGGGCTGGCGAGCCGCGATGAAGCTCTTTTGTTGCTGACGCGTGAAACCGACGTGAAAGACCTGGGCTTCCTCTGGCCGGGGATCCGGCGTCGCCTGAAGGAAGGGCCGATCGAGCCCGGGAAGCCGCGGATCGCCTGGAAGCTGGGATGGAATTCGGCGCTCGGCGCGGCGGCCGCGGTCGCGGCCGTGACTTCACTCGTCATGCTCCTCCGGGGATTTCGGCCCGAAACCATAGCCGCGCCGGGGTCCGGAAACAACGGGATTCAAGTCGTTTCCCTGATGGTGGAAGGACGTCCGGCCGATGCCGTCTACTTCCATCCCCAGGATTCGGAAATGGTCATCATCTGGGCCGAAAAGGTCCGGGAAGGAGGGGTCACCCCATGATAAAAGAAAAAATGAAATGGTCCGCGGCCGTCCTGGCCGGAATCTTCCTTCTTCCCCTCATGGCCCGGCCGGACTTTGTGCTGAAGATCAGATTTTTTGAAGGGACGAAGGACGGTGCGTTCGAACGCCTCCAAGTCGTGACGTCTTCTTATTCGTGGAACGCGGCGATGGCCGGCCTTAGCTCGGAAGTCGTCCTTGAGCAGGAGATCGGACAGATCAAGAAAATCTTCAACCTCAGCGCCGTAAAGCTCGTCACCGAGGCCGGCCTCAACTGGGATGCCCGGGCCGCTGCTTGGAAGACGGAGAGGGCTTTTTACATTTTCCATTTGGACGGCAAAGAGTACGTCATCCGGGCTGTCCCGCTGGATTTTCGCAAACGGAGGTTCTGGATCGAGGTGGACGAGCAAAGCGACGCGGGAAAAAAGAACCTTTTGAAAACCGAGGCGGTTTTGTCCGTGATGAAAGCCGCTATTTTCGGATTCGAGGACGGTCCATCGAAATCCTATTTCCTGTCCTTGCGACCGGAGGACGAAGTGCAGGTCGGTGTCGCGGGAGGCGTTACAGGAGGCGTTGCCGGGGGCGTCAAGGGCGGGATTAAGGGGGGCGTAGAGGGAGGCGTCAAGGCTGGGGTCGCGCAGGGCGTTGCCGGCGGTATCGTGAGCGCCGAGGCTTTGGAAAAATTCGAAAAAGGCGCCATCAAGGCCGAAGGAGACATCAAGCCGCCCCGGTTGATCAAACGAGTCGATCCGGTCTATCCGCAGGAAGCCCTCAAGGAGCGCGTCCAGGGGATCGTCATCCTGGGCGCCCGGACCGATTCGGCCGGGCGTGTGGAGGACGTCATTGTCCAAAGATCCGCGCCCCTGCTCGACCAGGCCGCCGTTGACGCCGTCAAACAATGGATTTATGAGCCCATGGTCATCGACGGCAAGCCCGTCAAGGTCGTTTTCACCGTCCAGCTGAACTTCATGATGATAGACGAGAGAAACGATGAAACCGGGCTCACTCCAAAGCTCATCAGCAGGGTTGAGCCGGTCTATCCCAAAGAGGCCCGGATGGCGCGCATGGAAGGCGTGGTAATCCTGGAGGCGCGGGTGGATGAGACGGGGAAGGTGACCTCGGCCAAGGCGCTGCGGTCCATCCCCAAGCTGGATCAGGCGGCCATCGACGCCGTCAAGCAGTGGAAATACGAGCCGGTCGTCGTGGACGGGAAACCGATCCCCGTCGTGATCACAGTCACCGTCCGGTTCGTGTTGAAATGAGGCGCAAGGAAAGAGCTTTCAGCCCGATTTTATCAAGGAATCATCCTGGAATAATCAAGCTCGGAGCCGAACAGGCTATGGGGAATCATGAAGATGATCCACATGAGGATGGCCGCTCCCAGGACCCAGCCGCGGGCCGGCTTCCCGCCGCGTCCGGCGATGAGCGCGGCGATCCAGCCGATGAGGGCGATGAGCGTCTTGTTGTCGGTCAGGTCGAAGCCAAGGGGAAATCCCGTCCACCAGGCGCCGAAAGAAAGCTTCTGGATGATGGGTCCGAGGATAAAACCGCCCACGAAGAGTAGAACGGCCGTCCAGAGCGCAAACTTACGGGGATTGGCCTTCCGGTCGAGCGCGGCCATGCCGGCGCGCGTCGATAAGAGCATGGCCAGAAACATGATGATAACGTGGGGCATGAGAATGAGGGCCGAGACGGTCCCTTTGAATCGGATAATGATGGGTTTTTCCCGCGTGAGCGAGACTTCCTGGCCCTGCCGCGAAAGGAGGACGCGGTAAGCGAGTTTGCCCGCGGGAGGCTGCTTGGGCAGGAATGAGACGAGGCGTCCGTCTTTTCTTTCCATGGGCAGGCGGGTCCATCCATCCGTGGTTTTGTATCTCTTGTATTCCAGAATACCGCTGATGTCGGGGTTTTTCACAGTGACTCCGACTTCGCAGTCATCGGTCGTTTCCTGGCTCCGGAGGAACTTGAAAGCGACCTCTTCGTCGCCCACCAGGGCTTTCCCCCTCATGGGGTAGGTGGGACCGGTCATGCGCTGGTAGACGGCCGTTGCCAGGGTGATTACGATGGTCAGCGTCCAGATGAGGGACTTCTTCACATCGGTCTCCTTTCAAAATTCAATGGTTTTGCCCAAACCCAGTCTGCATTACTCATAAGGCTTGATTTGGAGAGATAAAATCGTCACTTCTATTAAGGGGTAAGGCCGGAATGGACTCGCTCCCGAAGTCCCACTATGGTCGCTTCGTCCATCCCGGCCTTACCCCTTGAAGCATTGATTGATTCCGTCTCTCCGGCCTAAAATTCATGAATAATGCAGGCCTAGTTCTTTATTTCAATTCCGGCCAGGATGGCCGTGGCCCGGATGAACAGCGTTTGCGGGCTCTGGGCGGGAGCGGTGGGGCGATGTTTGTTTTCGATGGAGCCTAAGATCGGTGTGCCCTCGACAACGACCTGCCAATCCTTGGGCACCCAGATCTCCATGCCGCCAAGGATGGCCGTGGCCTCGATCGTGGCCTTGCCTTCTGCCAGCCTGGCCTCTCTCAGGTCGATCTCCATGCCGCCCAGGATGCAGCTGGCCTTGCCGCCCCGGAAATTCTGGGAATCCACGCGCCGCATTCCTCCGGAGAGAACGCCGGAGGCGTTCAGATCGTCGGCCGAGACGTGAGGGAAGTCATGCCGGGAAGGCAAGAGGAACGACTTGAACACAATCCAAAGGCCGACGACGATAATGATGACCGGCCAATAGTGCCAGAGGTCCCGGCCCAGGATCTCCAGGTTCATCAGAAGGAAGAAGGCGCCCAGGAAAACGAGGATCCAGCCGCCCTCGGCGTTCCGGAAGCCATGGGAAGCAAGGCTCCAGAGGCCTATGAGGATCAGGATGACGGGCCAGTAGTCGGAGAAGATATCACCGAAATCAAGCCGGCCCAACTGGTCCAGAAGAAAAAGTATACCCAGTCCGATGAGAATCAGCCCGCCCAATATGCGTCCCGAGGAATTTTTTGATGGCATGTTTCCCTCCTTCTAACCTGTATTATTCATAAACCGGATTCTATATGGAGGGGAGGCCGGAATGGACTCGCTCCCGAAGTCGCGCAATGGTCGCTTCGTCAATCCCGGCCTTCCCCCTTGAAGCATTCATTGATTCCGTCTCTCCAACTTAAAATTCATGAATAATGCAGGCTAAATCTTCATGACTTTTATACCATATTTTTAGGGATGATTCTACTTTTGGTGACGGTTCTCAAACCGTCACCCGGTCGGCCGGCGCTAGAGCCGGCGGATGTTCATGCCGCCGCTGACTTCGATGACCGCACCGGTCGAGTAGGCGAATTCGCCCCCGGCCAAGGCTGCCGCCGCCTTGGCAACGTCCTCGGGCATTCCCCAGCGATGCTGCGGGATCAGACCTTCGGCGATCAGCCGGTCGTATTTTTCCCTGGCCGGCATGGTCATGTCGGTCTGGATGATTCCCGGCCGGATCTCGAAGACCTGGATGCCGTACTCGGCCAGCCTGTGGGCGAAGATCGTTGCGGCCTGGCTCAGGCCGGCCTTTGAAATACAGTATTCGGCCCGGTTGATGGAGGAGACATCGGCCGAAATCGAAGTGATGAAAATAATGCAGGGCCGGTAGCCTTCGATCTTGGCTTGAAGGTCGAGCATGACCGATGCCGCCCTCTGTGTCAGGAAAAAACCGCCGCGAAGGTTGATGGACAGGACCCGGTCGAAACTCTCCGGTGTCGTCTCCAGAATATCCAGGCGCGCCGGGGGAGCGACTCCGGCGTTGTTGATAAGGCAATCCACGCGGCCGAAGCGTTCCAAGACCGCGTCCAATATTAGGTGATGTTTCCCGAGATCCGAGATGTCGGCGGGCACCGCCAGGAAGGCCGCGCCCGTTTCCTCGACGCGGAGCCGAACCTCGTTCAGGCCTTTCTCCAGGTTCTGCGCGTCGAAGGCGATGTCATTGCCGGCAATGTCGAAGCCGTTTCGGGCCAACTCAAGGGCGATGCCGCGGCCGATGCCCCGGCCAGCCCCCGTGATCAAGGCTACGGGTTTTACGTTCACTCTCACTCCTCCTCCCGGATGATCTCGTCTTTGACGAAGTTGTTCCAGACAGTCTCGAACCAGGCCTCATCGAGGGGAATGGGCCGGACGTCGACCCAGGTTTTCCGGATGTTGCGCGCCGGGTCGAGCGAGATCTCGAGGATCTTCCGGTTGACCTCTGCGTCGGGCGGTGTCAACGAGAATCTCCAGGTGTCGGGAAGACCGGCGCAGGGCTTCACTCCGGCGGCGTCCAGGACCAGGTAAGAACCGCGGCTCCGGCCGCCCCGTTCCAGGTATTCGCGCACGGCTTCCAGGTAAACGGCGTGGGTCAGGCAGAGGTCCAGGGTCTTGAAAGCGTCCGGAAGGTCGCGCGGCGATCCTGCTTTGATTTCACGCCCGAGCCGGCCAAGGAGCCCCCAGGCGTCCTCCACAGCCTTGCGCGCCGCCACGAGGCCACGGACGGCCGCTCCGCATGCGGTCATACGCTCCCGGATTTCTTCACGGGCCCTCCGGATCCATTCGTTGTTTGTGGGCGTCCGGTCGATCATGCTTTTAGCCGTTTCAAACCTGGAGTTGATCTGGCTGACGGCGGAATCGAGGAAATCCCTCTCTCCGGGCGGCTCGGCGTCGTAGCGGCGCGAAATGAACTGTGCCGCGCGCAGGCTGCCCACTTGGCCGGAATTCAGGGCCGACCCGCCCGGCCTGCGGACGCCGTGGGAGCCGTTGACTTCGCCCACGGGGAAGAGGTGGCGGATATTCGATTCCCACCATATGTTCCCCTTCAAGCCGCCGTTGTTGTGCTGGCTGCAAAGGCCGATCTCCAGCCGCTCTCGGCTCAGGTCGATGCCGTGCTCCGCATAAACGCGAACGGCGGCCGGGTTCATCTTAGTCAGCCTCTCGATGGGGGTCCGGAGGAGCGCGCCCGATTTTTCGAGGTAGGAATAAGCTTCGGGACTCAGCTGGCGGAGTGAGAAATCCTCGATGCTCCCTCCGCCCGAGGGATTCCGGGTGAAGTCCAGGAACACTCGCCGTCCGCGGTTGACCGTTTCCTCATAGACCAGGACATCGATCAGCGAGGAGCCGAATCCTGCGATTTTCAGGGGGTCGAAAGGCCACTGGTAACCTTTGAGAAAGATGGCCGTGGCCAGCGAGCCCATATCAGGGAAAACTTCGTTCAGGAACTCGCGCTCGTCGTCTCCATAAGGGTCTGTGGAGATATAGCGCGGGATGACCTGCTGGTAGGAGCCGGAGAGGTTCCAGCGGAACTTGAGCGAGGCGATCCCGAACTGCGACTCGGTAAGGTTCTGGCCGGCGGCGCCGATTTCGAGGGCGATGCCGTGGGAGCCCGTCTGGTCCTCGGGATATACCGAATTCTTGTAGATTCCCGCCGGCCCGCCCGTCGCCAGGACCACGTTGACCGCATTGAACAGGACGAAACCCAGGTGCGGAGACTCCGGATTCCGGAGGTCCAGGGCGATGGCGCCTGTGACTTTCTTTCCGCTCGGACTCTCTTTGGCCAGCAACCCGATGAGTTCATGGCCGTCGAGAACCTGGATCCCTTTCCGCTTAACCTCCGCGGCCAAGCATTCGAACATGTAACGCGAGGTATAGGGCCCTGCCGAGGTCGCCCGCTGCCGGGGATCGTGGTCGGTCTTGTAGCCGACGTAGCCGCCGAAGCGGCCATAAGGGAAAGGAACGCCGAGCTGGACCAGATGGAAAAAAGACCGGAGTGAGTTCAGCGCCTCGCACATGGCGATGTCGCCGTGCATGCACCCGCCGGCCGCGAGGTCGCGGGCCATTTCATAAGGCGAGTCGGGTTTGTCTCCGGCGATTGACAGCTTATAATAGGTCTGCTTGTCCGAGCCCGCGTTGGCCGAAGTCCCGCCGCCCCAGCAGCTTGTGACAATAGCGATATCGCGCTGCCCGAAATCGTCGAGCGACACCGCGGCGTTGAGTCCGGCCGCGCCGCTCCCCACGACCAGCGTGTTCAGAGAATAGAGGGGAAACCGGATGCCGTCGATCTCGATTTCGCTTTTTCTCATGCCGCGCCCGCCTCGTTCCGGGTTTGACCCTTCTTTCTGTTTATAAAGAATCGGCGCCGAATTATCAAGAGCCAGCGTTTCGGCCTTAACCGGTTTTTACCAGGTCGTTGTATTCCCGCAGATAGAGGCCGGCGTCCCGGATGGTGCAACCCGTGGGCCGGCCGGCGCGCAGAAGCTCGGAGCATTGCGAGCAGGTGGTGCAAACCCTGGCGGGGTCGAGCCGGCCCTTTTCGGCCAGTTCTCGGGCGAAATCGGGATAGCCCAGGGAGCCGCGGCCCAGGCCGATGAGCGACGTCCGCTTTTCTCTGACCGCGGCGGCCGCGGCATAGGGGAAAAATTGGCGCAACCAGGAATATCCGGACCCGATGACGGCCAGGTCCGCGAATTCCCGCTGGAACGCTCCGGCGATACGGATGTGCCTGGCGACGCCGGTGAGCGGATGTTCGTCCGGGACCGCGCCGCCTCGGACCGGCATGTCGAAAGGCCGGCCGTATTGGGGTTTGTAGCGTGGAATCCCAAGGGAAACGTGGAGGAGCGGCAGCCCGACTTTGAGGAGTTCACGAACCAGGGCTTTGGGCTCCGTCAAATCTTCTTTTTGTGGATCCGCGCGGTCGACTCCGAAACCATAAGGAAAAGGAAGACTGTCGTAGGCGCTGAGCCGGCAGGTCAGAATCAGGCCCGGCACGGCTTCGCGGATTTGTCTCATGGTTTCCAAAAGAAAGTGTGTTCTGTTCTCGAACGGGCCGCCGTAACGGCTGTCTTCCCGCATGAAAGAGCCCAGGAGCTCGGAAACCAGGTAGCCGTGGCAGGCTTTGACGTCCACGCCGTCAAACCCGGCTTCCGCCGCCAGCCGGCCGGCGCGGACGAAGATCTCCTGCAAGCGGACGAGTTCATCATCAGGAATCAAGGGAAAATCCGGAGGCAGTTTCATGGGCGTGTCGAGATGGGGGTTGTGCTGAGCGATTACCGGGGCCGGAATCCCAAGCGGCTTGGAGTTGCGTCCGGAATGAGTGATCTGGAGAATGAGGAGAGGGGAGCGGCCGGCGCCGAATGTTCGCTCTGCGGCGGAACGCGTTTCCTCGACCAGGCGCTTGAAGGCGTCAACGGTCTCGGCCTGAAGAAAAAGCTGGCGCGAATTGGAACGGCCGTCCTGCCGGACCGCCGTCGCTTCGAACCAGATTACGGCGCTTCCGCCCGATGCAAATCTCCGATAACGCCGGAAGGTTAGCTCCGAAGGCGCGCCCCGCCCGTCCGAATCCGCGCCTTCCATGGGATTGACGACAAGCCGGTTCGGAAGCGTCCGGCCGGCGATGGAGATTTTTTCGAACAGGGCCGAGCAGTTTTCTGCGAGCGGGATGTCGGCTCCCAGCCCGCGGATTTTTTCGACGAGGTCTTCTTTCTTCTTGAAATTGAATTTTTCGTGGACGTTCATTAAGCGTGCTTCTCAGGCCGGATGGCGTGCCGTTTCTCCGGCCAGGGATTTGAGATAGCCAAGCCCGCGCTTGACGCGCTCCTGGCAACGTTCAGGCCACAGGCTGCGGTCCAGGATTTCGATCCGGCCTTCGGCCCTGAGCCGGCCGGCCCGGACAGAGATTTCGAGCAGACGGCAGAGCTCGGGGGCCGTGAGGTCGGGAAACCGGGCCATAAATTCCCGGTCGAATATCGGGATGAGAAAGTCGCCGCCGTGGTCTTCGAGCGAGAGATGGATATCCCGGCCGGCGGTGGACAGCAGACCGATAATAGCCCGGAGGTCGATCAGCCCATTTCCCGCTTCGACGGGGAACGAGCGGAGGCCTTGTTTTTCCAGGATGATCGCGCCGTCCTTGATGTGGGTCGTGACCACCCAGGGGAGGATCCGCCGGGTGGCTTCAACCGGGTCCTCGAGCATGGTCAGGAGGTTCATCGTATCCAGACAAATCCCGAGGTAATCGCCCGGCGCCGCGTCGCACATCTCGAAGAGCCGGCGAAGCTCGAAGGTCGTAAACTCGAAATGGGTCTCGATGGCCAGGATGACGCCGAGATCGTTCAGCATGCTTTTTTGGGGCCGCAGGCTTTCCGCCATCGCCTTGAGAAAATCCTCGGTCCGCTGCGAATTCCTGTCCCAGCGCATCAACCCGCCCGAGCATGATCGGACCGTGTCGACGCCCAGCAGGCGGGCTTGCTCCGCGGCCCTCCGGTTGGCGCCGAAAATATCCTTGGCCCGGCCGGTTTGGAGGTCGAAGGGAATGTGCTCGCCGCCGCCCCATTCGAGATAGAGGCCTTTTCCACGGGCCGTCACGGCCAGTTCTTTCAGAGAGGCCTTGTCCGGGACCCGGTTCGGCTGGAAGCGGCCTTCCGAGAACTGGACGCCGTCCCCGCCGTTTTTTTCGACCCAGTCCAAGAGCCCGAACGGCGAGAAACCGAGGGGGTTGAGGCTGTAGCTGTCGATCCCGGTCCGGAAGCGCTTCATCTGGCTCTCTTGAGTATCTTCAGCAGCAGCGGCAGTTCCTTGATTTTGAAAAGCGCCGAGAAAAAAAGATAGCTCCCGCCTGCCACGGCCGTGATAAGGCTGAGGCTCATGATCCTGAGGCTGATCCCCGCTGTTTTCAAGTTGACCGGGACGAGCCTCATGGCGGCGAAGACCGCGGCCGCCATTAAGAGCGAACAGGCCAGCACCCGGCCGATGTGCTGTGACAGCCCCGCGAGGTCCAGGCGGCCAACCCGGCGGTTCAGACTGAGGGCCAGCCCCACCAGGTTGACGAAGGCCGAGATCGATGTGGCCAGGGCCAGGCCTCTGAAGCCGAGGGATCGCACCACGAGCAGGTTCAGGGTGATGTTCACGGCCACGGCGAGCATGCTCGTCTTGACCGGAGTCCTCGTGTCGCCGAGGGAATAGAAGACCTGGGCCAGGACGCGCACGGAGGAATAGGCGAAAAGCCCGATGGCGTAAAAGAGCAGGGCCCGGCCCGTGTTGACCGTGTCCGCATATTTGAAGACGCCGTGCTGGTAGAGCACGGAGATGATGGGCCGCGCGGCGATGGCCAGGAAGAACGTCGACGGGATGGTCAAGAAAAGGACGAGCTTGAGCGATGAGTTGCAGGTGGAGAGGATGTTGGAGATATCCTTCCGGGCCGCGAATCCGGCGAGCGCCGGCAATGTCACCGTGGCCACGGCCACGCCGAACATGCCCAGCGGAAAATGCATCAACCGGAAGCTGTAGTTGAGCCAGGAGACCGCGCCCTTGATCGAGGAGGCGATCATGGTGTTGACGAAGATGTTGATCTGGGTCGAGGCCAGGCCGAGAACGGCCGGCGTCATGAGAAGCAGGATCCGCCTGACGCCGGGGTCGCGGAAGGAGAGGACCGGCTGGTAGCGGTATCCTTCCTTGCGCAACGTCGGGATCTGGACCGCCCACTGGCCCAGCCCTCCGAGGAGCACGCCGATGGCCATGCCGACGATCGGCTCTTTGAACAGGGGGCAGATGAGGAACCCGGAGAGGATCATGCCCAGGTTCAGGAGGACGGGCGCGAAAGCGGGCACGCCGAACCGCTTCAGGGAGTTGAGCATGCCCATGGACACGGCCGCCATCGAGATGAGGGGGAGGAACGGGAACATGATGCGCGCCAGGACCGCGGTCAGATCCGCTTTTCCCGGGATGTTTCCGAATCCGGGCGCGATCAGGTGTACGATCGACGGCGTGATGAAGATCCCGACGAAGACGACGCCGCTCAACACCAGCACCAGGCCGTTGAGAAGGAGGTTGGCCAGACGGAACGCGTCCTTTTTCCCTTTGTTGACCAGCGTGTCGGTGAACACCGGGACGAAGGCGGCCGAGAGCGCGCCCTCGGCGAATAGGTCGCGCAGAAGGTTCGGAATGCGGAACGCCGCGACAAAGGCGTCCGTGGCGAGTGTCGCGCCGAAGAAATGGGCGAAGACCTGTTCCCGCATCAACCCGAAAAGCCGCGAGACGAACGTGGCGGCGCTGACGACGGTCGTTGACTTGGCGATGCCTTCCCTGTGGTCCATGGATGCTGAAAAAGCTTATCACGAAAGAAGGGTCAAGGAAAAGGGCTTTGCTCCCCGCTTGGAGCAGCGGCTTGACAAGTCCGGCGCGATGATGCGATATATTACGCGTGCCGAGAACGAACCGACTCCGGTTTCGGCTTTCCATACGGCTTCAAGAATGGAGGAAGACATGCTCAACGAAATCCAGGACGCGTTGCTCAGGGGGAAAAAGGACGAAGTCGCGGCGCTGGTCGATAAAGCCCTGGCGCTCGAATTCCCCACATCCCGGATCCTGAACGAGGGCTTGATCGCCGCCATGGAGAAGCTCGGCGAAATGTTCAAGAACAACGAGGTTTTTCTCCCGGAGGTGCTGGTGTCGGCCCGGGCCATGAGCGCCGGACTGGCCAAGCTCGAGCCCTATCTGGTCCGGGACAACATCCAGCCCAAGGGATCGGTCGTTATCGGCACGGTCAAGGGCGACCTGCACGACATCGGCAAGAACCTGGTAGCCATGCTGCTTAAGGGCGCGGGCTATAAGATCATCGACCTGGGCGTCGACGTCTCGGCCGAGAAATATGTCGCCGCGGCCAGGGAGAACAAGGCGGACGTCGTGGCCCTGTCGGCGCTCCTGACAACGACCATGGTCCAGATGAAGAAAATCGTGGAGGCGGTCCGCTCGGCCGACCTCCGCTCGGTTGTCGTTATCGGCGGCGCTCCCGTCACCAAGGAGTACGCCGACCAAATCGGGGCCGATGGCTATGCCCCCGACGCCGCCAGCGCCGTCGAGGAAGTGACTCGGCTGCTGGCCCGCTGAGACCTTCCGTTTATGTCCGACACCTCGCGGGAACTGGTCCATCAGACGCTCACTTTCGCTTCGCCGGCCCGCATACCGCGCCAGCTCTGGGTCCTGGGCTGGGCCGCGCTCCACTATCCGGAAGAGTTGGCCCGGATCCAGGAGCGTTTCCCGGACGATCTGGTCACGGCGCCGGCTTTCTATCGCGAACCCCTGAAAACCGAAGGCGATGCATACCTGCCCGGGACGTTCGTGGACGAATGGGGCTGCATGTTTGAAAACCGGCAGCGCGGCATCATCGGGGAGGTCAAGGAGCCGCTCCTCAGGAAATGGAAAGACTGGAACAAGGTTCGGATCCCGCGCGAGCGGCTGAGCGTCGACGCGCGCAAGGTCAATGAGTTCTGCCGGAAAACCGAAAAATTCATCCTGGCCGGAGGCGCGGTCAAGCCGTTCGAGCAACTCCAGTTCATCCGCGGGCCCGCGAACCTCTACATGGACCTGGCCGAGCGGCCTGAAGAACTGTTCCTCCTTATGGAACGCATGCATAAATTTTATCGCGAGGAGCTGGAACTCTGGGCCTCGACCGAAGTGGATGCCCTGTTCTTCGCCGACGACTGGGGGAGCCAGAACTCGCTCCTTATCTCGCCCGGCCTCTGGAGGCAGATGTTCAAGCCCCTCTACAGGGATTATATCGACATCGCGCACGACCACGGCAAATTCGCCTTTATGCACACGGACGGATACGTCACGGATATCCTGCCCGACCTTATCGACCTGGGGCTCGATGCCCTCAACGCCCAACTCTTCTGCATGGACATCGAGGACCTGGGGAACCGGTTTGCCGGGGAGATCGCCTTTTGGGGCGAAATTGATCGGCAGTACCTCCTTCCGTTCGGGACGCCGGAAGAAGTCCGGGCCGCAGTCCGGCGGGTCAAGGCCGCGCTCTATCGCAATGGAGGAGTCATCGGCCAGTGCGAGTTCAGCATCGGCGCCCGGCCCGAGAACGTAACGGCGGTGTTTGAAGCCTGGGAAGAGTAAATATGTATGCGGAACTCGCACAGTCTTAAAGAGGGGACTGTTTTGAAAAAGAGATAAAAAGGTGTAAAATAATTTCAAGATAGTATTATTTATAAATTTTAGAGCTTGTCCCGAAGTTACGTGATGGCATTGATCCACCGGTATTCGGCATGAAGGGATAGAAGGAGCAGTTTACGATGGAAGCGCAGGTATTGACGCCACATGTTCGTCCACATCGCCGGATGGA
>Ga0315288_10005329_pt1 | contig 16363 bp, 25 predicted proteins | sample YL17G11_20_MG_FD_203454 | JGI IMG/M metagenome (GOLD analysis project Ga0315288, IMG submission 203454) | Sediment microbial communities from Yellowstone Lake, YNP, Wyoming, USA - YL17G11_20 | ecosystem: Environmental > Aquatic > Freshwater > Lake > Sediment | place: USA: Wyoming | collected...
GTCAAATTCAGCCCAATTAAACTTACCTGCTATTGCTTTTTCTAGTTTTGTTGTTTCTGGTCTTTTCTCCTCGTGAAGCATCTTTTTTAGGAATCGGTTTGCTTCTTTCCCTTTTAGTATTGGAGTTGCCTTTATTGGTTTTGCCATGTTTCACCTCCCATGGATATTTTTTAGTTTTAGGGTCATAACCATATAAAGATATAGCTTCTTCCTCACATGAAGGAATAGTCCTTATAGCTTCTTTTCTGGTAAAAACTAATCCTTCTTCCTTTAGATATCTTTCAAAACTATGTAATGCATCAATTCCTGCGCTATGATTTTCAGGAGGAAAACAGTAATGATTAGTCATTAACTCTCTTTCAACTTTCCATATAAAATCTTTGATTATATCTGCTACTTCAAAATATGTATCAATCATGTCATACACCTTTTATTATTAATTTGTTCTAATGGACAAGCCCCTCCACATACTTCAAATTGAGAACAACCATCACATTTCTTCGGAGCATAACCAAAACTTCTAATCTTCCTCGCTTCAGGATGATTCCAAATAGACTTCCAATCATCTCTTAACATATTACCTAATTTTAATTGTGTCCAACTTTGACAGGGGATAACGTCACCAGTTGGTTCAATCATCATATTAATATTACATGCAGAACAGCATCTTTGACCAAATCCTAGTTTAACAGGGTCAAGATTTTTATAACAAGTAGGCAAGAACCAATTGAATTGTATTCCTTTTTTCTTTGCATAATTATTGGTCTCAACCAATAATTCCTTTAATTCCTCTTCACTAATACCAACTTTTTCTTTTTGTTCCACTCCTTTACCAGAACTAATTATAGCATTTGCAGAAACAATAGGAATATCATAGTTCTTTGCGAGGTCTATTATTCCTTTTAAATCTTCCTTGTTTTGTTGAGTTATTGTCAAATTAATAGAAGTTTGTATTCCTGCTTTAATACAATAATTAATTCCTTTCATAGTTTCTTCCCAAGAACCGCTTCTTCCTTGCATTTTATCATGGACTAATCTTCTATGAGATTCTAAAGTAATTTGTATCCAATCAAGTTCTGCTTTCTTTAAATCACGTGCTAATTCAAAAGTAATATTTGTTCCATTAGTTATAATTCCTGTAACAAACTTCTCACTAAATTTAATAAGTTCTATTAAATCAGGCCTTAAAGTACATTCACCACCTGTAAAGACAATTTGAGGAATTCCAGCTTTCCATAATTTAACTATAACTTTTTTCCATTCCTCAGTTGTTAATTCCTTTTTGATATAATCCCTTGATGAGATACCCTCAGGTAAATAACAATGAGCACAATTATTATTACAATTATAAGTTAAAGAAATATCCATTCTATTTGGAGCAGTCTTTTTATCATCAGAAACATACTTCATTCCAACAAGATGGGTTGGAATCTCATTCCTTGAAAATGAATTGATTATCCCAATTAATTGATGTAAATCTTTCTCGAGGCGGGATTTACTAGTCAACCAATATTTTCCCTTTAATTTAGTCAAAGTTCTTGTTATGACTCTTTCAGTTGGAACTTCATAACAACTATCAATAAAAGATTCAAGCATAAAATTAGCAGATTTATTTAAGAACAACACATAATAACCATTAATCCATAACTTACCTTCATCCGTTTTAAGATGAAGTCTAACACCATCTAAAGTTACATGCTTTAGGATGCTTCTTTTCCTGAAGTCTCCCTTTAATATATTCATTTTAATTACCTAACTATCTAACTATTTATTTCTTGCTTTTTGTAGTTTTTTATATATTCTATAAATCCTTTTTCATCAAGGAATATGGCCATATCTATAAGTACACTTGGATTTAAACTTGATATTGCTACTATGTTTTTATCAAATACAGTACCACTATAAACTACAGGATTAATTAAAAAGAGATTTTTATTAGATAATTTTTTAGAAAGTTCTGAAATGCTTCCGGTAAGATTTTTACCTTCCACCCAAGATACTTCATCTGAAATAATTATCAAATTTTTTATCTCTTCATCTTCATCACATAAATCTGTTGCAGATTGAACTAATGCAGTTCCACCAGAATATTTTTCAAAGTGCTTGTTGAATGCCGCATAAGCGTCTCCAAAACTTCCTTGTTGTATTTTCTTAACTATATTTTCAAGTTCTTTTATATCCTTATTAAGGTCATTACTAAAAGTTCTTAATTTAATATTCTTCATTAACAAAGCAAATAAGATAAGATACATGAATCCTAATCCTTTTCCATCTTTATTATCTGACCTTATTCCAGAGAATCCTCCAGAACTCATACTTCCAGATACATCAAATAATAGTGTTGCATCATCTTGATAATCAAATTCTTTTTTAGTTGTTTCTACAAATTTCTTCACAACTTCATATAATGCTTTTTCAAATTGAGGAACAAACATTGCAGCCATTATAACATCAAAGATATTTAGCATCCTATAATCCTTAACACTATTAAGTTTAGCTATAACTCTTTTTTGAAGTTCAATATTTTTATTGAAATCATATTTATCAGCCAGGAATTTAAGATTTCTGATTATTTGATTGATTGGCATCTTTTCAAGATTGGTATCAATAAGTTCTTTTTTTTCTTCTTCTTTCAATACAGTCGAAGACTTTATTGACACAATATTCTCTTCAGGCCTAAGAGACGCTTCTTTTGTATTTTGGATTATTGCTTTGTATAATTGAGCCAGTTTATCTGTTTTAGGATGAGGTCTTAATAATTTGATTAGGTCTGCAAGTTTAACTTTTCTCCTCTTCATCTTATTTTTTCTAAGAGTTACTTCATTCATACTTTCAAGTGCTACTTTTAAAGCATTTTTCTTGAAAGAATTATTTAACTTGACTAATCCTACATTTTGCAAAGATATAGCTTCTGCTATCCTTGCTGGTGTATTGAAAATATATTCTGTATGTTTATCTCTAAAAGAATAACCTCTTGAAGATAAAACTGCCAGTAATAATACAGGAGATAATTTTAATCCTTTATCTGCCAAGAATTTCGCTAAACCGATTTCATAATCCATATCAACTTCTTTTCCAAGTCTTAAAAAATCTTTTAATTTATCTTCTGCTTCTTTATAGAATGACGCTCCCTTAATACGAATATTACAACCTTCTAAGTATAATTGTATTTCTTTTTTTCTTTCCAAAACTATTGAACCCTCTGGGTTTGTTATAGTCTTTCTTTTACCTTTTTGATTTAGTTCCATATTTTTTGTTTCAATTGTTCTTTATTTAAATTATAAATTTCAGTTTCCCATAATCTTATAACTCTATATCCTTTTTCTGAAAGTTCATGGGTTCTTGTGTGGTCTATTTCAGTTCCTGTGGGATAATTGTGCCAATAATTTCCATCACATTCTATTATAGTTTTTTTATTAATACCTTCTTGAACTGGAATAAATATATCACATTGATAAGAATGTGTTATTTCTGATATGTATTTATGTGTATAAAATTCAATGTTTAAAGATTCTAAAAAATCTTGAATTCTTACTTCTATTTTTGTATCTTTTATAGGAAAAATTTGTTGTTTTCTAGCTTCTCTTATTTTTTGTAAAGTCTCTTGAGAATAGATTCCTGTCTTTCCTCTGTTCCATACAGTTATCTTTCCTTCATTAATCCTTTTTAATCTAGTCATTTTCATCTTTAATTTAGATTTTTCAGTATGTTTCTTTCCAGTTATAGGAGGTTTTCTTCCTTTTCCAGCAATACTAATTTTCTTTTTTGCTTCATTAGAATGATGTCCACAAAACCCTTTCATATTAGAAGTATTTGATTTAGGTTTACTTAATTTTTCTCTCACCCGAATAGATTTTTCATATCCATATCTTTCTTCATAAGATTTTCCTTTAGTCAATAAACCTATTTTAAGTTTAGCTTCTTCAGAAAGAGGTTTATGTTTCTTTCCGATATTTGAAACTCTAATTTTTTCTTTTACTATCTCAGAATGATGTTTTCCTTTCATAGCAAAATTAGGATTCTCTTTATGCAATCTTTTTGCTACTTCACTTCTAATAATGTTTTTTGTTTTTTCCATTTTTTTAGCCTCCAAAAGCGAAAAGCGGTTCTACGTGTGTATGAATTGCTTTTCTTTATGAGTATTAATTCATTTTTCATTTTATTTCTCCGATATCAGAGAGCGGTTGTTAAACAATCTCCGGGTTACTGGCCCGGCGCTTTATTTTAAGCTATTAGGGCGTGAAGCCTTAAGTTATGTATTGCTCTCTTTTATGAGTATTATTTGTCTCCGAAATCTGAAAAGATGTAATTGTAACCACGTATCGCCGAGGCGATATTTAGGAATTGAACCTAAATTATGTAATCTTTTCATTTATGAGTATGATGATTATTATTCTCCAAAATCAGAAAGGGATTTAAATTTTCAGTTATGAATTCCTTTCTTTTATGAGTATGATTATCCTTAAGGATTCTCTGTTTTAGTCCCGGTCCTCAAGGATTTTTGATTTCTCCAAAATCGATGCAGATAAGGTTTTGTGAAAACCTAATAAACTTCGCATCAGGCCTTAAAAAGTCGAAACAATTTCGGCCGTCCGCAATATCAACAAATTTTATTTTGTAATACCTCCATAATTTCTTATGTTAGTTAAATATGTAATCTGCGTCTGTATTGAGTATGAAGAAGAATGAGTTTTTCATCATTCTCCGAGAGCAAAGAAGCAATAAACATTTTGGTTGCTTTTCAGGCATTTTATGAATGCTTCTTTTATATGAGTTTGATAATAATCGAATGTAAATATACTATTTAAATGTTTCTTTTTTTTTACATTGTTTTATCTTGTCCCCCATTTTGAATCGTTTAAATTAAATAAAGCATACCAGAATAACCAAGAAACCCAAAATTCATTAAGGAACCCATACAGCATCCCATAATATCCCATTATCCCTGGCTTTCTAAAAAAGGCATAAATATAATGTAGCATTGCAACAAATATAATCATTAAACCAAAACCCATTAAATTCGCTTTACCCGAAAATAAAAATAATATTGCGATAAACTTGGCAATAAAACCCATTAAAAAAATAATCCAAAACCAAAAAAATTCAACTATCATAAAGAAATTTTGTTTGAATATAAATTTAGATAAATAATAATTTTCCCTGCAAAAGCTTTTTTTCCATCTTATTTGTTGCTTAGTAAATTGTTTTAAGGCTGTAGGAACATTTGTTAAACACATTGCATATTTGGCAAATTTAATTTTATATCCTTCTCGTAGCATTAATGTAGTTAATCCTCTATCATCTCCATATGTGCATTTATTTCCTAAAAATGTTTGGTTATGCCATTCATCTAAATAAGTCATTAAATATTCTTTTCTATATGCTGAAAAAGGACCAGAACAACAAGTCACACTTGAATATGGAGATTGTGAAGCTTTTTCTATATTAAATGCTAACCAATATCTTGCCCATTGTATTCTAGTCATCAAACTTTCATTTTTATTTAAAACTTGTATATTGCCTGATACAGCCCCAACAGTTCTATCAACAAAAGGAGAAACTAACTCACAAATAGAATTGCCATCAACAATTATACTATCACTGTCCATTGTTATTAAAAATTCTCCAGAAGACTCTTTAAATCCAATATACATCCCCTCTCTTTTTCCCATATTCTTTTCAAATTTAATTGCTTTAAAATTATATTTGTCTTTTAGACTGTTTATTGTTTTCCATACTTCTTCATTTTTGCTTCCATCATCGATTACTATAATCTCTTTATTTGTATAATCATTCTCGCATGCAGATTTTATACATAACTCTAAATCTTTAGAGTTTTCATTGTAAACTGGAATTATTATTGAAACTGAAGGGGCATATTCTTTGTTAGTTTTAAAGTCTTGAATAGAATATGTCACTGAAAAAAAATATCGATAGATAAGATAGCCAAAAGACAATATTGCATAAGATATAACAAAAATTTCAATAATCATTTTAACTCCTTAACATATACAGAATCTAAAAGTATTTCTATATTCCCAGTAGATTCTATTGAAAAAGGATAAGAACTACTAGGCCTTATAGTGTCAAAGGTGTAATCTATTTGTGCCCTTTTTATTAAAAATAATGGGGTTATTTCATAAATTATTGCTTTTGCTTTCTGATTTTTAACTAAAATGTCAACTTCATAGATTTTCTTTTCTTCTAATTTGAAGGGGGTTTTTGCTTTATTATTTAGTGGTTCTTGCCCTTGTTTAAAATATCTTTCAATTGGATAAACTCGTTGTAATCCCATATAGTCGTATTCTGCACTTAAAAACAAAAAAGTTTGGTCATGCCCGGGGTCATATATATTATCAAAATCCCAAGCAATTCTAATGAAAGTATTATCTCTCATTCCGCCAACATAATCTTCTGAAAGATGTTTTACCTCAAATATATTCTTCATAACAAAGTTCTTTGGGGTTGTTTCTTGTGACAAGATTCTTACATGATTTCCGTTAGAAGGATATTGCTCTTGTTCAACATGAACCATTCTTAATTTAGAATTATTAACCCACCACACACCATATTGGGGTAATCCATTAGGGGAATACCACCAGCCATTTAAGGAATTAACATCCTTACATAAACCATCTTGAATAACTGTGTCAAATATTCCTATCTCTTTATTGGTATCAATTGCTTCAATAAGAACAATATTTTCTGTGTCTATATCTAAAGTTTGGTTCCATTCCCAAAAAAGAAAATTTTTTCCATTAATAAGCATAAAATCTTCCCATGTAATTAATGTTTGATTTTTACATAATTTGAAATTATAATCAGGAAAAATGTCATTAGACTTAATTTTATTTTCTGCTCTTGAAACTTCTAAGTTCGCAATTCCATTAAGTCTTATTTCCTTATTACTAGAGTCCTTTAATATTAAATCTATTCTTCTAATTTCATTATAGTCATCTACAAAGCTCCAAGCGGTTATAACCCCTCCATCTTTCCATCGCGAAATATTGTTTAAGGCATTACTTAAAATTTTTGAATTGGAATTATAATTATCAAATGTTTCATTGATTAAAAGATTACCGCCATTATTTTCAAATAAAGTGCTATTAAACAATATTATCCCCTTTAACCATATTATAAATACTATGGTAATTATAATAACACTAAGAATTATGAGACTCTTAATTTTTTTCATTTTTATGAGCAGTATACTATATCTTTTAAATTTTTAAAACTTACATTAAGAGAAGAGATTTCGTCTAGAAAATAATTGTAATCATTATATTTGTTTTCATATTCTTGTGGATGAATTACAATAACACAAAGATTAGTTCTGTCTAAATATCTTTTACAATTATCTATTATTAAACTTACATTGTTTTGATAATCTGAAACATAATCATGAGTTGCTTGATTCCAACCGATTCTAACAAAAGATTCTCCTTCTTTTAAAATGTCTTTATCATCTGCAATTATGCTATATACCTCTGAAAGATTTTGTGCATTGTTTTCATTTAGTTTGTTATATGGGGGGATATAAGAAATTGGTTTTATTTTTAGCAATGCTTGGATAATCAAAGAACCTTTTATAGCATTTTCTCTTGAAATATTTATATCTGTTTCATTATGAAAATAACCGTGTTGGGCTATTTCCACTTTATTATTGCTTTTAATTTTATTTAAGTAACCCAATAAGTCTTTATCTTTTTCTAGATTTGCAGGTATTACCCCAATTGTAATAGACATATTCCGATTAATAGTGGAATCAATTATCTCTTTTGATTTTTTGGAATAAGCCCTAACATCATCTAGCCTGAGGATTATTGTTGGTTCTGTGATTGAAATATGACAAGAGTTATGCAATGTTAGATTATAACTCTTTACATCTTCACTAGAAAAATCTATTCTCGGCGTGAACCATGTTGAGGTTCTTGAAAAATAAAGGAAACAGATAAATATAATAAAAATTAAAGAAATAATCCCCCATACTACATCTTTAATTTTTTCAGCTTTTGTCATTTTTAGTTTCCTCTATGTTGGGTAATAATCTATTGATAATTTCATCATAAGTCTCTCTTTTTGTTATTCTGCAATTTTTTAATTTCTTTAAAGTTTTATGTTCTATTTGGATTGTTGTTCTTTGTTCCATACATAATTAATACATAAGAGGTATTTAAATCTATTAAAAAAAGACACGCTAATCCAACAATGTACCGGTAAAGATTTTAAGGTTTATATGCTATTATTTCTAGTTTAAAATTGATTTCGCTTGCCGGAAGCCAGTATGTAAAAAACCTGGCGTAAACATCTTGCACTCTGTTGTGACAATTTACTATTGGATTAAATATAAATCTCAATGTCTTTCCTAACCATCCAACCCCTTGTGAAAAATTGATGTAACGCTTAAGTGGCCACAATTGTTTTCCACTTACGTTATCTACTTCATGGCTCCAACACATTGCCTTATAATAATAATCAAAACTGTGATGTGTGAAACATCTCACGTGCGTCGGGTCATTAGCTTGGCCCCAAGAAGAATGCCAGGGAACATCTATAATCCATATTGTTCCAACATGACTAACACGAAGCATTTCTTGAATTAATTCATGAAAGTTTTTGATATGTTCAAGTGTGTGCTCTGTATAAATTTCATCTACAGAGTTATCAGCGAATGGAAGCTTTGCTAATTCCAAGTCAACAACTAAATCAGGCTTAACACTTGCAGCTTTATCTATATTAATATATCCTTCAAGTTTCTTTGCACCACATCCAAGATTAATTTTTGTTTGTTTCATTTGCTTTCATATCCTCCGTGACTTGCATGTAAGTTACATAACTTTGATATTGTCCAATCAAATTTGTAGTCATCAATGCAAATCCACAGCACAGATTAAATGAGATTAACAATTTAAATATCAAATCCATTGACATAAAAAATACAATATAAATTAACATTAAAACCATGCCCCACATTATAAAATATAAAGATAACAATGAACTTTCAAGTTGTGTTTGAGTATCAAATTTTATTTTCATTTCACACCTCCTTGTATAATAATCTTTGCTCTGAAGATAGGAAACAAAAAGCCGAGGACAGATTTCTGATGGTTAGCATAAGCATACCTTTCTGTTTCAAAACCAGCTATTTTAAGGCTCGTGGCTAAAGTTTCTAGGCTGAATGAATACAAATGATGGGCCCATGGCCAGTCTCTATCAGGATATTCTTCCTGGTGATACCACTGCTCATACTTGATTGGTTTTCTAAATATAACATATCTTTTTAATGAATGAATTATTGTTGAGTACAAATTATCGGTACTTACAATTATTTTTCCTGAATTTGTGCACACCTTTTTAAGAATTTGTAATATTGAATTAACATTAGGTAAGTGTTCAATCACTTCACTGAATATAATCAAATCAAATTGTTCAAGCTCAAGTTTTTCAAGTCCTTCAATATCACTTTCAATAAATTTTAAGTTATCTGCTTTGAAGTTTTTATTTGCATATTTTATATAATCTGCATCACTATCAATTCCAATTACTTCAAACTGGGGGAACTCTTTTGCTAGGAAGTAAGAGAAGAAACCATTACCACATCCAATATCAATAACTCTCTTTACATCTTTCAACTCCTTTATCCAATTATACATAACTTCTTTCTCACTACCTCTAACTTTATAACTTCCTCCGTTATCCATAAAAGTTTTATCAATTAGTTTTTCCATTATAATATTACCCCATCTATTTCATTTCCCCAAGCATCCCATCCATCTACTTTTTGTCTTGCAAATAATTCTATTCTTGGCAAGTCACCCATAAGATTAACAATATATTCTCTTACTTCATCAGGTTTCCTGGAATGCTCTCTTATCTTTGATATAACTAAATTCTTAACTGACTTGGATATTCTTTTAGGATTTCCTTTTGTTGCAAGCAAACATATTTCTGGATTAGCTCTTGTCCAAAATCCAAGCCCCATAAAAAAACTATCAACATTCTTATTTTTCTTTGCCCAAGTAAAGGCAACAGTTTTATAAGTAAACCCCCAAGCCTCTATTAATTCAAATGCTTGTTTTAAGTTTGGATATGTTGCCCACATAAATAATATGCAATCATTAGCTGCAATGTTTTGGATGGGGAGTTGTTTCATTTCTTCTAACGAAGAAACTTTATACTTTTTTTTTTATTTCCTCATATATCGCCTGACATTTAGGACAATCATAAACTCTTGTTTTCATCAGAGTTATTCTCGATAACATATGAACCTTGCAACGAGGACATTTAGGAGTTGGTCCAATTATTTCTCTTAATTTCATTGTGGCTCTCCTTGCGAGACAATGCTGTCAAGCAGTTGTTCTGGTTCAGCAGGAGTATCCCACCAAAGATATTTTCTAAAAAGAAACCATAATGCATATAAACAACCTATTATAACTGTTGCAATAAGAAGATATAAAGGAATTATTAACATTATATTAAAAGAAAAATCTCCAATTCTACAATCACCTACTTCCGAATAACATTGCATTAATCCGAAAAAATGTTCTGTGATTGTCATTTTTGTTTTTGTTTTTTATTTAAGTCTATAATAAAATTCTTTAGTTCTTCCAAACATTCCCAAGACCATATTACATTATTATAGTCAGTATCATAGACATATTGTCTCCATCTCACTTCCCAATGAATAAAACCTAATTCGGATTCATCATATGCAGAGAGCACCTTGTATACCTTTGTCTTAGGCATATCTTTAAAAAATTCAAATTTAAGATGTTGTTTCATTACATAATCACCTCTCTTAAACTAACATATAAAATAGAATATCCAACAATACAAAGAACAAAACCTAAAATTAAAGAAATTATTAAATAATTACTCTCTGAACTCCAATTAGCAAATCTATAAGTAAGTAAAATCAATCCCATATTAAATAACAATAAACTTAATAAAAAATCAAATATCATCCTGCACCTCCCCCGCCACCAAATCCTCCACCACCAAATGAGAATCCTCCACCGCCTCCACCAAATCCTCCGAGAGAGGCTCCACCAAAACTTACTCCTATTCCACCATAACTAGACCTTCCAATTATTTTTAATATTATAATTATTATAATCAAAATTATTCCAATCCATAAAACAGAATCACTTATCCCATTGGAGGCTGAGGTTGTTGTGGTTGTAGTATCCGGTACTTGTAATTCTTTTTGAACATCGGTGAGAATTGCTACAAATCCTTCATAATATTTTCCTTCATCAAACAATGGTCGATGGTCTCTTAATATCCTACTTGCTTTAGCATCGTTAAATATTGCTTCTGCTCCTCGACCAGGAGCCATTGCAAGTCCTTTCTCATTATCTTGAGACCAGAGAATCACTAATCCATTGTCTTTGTTAGATTTTCCAACTCCTGAAGTTTCTCCAAGGTGATTAGCATAAGCAATCCTTCCATCACCACCGGTATCTTTTATTGTGACAATAACAACTTCATAACTAGAATTTTTTTCAATAGAAGCACAGATATTATCCAAATTAGATATTTGGTCAGGAGTGAGCAAATTAGCAAAGTCGTTTACAAACGGCTGAAGCTTTGGGTAATCCAAAGCTGAAGTTAATTGTAATGATAATATAAAGAGCATTACAATTAAAATATAAATACTTTTTCTTGTCATCATTCATCTTATCTATTTAGCTAAATATATTTATCAATAATCTGATTGAAATAAGTTATTATATATTCTTTCTTATCTCCAGTTCTAACAATAACAAATTCTAATTTTCCATTAGGAGATATATCAATCTTAGGTTTTAATTTTGCTTTTTTAAAAATATTAGGGTTATCCAATTCAGTTTGCCAAATTTTAGTTAATTCTTTCTGCCAATCATTTGCACGATTATTTGTTATCCTGACTTCTATTTTTTTCTTAATTAATCCACTTATTCCCATAGCTACTTGCATTAAGAAACTTTTACAAACTTCTTTTTGGAATTTAGGAGTAAGTTTCATAGATTTAAACACTCTCTTAACAGAAATAGGTTTTCCTCTTAATCTTTTGGTTTTTAAAATCTTTAATAAATCTGCATGTTTATTATATTCAAAATCTATGAGCCAGTTCCAATCAGTAATTTTTATTGTGGATATAGGAAAGGCCTTATTACTCATAACTAAATAATTAACTTCATTAAGAGTAACATTCTTATTTGATGTTACATATATTTTTGTTATATCTTTTTTTTTCATTTTATCGTATAAGATTACAATATTCAGCACGTTTATATAGTTTATGGGTTAAAATTAAATCTTCTGTATTATGCTTAACTATGGCATCAAAATCTCCTTTAACAAATAATGCGGGCATTTCATTACCAAGACAGGTTTCGCAAGTTATCCCTAAAGCTGCAGCCCAGTCTCTTAAAGTACCTTTTCCAAATCTTTCATAAGAAATCCAAAAACCATTAACAATCTTTCTTAAATCAGGATGATTATTAGGTAGATTAGAAATCCTAACTTTGTTTATCAACGAGCGACGAATAATAAACGGAATATCAAAGCTGTCTCCGTTGAACGTATAAAATTCAGTAACATCTATAATATAAGCCCAAAATTCTTCAAGCATTACTTTTTCCTCAACATTAATAAATATTTTTACTTCCTCTGTATTCATATCCAAAACACCAATCGAAAGAATACGGTCCTGCATACTTTCAAGTCCGAATGTTTCGATATCTAACACTATCCGTTTAGGTAACATTATTCAATCTCTCCTTAAATTTGTTTAAATCCATAACCTTAATTTCACTCTCCCACAGTCTTAAAACCTTGAATCCTTTTTCGATTAATTCTTTAGTTCTTATGTGGTCAAGCTCATTACCTATAGGATATTTGTGCCAATAATTACCATCAGTTTCTATAATCATATTCATAGAAGGAATTAAAAAATCACATTGATAACCATGCTCTATATCCACATATTGATGAGTAAAAAAATCTATTTTTAATTCTTTGAGATAATTTTGAATTTTTACTTCTATTGAAGTATCTTTTTTTGGAGTTATAAAATTTTTTCTCCATTCTCTTATTAACTTTTTTGTTGCTTCTGTATGTTTTTGATTAAGTCTACTATAATTAATTTTTCCTAATTTTGCTTCACTTTGTTTTTTTCGAGTTTCATCACGAATAGGAACTTCTTTAAATAATTCAATTTTTGATTTTTTTAATCTTCTTAATATCGCTGAAGGACTACATTTTAATATTTTTGCCACATACTTAACAGACTTAAATTCATTATATAGTTCAATTAATTTTTTCTCATCTAACAATAAAAATAAAGGATGTTTTTCATTAGCTTGTAATCCTAAATGTACTTTTGCTAATTTTTTCTTTAATTGTATAGCTTTATCTTTTCCATGAATTTTTTCATAACTTTTTCCTTTATTTTTTATAGAAAAGGCATGACCTCCTTTTTTATAAAAAAATCTTGCCCAACAATTTTTAGAACAAAAATTATGTTCTGTTTTTTTTATTTCATATTTCCTTTTTTTAAAATCATTTCCACAATATTCACATTTTATTTCTTTAAAACTAAAATCAGTTTTACATTTTAAAGAACAAAATTGTTTATAACCGTGCCTTATCGTTCTATCACAATTTATACAATTCATCTCTTTTTATCTCCCTCTTTAATTAATTATAGAAGAGAAGGCAGGTTATGATGGTGTCATAAACCTTATCCTCCTCTTTTAATTTTAATATGACTTTATACTTTATAAATATTACGGCTTGGGATAAATACAATTATGCATATTCCAATTAGAAAAGTGTTTTATGTTATTAAGAATACAACTTCCACTAAAGTTTTTATAGATTATATATAATGCAAAGATAAAAAGTAAAATAACTATAACATCAATAATAGTTGTTGTAATTCCACCTTTTTTATTTTTCATTTTTAACCTCCATTATACTAATTTCAAAAATTCTTCATCTGCGATTAAGTGACTATAGAAACATACAAATGCAAGTATAGCATATTCATAAGATAAATAAATCCATGGTAATGATACAACTATTCCAAATAATATTGAATGAGTAAATCCTCGATGAGGCATAAACTGTGCAGCAAAGAATGTAATTGCTATCAATCCTAAACCACTTAGAAGAAATATATTATTATTCATAGTGTATCCTGCAACGGCAGCTATAAGTCCTATTGGAATAAATGTCCAAACAATTTGACTCGATTTTGCGTCGACATCACTTAATAGGCTATAAATATAAATTATAACAATTAAAATTCCAATATTAACTAAACTATTAAAATCAAACCAATGCAGATAAAAATGAGTTATAAAAATTAATATTGCACCAAGTGCTGCGCCTATAAATATGTGAGCAGTTTTATCCATCTCTTTTTCTCATTAGTTATTTAGTGAATATAAAGAGGGAGGACCAAAGCACAGGAAACCTCCCCCCTAAAGGACAAGCATATGCTTGTTTATTCGGAGTAATTTTTTCAAATATAATAAGAATTAATTATTTATAAATATATTTAATTTTAAATTCCTCCTCCATTTTCAAAAGTATCCAAACTTCTAATATGGGCATCTGGACCCATTATAGAATATTTTCTATAAAACTCTTCGACATGTTCTCTTGTTGTATATTTGAAACATCCTTCTTTAGGATAACCATTGCAAGTTTCACATCTCCCGTCGTATTCAGAGTCGGGACGACCTTTAAAAAATTTATAATAACAAATATCTGCACGCCGTATCACATTTTTTTGTTCCTCAGGCAATCTTTCTCTTTCAGGTTGTAACATTATTCTGAGATTTAAGAATAACTTCTATTTATATTTAGTCTATCTTCTTTGAAATCCAATCAATCTAGCTTCCTGATAAAATGCTATTATAGAATGTCCACCAAGGTCTTCTAATCTTTCAACTTTTTCATGGTCTCCTACTTGAAGAGGTTGAAATGCTTCTAATAATCCTTCATCTAATTCTAAAGCCATTTCATTATGATAAAAATTAGGTCCTGCTACTTTAACTTCTAATTGTTGGTAACATCCATTATTTACTATTTTGACATATTCAAAGTAAGTATCAATACTTGTTATCCCATTCTGTCCAAACACTGTTTTTATTTCCATTATTCTAAAAGGACCGCACAGGCAATAACTGTAGTCCATAAACCATCTTTATTTCCTTCACAAGATTGAACTATATTATTACACTTAAATATTTGTCCTGAAGATTTGTAGACTTGTTCTCTTTCTTCCCAAGCCGTTTCTGGATTAAATTCGATTCCAAGAGTTGATGCTAACATAGTTGCCGCAAGGTCTTCTGCGTATTCCCCAGATTTTTTAGCGGTTTCTCCAAAACAATGATGTTCTGAAAGATAACCATATTGATTGCAATTATCTTTTGGAATTGCTATACCAATTGCAGCAGACATTAATCTATTGGGTTCATTTGATTCCATACGAGCCATAACACAATAAGTTATTTGTCCTGCAGAAAGTTGTTTTAATCCTTCTTCTTTAGAAATAATTTTACAATTAGGAGGCAATATAGAAGAAACATATACAAGGTTGCATTTTTCTATTCCTGCGTCTCTTAAAGCAAGTTCAAAACTAGCTAATCTATCTTTATGAACACCGACACCTTTTGTTAAAAACAGTTTACTTGGAATCATTTCTTTTGTAATTCAATAATTAAGACTTTATAAATATTTTTACTTAATGACGGACTATATTTATTAATATAAAATCAAATGAAATATCATGAAAAATACTAATATTTGGAATCCTAAACCTATTAAATTAAATTTTATTTCTCCACCTAAAAAAACAAAATCAAAATCTATTTCTATATTTAATTTAAAACCTGTTAAATTTTCCAATAAAACAAGTCTTTCGCCTTTTATGCCAATACAAAAAAGCAAATCACATGTTTCAAAAAAACAAATGAATTGGTATCAAGCAAAACAAAAATATCCTAAATTAAATCCATTTTTAGATGCAGATAATGATGGTGTTCCAAATATTATCGATTGTAAACCTTTCAATAAAAAGAAACATGGAATAACCGTTTCTCAAATAGCAAAAGCTATTACAGCTCCAATAATTACAACAGCTCAAAAGGTAGCTCAAGTAGCTACACAAGCATATAAGGCTGCAGACGTTGCTGTTGGAGGATATTTACCTGGAGGAGTTCCAGTAGCTTCAAAAAAGATTACTACAAGTAGCCCTGCTTTAGAAGCACAAAAGAAAGCTCAAACTGAAAAAGCTATACAAGAAGCAATTGAAAGAAATCAACCTGAAAAAAAACCTCCAATAATTATAGAATATTCAAAGAGTTCC
>Ga0315288_10005330_pt1 | contig 16361 bp, 13 predicted proteins | sample YL17G11_20_MG_FD_203454 | JGI IMG/M metagenome (GOLD analysis project Ga0315288, IMG submission 203454) | Sediment microbial communities from Yellowstone Lake, YNP, Wyoming, USA - YL17G11_20 | ecosystem: Environmental > Aquatic > Freshwater > Lake > Sediment | place: USA: Wyoming | collected...
ATGGCGGCTAGGCATAAGGTAAGAAGAAGAAATAAGCGAGCTTGCGAAAGACCCCGTAAATGGTGCCTTCGAATAGCGGGGTGATTTTGATCAGACCGTATCCACGTTCTTCCATTAATTCCTTTATTCTGTCTATGTTTTCGTAAGAAACCTCGGCAACTATTCTTGGTCTCTTTTCATCGATCGTTTCTCTCAATCCACGTAAAACCTCCCACTCAGCACCCTCAACATCTATTTTTATCCAATCCATTTTCTTAACCTCGTTTTCATTGAGCACGTTATCCATCGCCCTAGCTTTGACTTCATTGGCTCCCAATTTCCAATTTATTTTTGTGCTATGGTGACCAGCCAAATGCCCTGTAAACAGTTCAAGGGTGCAATCTGTGTCCCAAGCCGCCAAGTTGAGTGCAATTACATTTTTGAGATTGTTCAGTTGTATGTTCTTCCGTAGTGCTTGGTAGTTTGCTGGATTCGGTTCTATGGCTAATACGATGCCGTTTTCCCCGACAATTCTTGCCATTCCAAGAGCGTATTTCCCTATATGCGCCCCGATATCTAACAATACTTCGCCTTTTTTTGGTTTAAGCCACATTGACATAAAATCCTCAGAGTTGCTAACTATCTCAAGACTCTCTTGGTCCACCAGAGCATATTTGATGCCTTCAGTTTGAATAGTCGTTTCTCTCCACAACTTCTCCATGATTTCCTCAATATTCGTTTCTAGGTCAAAGGCTCGTCTGACTGTCTTTGGAATTAATTGTAAGACTGCGATTCCGAATAACTTCAGCTTGTTCCTTACTCCACTGCCGAAACGAATTCTTTTCAAGTTTTTGGAAATTGCTGTAATATTCGTGATAATCCACATTAGGCCTTGACCCCTGAATATTCAAACAATGAGTCGATTTATATGAATGCTAACTCAGTCAGATACTAGCGCGCGCGAATTGATTTGCACGCACCTCGCTTATTTTAACACCGAGTTTCGGGACGCAAATACTCAAACAATTCAAGACTAATAGCCCTAAGCTGGAATTGAATAAGAGCCTTTTCATTATTTTATTCGCATTGTTCTTTCCCCTTTCTTCACAATCGAATCATGCATTATCTGAACAACTTTCAGCCTTTAAGTTTTTACGCTATTCCAATTCTAGAACATTTGAGGAGACTTTCTATACTTATATCAAGCGCACTAAGTTCATATATTCCTTAATAGCGCTTCAATCGTCTTAACTCGTTTCTCCCAAGAATTGTCTCTAGCATAGTCGATTCTCCTCGATATCATGGCCTTGTCTTTTGTTTCATTGACAGCTCTCTCGACCTTTTTTATGAAATCCTCACGGTCTTTTCCTATGTAGACTACTTCAGAGGCATTGTTACATATTTCTGGCAGAGCGGTTGAAACGACAGGTTTTCCAGCAGCCAAGTATTCATACATCTTTATTGGGTTTGAAGCCCGTGTGAGCTTGTTTATCTTGAAGGGAATCAAACAGACATCCATGTAAGACAAATATTCTGGAAGGACTTCGTATTTCCTACTTCCAAGGAGGGTTATATTGGGATGTTGTTTGAACTTTTCTAGGCCACAATCTAGCTCGCGGCCATAGTCTAGTGGTCCGACAAGCAAAATCGAGTATTCTGGATGCAATTCTGCGAGTCTGCACACTAACTCTGCATCAAACCAGTCAAAGATCGCGCCTATATAGCCGATTACGGGATGCCTAAGATGTTCCATGCCTGGGATTTTCTCACCAGGTTTTGTAGCTTTAAGAAAGTGAGTGACGTCTGCGCCGTTTGGAATATAGAAGCAATTTGAGTTGAGTTTTGAGATTTTCTGATAAAGAGCCTTAGACGTTGCAATTACGATAGAGGAGTTAGTAGCTAGGTCCTTTTCCTTTTGTAAGATCCCGGCAATATCACGTACGCCAGAAAAACCACTCGCCTCATCATCACAGTCGTACAGGATCTTTGTTCCCATAGATTTGAGAGTGTCCAAAAGAAAAACATATTCGATACCATAGAACATCGCCACCTCTGGCTTAAAACCGAGGGAACTGAGGTACAGCTTCAAAATCCGCACTCCAAGATTCTCGGAAACGAATTTTAGTTTGCCCCGAAGAGAAGGAAGGAATATATTAACCACGTTGAGCTGGCCCGTGATTTTTTTTCCTAAAAACAGATTTCCGCCTTTAAGGGCCCAATCAAGACACGAGCCATCCAGGTATATTGGATTTTGAAGGTACAGTATCCTGTGCCCTTCTCTGGCTAGTCTTGATACTATCTGTTGAGGTCTCTGCCAAAGGAATCCCCAAGGTACTGGAGAAAGAATCAGTATTTTCAATTTCATCGACTCTCCCTTTAGCGCACATGCCTGTTCCTAAATAAGTTTTCTGGGTGGCTGTGCTCTTGGTTCTGCTTCGTCCACTGACGGTGACATGCCTTGAGACGAAAGGAGCATTGCCTGAAAGCACTCGCTACATATTCTGTCCGAATCGGATTTCGTTTTTGTATGCTCTAGCGATTGCCTCTATGTCTCTGAGTCCATCTTCGCCTGAGGGTGAAGGGGATAAGTCTTGCGTCAGGCAATTGATAAAGTATTGCAGCTCAGAATAGTGCGGACGATAGAATTTTGAAGTTCCTGCCGTTAACCTTTGAACTGCGTTTGATAAGGTGTTTGAAGGCAGATGCTGGGCACTCACATGACCAACGCTTCCCAGCAACTCCACTTTGAGTTGATATTGCTGAGAGAACCAGCCAACGTTTATCACTGCTGTGGTTCCTGTCTCAAACTTGGCTAGGCAAACTGCACTGTCTTCAAAGTCCATGTTGAATCTATGTCCAAAGTGAGCTTTGATATCTGCTATTTCGCCGAAGTACCATCTCAGAAGGTTTATCATATGGCTACCCAAATCAATCAGAACCCCCCCTCCTGTCAATTCTTTGTTAAACCACCATTCAGGCACAGGAGTTGGCGCATAATCTTGTATCCTGTGAAAGAAGGGCCCAGAGCTTATGCTTGTAGCGTATGCAACCTCTACATCGCCTAGTGTTCCACTATTGATCTTATCTTTAAGGTTGCGAAATACTGGGTTAAACCTTAGTTGGTAGCCGATCATTAGTTTTACGCAATTTCTTTCGGCGGCCGAGATGATTTCTTGCGCCTCTTGAACGTTTCTTGCGATCGGTTTTTCTAAGAAGATGTGCTTTCTTTCCTCAGCTGCTAGCCGTACGCATTGCAAATGGAGATGAGTGGGCAGTGCAATGATTACGGCATCGATCTCGGGATCTTTCAGAAGTTGTTCATAATTGTCAAATGCTTTCTTGACACCGGCATTTCTAGCATTGTTAAGTGCTCGCTTTGACATGTCGGAGACTGCTACTAGACTTGCGTTGACGAGTTTCATACTGTGGCGCAGATGGACATTCCCTATGTATCCAAGTCCTATTATTCCCAGTCTTAACTTCTTCAACTCGATGATTCTCCATTGATTTTGGGCTATTCCACCCCAAGTCTTTTGCCAAGTTTCATGTGAACTACTAGGTCGTATGCTTTGCTCCTTAGTTTCGTTTTGACATCTTTTGTGGGGTATCTCTCTTTGAAGTAGCTCAGTGACACACCTTTCTCAACATAGGATGCGTTTCCTAGACCTTCTTTGGCTGCCAGTTGAATATATTTTATCTTTTTCGGGTTCACCCCTGCGATTCTTGTGGCCGCAACATCGATTGCCACTGGATCTGTGCTTGCCATTACAAGTCCTAGCCTGCGTGGTTGAATTCCAGAGACGATGTTGCCGTCCATGATACAAAGATCAAATCTCATAGCTTTGTTTGAGGCAACGATTACCTCCTCAAGTTTAGGATGGTATCGGAATTTTTTAGGATACGGGTTACAGCCAAAGATGTTCTTCAATGCGCAAGTGATTTTGATTTGTTCCCTGGTGTACTTGATTTTCGGTACATTGATTTTTAAGTCTGCATTTCGGATTGTTCTTGGCACCATTAAATGGAAAGACTGGCCCCCCGCCAGAACTTCAACAACATCATATTTGTCTTCTGAAAGGTTAATGAGTTTGACATTGTAATCTTTGGACAGTTTTTCGTAGCCGAGCATTCTGAAAACGTGCTTGCATTTCATTGCTGACGCATCGGATTCCACTATGGAAATATCCAAGCTAGGAGAAATTCTTTCACGCAGCAATTCAATCAGTGCGGCTGTGAACTTTGGATCGGTGGTCTGTCCAGTAGTGTAGTCCCAATAATAACAAAGGTTTGGTTTGATTACAACTTTGTTGGTTTCCTTTTCGAATGAATAGCTGATCAGATTCAGAGATTCAAGAATAGCTTGCTTGATTGGATTAACACGTGTTCCCTTAATTTTTACAAAACTAACGAGGCTCATGTTGTCTTCCTTCTTTCTAATGCCTTGCAATCTGGGTTTGATTAATCTTTCTTGTTTCTCCAAAAAGTTGCAGGCGAATTAATTCAGTGCAAAGTTTAAAATTAAGTTGTTTATCCTTAACAGTTGTGGCATAAATGCGATTTAGGTGTTCAAAAGTTCTTATTACTGGCGGAGCAGGTTTTATTGGAAGCCACATTGTTGAGAGGCTCTTAGACTCAAGCCTGGCAGTTCTAGTTTTAGATAGTCTTGAAAAAGGTCGTTTTGAAAATATTGGTCACCATGTTGGGAAAGAAAACTTTTTTTTCGTAAAAGGAGACATCAGAAACTGTAACGTTATCAAGCAAGTAGTAAAAGAAGTGGACGGTGTCGTTCATCTTGCAGCGCTGACAAGTCCCGCAGAGTCGTTCGAAAAACCTTCACTGTACAACGAAGTCAATATCACGGGAACAATAAATCTGCTAAATGCTTGTCTTGACTCTGGTGTTAAACGTTTTGTTTACGCTTCGTCAGCGGCTTTGTATGGCCACACTAAGGATTTGCCAATAAGAGAAAACCTTCCTCTACGTCCGAGATCCCCATATGGCATCTCAAAAATGACCGCAGAAGCCTACGTTAGGCTGTTTTTTGAAGAATATGGACTGGAAACGGTTTCTTTGAGATACTTCAATGTATATGGTCCAAGGCAGGTTCACAATCAGTATAGCGGAGTCATAACTCAGTTTATTAATTGCCTGAGAGCTAATCGCTCTCTAGTTATTTACGGCGATGGAAAGCAAACGAGGGATTTTGTTAATATCAAAGACATAGTGGAAGCCAGCATACAGGCTCTCACAAGGAACGGAGTAGCGGGAGAAGTCTTCAACATTGGAACAGGAGTTGCAACAACAATAAATGAATTGGCAAAGACTTTGTTAGAGATTGAAGGAAAAACTGGTTTGAGAACAGTTTACGCTACGCTTAGAAAAGGTGATATAGAGCATAGTGTTGCAGACATCTCGAAAGCGAAAGAAAAATTGAGTTATCTACCCTGCATACAACTCAAGAGAGGGCTAAGTGAGCTCGTTGAAACACAAGCGCTAATGGACTGACCTGCTATCACAGACATAGATTGAAGTAGCTACAAATGTATTTGGGTGCTTGCTCGCACAAACGCGTGTTAGAGATAACCAGCGATCCCTAACATATATTAAGACGCGCCGGTGAATCTTTAATTCAGCAATTGAACTGTTCGTAAATTTCGCAGAGTTTTATTACAGATGCTTCCAGAGAATAGTACTTGATTACGTGTTTCCGTCCTTCACGTCCGAATCTGGTTCTCACTTCCTTGTTATCTAGCAAATATTGTATTGCGTGTGCAAGGGCAACGGGATCATTTGGGGGTGTCAGGATTCCATTTTCATAATCCTTGACAACTTCAGGGATTCCGCCCACAGAGCTTGCTATTATAGGAGTTTCGCAAGAAAGAGCTTCCAGAATTGTGACTGGAAAGGCCTCTGCAAATGACGGTAAAACAAAGAGTGAGGCCTTCTGATACCACTCTATTATATCAGGTTGATCCATGGCTCCCAAGTATATTATTTCATGTTTTCCTTTTTGCGTTTCTTTTTCTATCGATTCTAGTACGTCTAGATAATACTCTCGATCCCAACTCGCAGGGCCAATAATCGCTAGACGGACTGATTTCTCTAAATGGCCCAAAGACTTTACTAGGACGTGCAGACCTTTGTTGGCTGTTAGTCTTCCGACAAATAACAGCAAATTGTCTTCCTTTTGTCCCCGTGGCGTATATAGACTAGTGTCAACTCCGTTAGGTAGGTACACAATCTTGTTTCTATGGATGCCCAATGTAAGCAAGTCTTCCGTCATTTGTCGTGATATGGAAATGTATAAGCCCGCCAAGTGCTTTAGTAGCATTCTACTTAAGTGATATCTTCTGAAAAATTGGGTATCAACTCCATGGCAATGAATAATCTTAGGTTTTCTGATCAAAGACGAAGACAGAGGAAAACTAAGGTCGAACTCATGAAAATGTACTATATCATAGTGTTTCAATATGTTTGTAAACCTACTTGGCACAAGGTTTATTCCTAACGTAACCCTGTTCGAATGGGTGAATGGGTACCAATTCAGAGCAGGAATCCTGAAGATAGTGATTCCATCAATTGTTTCTGTTCTTCCTTGCCATCTTGGATTCCATCTCTGATCCATATTAAATGTCATGACATCCGTATGGACACTCTTTCTGTTGAGCGAGATTGACAGATTTCGGACAACAGTTTCCGTCCCACCTTTAATTGGGTAGTAGCAGGGTGTAACCATCATGACGCGCAAAACCGAACCTTCTTGGCGATTTTTGCTCTACTTTGCGAAGGAGCTTGTTCTTATCTGCTGCCTACATTGCGGCTCGAAAAACTCGTTGAAATGAGCACGAATAAATCGGGGGTCGTAACTAAAGAGCGCGCGTGCATGGTTCTTGTTCCGGGGTACGCGCTATTTTGTCAAGCTCCTTTCTAATGGATGAATCCATTAAACGTTGACGAGTCATGATTCCCAGAAGGGCTGTTGCGTAACCAATCCTCAGGATTGGCGCCATGTATATGTCTATTGTTTCTCCAAGCCTTCTCTTTGTCCTACCGATTCTTATCCCATCCACAAAAGCCCTAGAAAGTAGTGCCGGCAGCTCTTTAGAACCTTGCTCAATTCTTAAGCCTAGGATTCTCCATAAGAACCATCCGTATAGTTGCCTTAGGAAGAGTAGTTTAGCTAGGTTTCTGTATCTGCTGTTTGAGATTTCGTGAAGTATGATCATATTCCTTGCAAGAAGGTAGGCCCGAAGGGCTCCAGCCCGATTGAATGAGGTGCCTCTGCTGTGTTTGGCCGTGATGATAGGAAGTGCCTTAACCTTGAATCCACTGTTCCAAAGCTCCAATCCCAACATGTAATCGTCCAAGCAAGCGAAAATAAAATCATCAAACATGCTATTATCTTGACCTCTTATCTTCTTAATCGCCTGAACTCTGTGTATTGAATAAGCACCGTCAGCAGAAGTAATATAGACAGGTTTCTTTAATGACTCGGGGGTCTTTCCTTCTAGGAGAGGATTAGTACCAAATAACTCATCGAGATAATCTCCAGCTGTATCTATTGATCTCTCGTCATAATTGAGTATCACACCTTGAACAGCACCCAAGGTTTCGTCATTTTCCATAGACTCGACCATTTTCCTCAAGCTTTCCTCTCGTGGAACTGCATCATTATTTAGAAGCACAACATATTTGCTGCGTCGATCTCTATTGGTGTAGGCAATGTTGTTTCCGCCAGTGTAACCCAAATTTCTATCCAGATGAATGAACCTGCTTGTATCGATTTGCTTGATGAAGTTTCTAATGGTAACATTGCTTCCATCGACGGAGCCATTGTCGACTACGACAAGTTCATAATTAGAATAGTTCAGGTCTTTGACAGCTCGGAGAGATTCTAAGACTAAGCCAATGACGCTTGAGCTGTTGTAATTAACCCAAAGAATTGACACCCTAGGCTCCATCGAAGTCACCTGATAAAACGTTCAGAAAACAGTCTTCGCATGCTCACAGATGGGAGATTACGCGCTTACATGTTTGTTTCTTCTCTACTTAATATTCTCATTAGTCGGGACTCGAGGATTCTCCGTCTTCTCGCATAGTAGTAACCGAGTTCCTTGTTCCAAGACCATTCGATCTGTTTGTCAACTGTCAATGAGATTTCGCGGGCATCTTCCTTGGCATCTTCTAGGTTTACTGAATTGACCCAATGACAAGATTCTACCCATGTTCTGACCTTAACCTTCTCCTTGATACCTTCCAGATACGCGAAAGGGTGAAACATCAAGGCGGTTGCTCTGCCTAGCGTACTTTGATAAAACATGTAGAGTCTTTGGTAAGGTCTTATGTATCGATATTTTCTATACATAAATGTCTCAACGCTTTTCTTGGTTCTAATCGAAGCAGTATTGCGTGAACCTCTATGAAGTCTACCCAAGACCAGTGGTTCGGACATCACTTCGATCTTCCAACCTTTTAGAAGCAACCTGAAGCATAGGTCAAGATCCTCAAATACTGGCAAACTTGCGTCGAACCCACACTCAAGACTGTCGAAAGCGGTGCGTCGGATGAGCACCGATCCTAGCGCTCCTATCCATCCCGCGAAGATGCCATATTTGCTATGGATCTTGTGGGGTATCCACAGGTTCTCAATTTTTGTGTCTTCGTTCCACACCCTGTCGCCTGCGCAAACAAATCCAATTTTTGGATCTTTCATCATACGTTCTGCGGTCTTTGCGACAAACTGGGGGAAAAGTTTGTCATCTGCGTCTAAACAAATGAAGAATTCTCCTCGTGACCGTTTGATTCCATTGTTCCTAGCAATTGCTACTCCTTGATTCTTTTGAAAAATGTACTGCACCGGATAACGCTTTGCAACATCCTCTGTATCATCTGTTGAACCATCGTTGATTGCGATAACTTCGGTATTTTCGTAAGTCTGCTTAATTGCACTTTCAACAGCACCAGCCAAGAAGCGTCCATAGTTGTACGACGTGATGATTATGCTGACCAGTGGCTCCTTCATTTTAGCATCGTCCTTTGATGTACGTCGTTTCTGCGTCAAAGCAAGCAATTTTCTCACCATAACGCGCGCTATTCGTTCTTTCTGCGTCGGCGAATGTAATCTGACGTCTTTCTCAAAAAAACTGTGAAACCCTTTGTGCGAATTGTTCCGATTCCCTGTCTGACCAAATCCAGAGCTTTGTGTGTTTTGTACTGAATCTTCCATAAATAGAAACGGGCCGGTCCTTTGGCTTGTCTAAGGATCATTTCGAAATCTTTCGACGAGTGCTTTCTATAAAACCTCTTTTCAGGGTTTTCGTATTCATGAATGTCATACTCGTAGTCCTTTTCTGCTACAGTTTTTATGGTCTTGGGTCCCAAGTGGACAACCCTAGTCCAAGTGCTACAGACAACTCTTTTGCCAGCCTTCCAAGTCCGGACGCAATAATCGGTTTCGTCATAAGCAAAGAAAAATCCTTCGTCGAGAAATCCAACAACATCTGTAAGTTGGCGTTTTACTAAAAAGCACGTGCCAACTTCATATCGTTTGAAATGAACTCACCACCAAGTTCTTGAAGCTCAGAATCTGCGCCATTACGGATTGTTGTAGATTTCGCATCCTCCATTTGAGTAAACTTTATCTGTGAAATCGAGAATGGGTAAAACGCTTGTCGGCATCCCAGTTTTCTCAACCAAATTTGCTCGATTTAGGTACACTATAGAATTTTCGGAAAAAACTGTGACATTTGAAATTATCTCTGCGAAACGGATCATACCATAATCAATTAAGACATCGTACGCGGATGAGGCATCCGAGTATAATTTGGAGCTTTGAGTGTCAATACTCTTTGACAGCCAAGAAGCACCGAGCACTTCACTTTCATCAAAGCATCCTAACTGCGAACGCAAGAACGATTGGCTCATTCGATGCATGCTTAAAGGCAACGAATAGCTTTGACTTCCTGTAACTTCATACACAAGGCCTGACTGGAAGAGAAAGTACGGCACCAAGACACCTAGCAAGAAAATGGAAGCTACAATCTTCTGCAAATGCTGTTGTTTGAACACTAAGCTGGTAAGGAATTCGGCGCCTAGTACACATAACGCTGCTAGGAAGAATAGCAGTACATGGTAAAACCTCGTTATACCTAGAGTATTGGCGAGTCCTGGTACTAGAACAAGCAGAACCAAGAGTATCACAACAGTCGTCGAAAGGACATACTGTTCCTTCTCAAAATGAGCGCCCGTTCGTTTTGTGATCAATCCAATAAAGCCAAGGACGACAAGGATTTCTGTGAGATAGGCAAATGCTCTGCCAAATGAATTCCAGATAGTGGGTGGAGTCGTTAGTCCCAACCCCGTTAACACCTCTTGTCCTCTCGATCCAGGTGTGAGGAACTGATTTAATTGTCCATAGACATAGTTCCCATACGAAACGAAACTGCTAAAGACACTAGCGTTGGATGTATAAAGATACCAAGAAAACATTATGGTGAAGAAGAGAACTGCCATTGATACAGTCAGACTTCGATTTGGGCGTCTCATCAGAATTGAATAGATAACAAAGACTAGAATAAAGAGCAAGAAAATTTCAGCAAGTCCATAATGCGACACTACTAGACCAGCGTTGAAAACGATGAAACAGGTTGTTCTGCCGAGTGTTTTCAGTTTTTTGCTAAAGATCACAAGCAAAAGCAAAACGAAAAACAATTCCGCGACCATCTGCCTATTCAATCCTACCATCTCGGTGAAGAAAGTCATGTTCGCCATGAAAAGAAAAGCCGCAATGAAAGCGCCTTTTTTACCTATGTTCGGTTCCCAAAGTCGGTATAAACACAAGGGCACAAGAGAAAAAATTGTTGGAAACAGCACCTTGAACACCCACGTCGGATCCAAGTTTAGCAAAGTTGAGTAAATCGTGGGAAGGATAGTGATGCTCAGCATCGCGTTTAGCCTACCGTATCCTACATCTTGGATGATTGAGGGAGTCGAACTCCAATGTGCAGCGTTTTGTGTGATCTTAAAAACAAAATACTCAGCAGGGACGTCCGAGTTGAAAGAAACTAAGTTGTTGGAAATTAACGATGAATGATAAAGGAGACAGAGTGCGATCATAATCACGGCAAAGGGATAGACACTTGAAGGAGATAGTTCCTTGCGGATAACAGCAATAGAAAAGAGCACTGAGATTAGGATGATGACGAAAAGCAGAATCAGATTGTTTTGATAAATGTTTACGCACATTACCCCAACAACGGCTAGAATGGGGAGACAAGCAAATGGGACCGCGTGAAAAGACCGAAAAAGAGTGCCCTCGCCAAAGAGGTTGATGTCCACCCTTCGCAAATGGACTAAAACTGCACCGAATATGACAAAGCTGCTTAGGATGATCATTAAAGGAATTAGCGAAAGAGGTCTTGAAAAACCAAGCAGAAAAAGGGCTTCGCTAATAAAAAATCCTGAAAAAATAAGAAAGACGACACCAAACCCCACTGAGAAGAGCACAGTTTCCAATCTATCAAGCTCGTTTAATCTAAGCAGCTTAGTAATAATGAGTCCTGGAACAAACGTGAAATATACGAAACCAATAACCTGTCTGGCAATTGGAATGTCCAAGATCACCGTGACGAATACGATAATCTGCAAAAACAACGTGAAAATAAGAAAATTCGTCTTTCGAGCAACAGGTTCCACGGTAGACCCTCTGCATTTTGAGAACTATTATCTGTTGTAGTAATACAAAAGACTTATTACAAGCCTAGGCAATCGTATATTTGAAGATCGTATGAACAGAAGCCCTTTAATTCATAAACCACAAATGATTAAGCCGGTTGCAAGAGATGAAAGATAGACAGCTGTATGCATTTTTCCTTGTCTCGGTGATATTCGCTGGAATCACTAGCCTATCCCCTGCAGTCCCATCGTCAACAAACAGTGTTATCATAAGATCTAATGGCAGACTGTCGCTGTGCGTGACCGCAAAAAGTGGTTCTGCTAAAGATATTCAAGCGGCTGTTAACCAAATTGTAGCTGGCGGTATAGGTAATGTGTACATTCCATCTGGGACTTTTAATTTCGTCAATGTCGGTGAGCCATGGGTAACAGTGAGCATTCCAGCAGGAGTGAATCTTTTTGGGGCACCGACTCAAAGGTATGCTAACGGTTCAGTTGTCAGTTGGAACACAATATTAGAGATGCCTTATGAAGCTCCCGACTCAAGTTGTTGGTTTTACATTGATGGAATAGGAACAAACACAACAACAAGAATCTCCGACATAAAATTGGTTGGATGGCGTTACACACATAATTCATCAACGACTATGTACTATGGTATCTACCTTGAGCAATGTTTAGACTTCAGAATAGACCATTGTGATTTTCAAGATATATGTGGCAGTGCAATATGGGTTGATGGTTATGATGGAGGAACTGGCGGATATCAATACACAGAGAACAATTGTAGCGGAGTGATAGACCAGTGCATATTGAATAACACCTATGGTGACCCAGGTTGGCAAGTTTATGAAAACAGAACATTAGGGTACGGCATAGGAATGAGACGGTGGGCATGTGACGTTTGGGACACGAATGTCTCGAGCTTCTGGGGGCAATACACGAATTACACCATAGTGATTGAAGATAACTATTTTTCAAAATGGCGACATAGCACGTGCTCAAATGATGGTTTCCGTCAAATTGTCAGATTCAACATTTTTGAGGGTTGTTATGGAATTGGTGAAGTAGACGGCCACGGTTCCTATGCTGACGACTATCATCCGAACGCTGTTGGTACTCGCTCTATGGAAATATACAATAACACTTTCCAAAACCCAGACACAAGATGGAATGCGAACACTTTCGCATTGAACATTCGCGGAGGCTCAGTTTTGGCTTTCAACAACACGTTGATAGGATACTATGGACTTTTGGACTTTAACAATGACTTTGGCAATTACGCACCCTATTGTCCACAGTGTGCAGTGAACGATACTTATGTTTGGAACAACAACCTAGGAAACGGCACTCTCATTCATTATGACGCCGATTCTGTAGAAAATGTCAACTACTTCCTGCGTGCACCCAACTTGCAACAGGACGGACTCACATACACGCCTTATCCTTATCCTGACCCGTTGACACTTGTAGGAGTAACCTAAAACAAATCTATAGCCCACGCGAAGTGATTCTGCCAGAAACTACAGCGCGCCAATTCTTTGCTATCTGGAACTGCCTCCGATTTCTCTTATCTTTCTTACGCGGCAAATTTTAACACCGTCTTTCTGTTTTTTTTGACACCCAGCTGATGGCTGTGTTGATTTTCATTGCAGTACGAGGGTACTCTGAATTTATTGAGGCAGCAATACGGAAACTGTTGAAAAATGCTGGCAGCATGATTCATCAATGGTTAATTGGCACTGGTCGCTGTAGCGCGTGCTCGCTTAATCCGTGCACACACAATTATGGGGAAATATCCACGTGTATGGTGTGCAAAATGCAGTTGCTCACAGTATGTCACATTTTTTACCGGCTCATTGCCACAGGTCGTTTTTCATCCAGAGATTTTTCGATGCACTCAAGCAGATTGATAGTGTTCTTCCCATCTTGCGGTGATACTGGGGACGGCAAATCTTTTTGGATGGCCTCAACATATTTGCTGATAAGGTTGACAGCCGGCAACAATTTTGCTCTGCGGAAATAAGAGATCCCAAAACTCGTCCACTTTTGCAAAAGTCTTTTTTCATCGACAAAGATGTTTCTTATTACCTTACGAACTGTGAATGGCGGTTCTTCTTTGTTTTCCAAGAAATAGTTAAAGTCCCAATGTATCTGGATCCTCTTTCCCCTGGAGTCCCGCAGCTCATAAATCGTTTCAGTTTCACGCGAAAGCCACGAGTGTTCAATTATGCCAAATCTTTGTCCATTAGTACGCAAAAGAACTGCAAAGTCATCATAAACAGGATACTTCACTTTGTCGCCAACTGCGTAGATTTCCGTGATGTCCGGCAAGAAGTACAATTGAAGATACGCAAGGTGACAGCCTGACTCCCATATGACTCCCCTCTGCTCAGGTAAAACATTCCATTCTGGAGCCAAGTTATACGCCCTAAGAATCTCGAAACTCTCTTTAAGAACGGTACTGAAACAAAGCAAATTGAACTCATTTGAGTCCACCAATGCTTTTGCTCTTTGAACGTGTGGCGAGAAGATCTGACTGTGGCCAATGCACAACTTGCTCCCATGTTTTTCCACTGCTTTTATCATATCATCACACTGAGACACATTCATGGCCATCGGTTTTTCGACGAGAATAGCTGGAACTGACTTTGCAGCGTCACAAACTATGCGTACATGGCTTGAAACAGGCGTACATATGTCAACTAAGTCTAGATCTTCTTTTTCGAACATATCCCAATAGTTCCCATATGTCTTCTCGATTTTGAATGTCGCTGCTAGCTTCTTGGCTCTATCTATGTTTAGATCACAGAGACCCACAACTTCAACATCTTTTAGACTTCGATACACTCTCATGTGAAGTGGAGCAATTCCTCCACAACCGATCATTCCTATTTTCAATATTCTTCCTCCAATTTGATTATCGTATTTCGTTTTAAACCATGACGAATATATGTAATCGCTAGTTGAATGCTGAGATTTATTAAGCAAGATTCGGCGAGTTTATGAGACTTCAAGCGTATGAGAATTAACAAAGAATTTCTCTTCATTCTTTGTAAACCGCCTCACGAAAGACGGCTTTAACGCGGGTCTTGTTTGTTCAGTCGAAAACAAAGTAATCTGACTTCTGTATTCTTTCATTGCCGTTTCCTTTAGCGGTAAGAATCTTGAGATATCCAAGTGAACCAAATTAGCCCTTAATAACTTGACCATGAGTTGGTCGAACGTACGTTCACTAATGATGTGTACAAGTAGGTAAAAAGGAAAGCACCAAGCAACTGTGTATTGATATTGAATTGGATGAATATTCAATATTTCTATTGCCTTTCTTATTGTCAGGTTTGTTATGCGGTGGTCAATGTTATACTCTTTTTCTTGAGGGAAAAAAACCTCTTCAGGAGAAACATCCCTTAAGATTTCAACGATCCTTTCTTTGAACTGTTTCATATGTTTTCCAAGTGTTCTATCTTCAAAATCTAAAAGCAAAAGGTTCTCTTCTTTCAACCCTAGGACTTTCGCTGCTCTGAATGATTCTTCTCTTCTAATTTCCTTCATTTCAAATGGTGTCGGTCTTGAAGATATACCTACATCTGTCAGGGAGTATCTACCATCTGTAATAAAAACCACAGAAACGTCGTATCCCTCGCTCAACTTCTTGGCAATGGTCCCACCACAGGCCAATGTTTCATCATCTGGATGAGGAGCAAAAACTATAGCTTTCTTCATTTTTCAGGTTCACAACAGCGCGCGCTTTTTGGTCTTATTTGTAAATAACTGAATTGGATTCCAAAGAAGGTCCATTAGTCCTTACGTAACTTGTTACAAATCCAAGGCACCAAGCTAATCTCTTGAAAATCCAGTGAAAAGGTAATAGAAAAACCACGTTCTTATGCACAAGCTTGTAAGCTGTACATGCAAGATAAAACTCTATCAAAAATGCTGCTGGGGGAAAAGTCTTGTACAGTACGTATTTAGGTCTTACTTCATTTGAAATAAACTGTCCGCCAGAACCGTGCCAAAAATATTCATTCCACAAAGCCTTCCAACTTGTCCTTCGCATCTCATAAAATTCAGTGTCAGTTATCTTAAGGATCCACCCGGCTTTTCTAATCCTATGCTCAACGTCCATATCTTCTCCCACTCCTTTGATGTTCTCGTCGAATCCCCCGATTTTCCTTATCGCTTCAACTCTATAGATACATCCTCCTGTTCCCAACGGCTTAGAGAGCTTTTTTTGTTCATAATTCAAATATTCCACTATTGCTCCTATGTTTTCTAAATAAGCAACCAAACTAGTCGAATCATACAGTCCATATCTGCCTTTAGCGATTCCCACATTTTGGTTTTTGTTCATAAATTCAACTTGTTTTCTTACAAAGCCTCTGGACAATCTCATATCACAATCAACCCAGACGATGTACTCACTGTTAGCATTGTTGACAATCACGTTTCTAGCTGCTCCTAACCCTTTCCAATCTTGGTGAAATACCATGGCTTTCATTTTCATTGTGGGAACATGACTCTCTATAATAGACAATGTTTTGTCTTTGCTACCATCATCAACAAAAATGACTTCCATAAGTTCATGAGGAAAATCTTGACCGTTAATGCTGGTTATTGCATCTCCAATGTAATCTTCTCCATTTTTCACGCAAACTCCAATGGTAACCTTAGCCTGCATCACACATTGGCACTCTCTTCGCGCGCTA
>Ga0315288_10005331_pt1 | contig 16359 bp, 20 predicted proteins | sample YL17G11_20_MG_FD_203454 | JGI IMG/M metagenome (GOLD analysis project Ga0315288, IMG submission 203454) | Sediment microbial communities from Yellowstone Lake, YNP, Wyoming, USA - YL17G11_20 | ecosystem: Environmental > Aquatic > Freshwater > Lake > Sediment | place: USA: Wyoming | collected...
TTGGTTCCGATCTGAGCTAAATCATAAGCGGCTTGAGCTACCGAGTACGCGGTAGAACCTGTGTTCGTGCCGATCTGAGCAATTGAAAACGCTGATTGCGCTACGGAGTAGGCGGTAGAACCTGTGTTCGTTCCGATCTGAGCTAAATCATAAGCTGCTTGAGCTACTGAGTAAGCGGTAGAACCTGTGTTCGTTCCAATCTGAGCAATTGAAAATGCTGATTGAGCTACCGAGTACGCCGTTGAACCTGTGTTCGTTCCAATTTGAGCCAGCAGGTAGGCCGCAGTGCCTGTATTCGTTCCAATCTGAGCAATCGAGTAAGCCGTTTGCGCTACGGAATAGGCGGTACTTCCGGTGTTCGTTCCAATCTGAGCAATTGAAAACGCCGACTGCGCTACTGAATAAGCGGTTGATCCGGTATTGGTTCCGATCTGAGCTAAATCATAAGCGGCTTGAGCTACCGAGTACGCGGTAGAACCTGTGTTCGTGCCGATCTGAGCAATTGAAAACGCTGATTGCGCTACGGAGTAGGCCGTACTTCCAGTGTTCGTTCCAATTTGAGCAATTGAAAACGCTGATTGCGCTACGGAGTAGGCCGTACTTCCAGTGTTCGTTCCAATCTGAGCGATTGAAAACGCTGATTGCGCTACTGAGTAAGCGGCGGAACCCGTGTTGGTGCCAATTTCAGCGATGAGATAAGCGGATTGAGCGGTTGAGTAGGCGTTTGATCCGACGTTCGTTCCAATCTGAGCTAATGCCCATGCGGATTGAGCTACTGAATAAGCCGCGCTTCCAGTGTTAGTGCCAATCTGGGCATTTGTATACGCGTCATTGGCCGTGCGACTGCCGCTCTCTGCGATGTAGTAGGCGCTGGTGGCAATGTTGGTGGTTGATTGCAACACGGAAGCGGTAACAAAAATGTTAGTTCCTGAAGGACTTACCGCACCGCTTAGGGCATCGCTTACGACATGGGTGACGTGGTAGAGTTCTCCGGCTGTTCCGCCTTGCAGTCCAGCCAGATCATTATGCAGTGAGGCGAATGGCGTATCAATGTGGGATGCGTGTAAACTGCCGTTGTGATAGAGGGAAATCGTTGCGGTTCCAGTTCCAGTGTATACGCCGTAATAGCGCACTAGCACGCGATCATCTGTGGTGATGGTAGTGGCCGTCCCGAAGACGTTAAAAGTCATCAGGGTGATCACCGACGTTGCTGGAATTGGATCAGTTGCCACGGCCCATAAAACGGTTTCGGTGGTTCCTGACAGGACGCTGGTGTCGACCCGAACGGTGCAGCCGGTAGTATCGGCGCTGAGGTAGGTATCATACACCCAGTTACCCGCGTCCAAGACGGTACGGCCAAGCGTGCCGCTGATGTAACAGTCGATGGCGGCGCTGCCGCTGCCTGCGATTGTTACGCTTTCCTGTACTTCGGTTAAGGACGTGGGTGTGTAGAGCAGTTTATCGTAACCCGGAAATTCTGGGAACGTGCCATCCAGATAAAATGAGATGCCAATGCCTGCTGAATTCGGAGCCGAGGGATAGGACGACACCCAACGACTGCCGTCAAAAGTGAGTACTTGACTGGAGAACGGCGTTGGAATGTTTACATCCGGCAGCGTAGCTAGCGGCGGTATGATTGTTCCAAGCTCAGCCAGCGCATAAGCGGCTTGAGCTACGGAGTACGCGGTAGAACCTGTGTTGGTGCCAATCTGAGCGATTGAAAACGCCGACTGCGCTACTGAGTACGCGGTAGAACCTGTGTTCGTTCCAATCTGAGCGATTGAAAACGCTGATTGCGCTACTGAATAAGCGGTTGATCCGGTATTGGTTCCGATCTGCGCTAAAGCGTAAGCTGCTTGGGCAACCGAGTACGCGGTAGAACCTGTGTTCGTTCCAATCTGAGCAATTGAGTACGCCGTTTGCGCTACGGAATAGGCGGTACTTCCGGTGTTCGTTCCAATCTGAGCAATTGAAAATGCGGATTGAGCTACGGAGTACGCCGTTGAGCCGGTGTTCGTTCCAATCTGAGCGATTGAAAACGCTGATTGCGCTACTGAGTACGCGGTAGAACCTGTGTTCGTTCCAATCTGAGCAATCGAGTACGCCGTTTGCGCTACTGAGTAAGCGGCGGAACCCGTGTTGGTGCCAATTTGTGCGAGATGGTAGGCTGCCAGTGCAAGGTTAGTCCCGCTCACTGCCAGTGCGTAGGCATTGGTGCCGACGGCGAATGCCGCAGCGGCACCGTTGGTGCCGTTGACTGCCAGAGCGTAGGCGGAGGCGGCATAGTTGTAGGCGGATGATCCGATTTGCGTGCCTGCCCATGCAACGGTCAAAGCGTACTGGGCCAAAGCGCGGGCGACTGGATCAGTTGTATCAACAACGATAGTTCCGCTCTGGCTCTGTTCTTCGACGATGACCAGAATTGACCAGTTGGCGTTTACAAGTCCTGAAGGCAGGGCGCCGCCAACGTTGGCTTGCAGGGCCATGTACTGATCGCCACCGTTCTGAACCACATCCCGGAAGGAGTAGGATGTGAGCGCCGACCAAGCTCCGCGATCAGCAAGCTGGCTTCCCTGAATATAGTAAGGATTCAGTGCAAGGTTGACGTACGAGTATGTGGTTGTTGAAACAACGGCCATTTGCTTTAACTACGGGTTGTTGCGTGCTGCCTTAGAGCTTTTGATATATCAGGATCAGGGAAGTGCCCCAGATAAATGTGCTGGCCAGCTTGAAGCCTTCCGCAAGTTGTTTGTCGGAGGCTTTGATGATGGCTTCCGCGAGGTCTTTTTCTTCGGCCAGATCGAGTCTAAAAACACGGGTGTTCATTTTGGTGCAAGGGGAATGGTTTGGATTTTATCGGTGATCGCTTGAAGGGCATTTGTAGACAAGTTGCCGGTGGCATCCTTGGCAAACATGAAAGCTGCGCCGGGCTGTTTGACGGCGGCGTCGCCGACGGCAAGTCGCTGGTAGATGCCGCCTGACGAACTGAAGATGCCGCCGTAGCGCAATTCCATAAGGACACTGGCGCCGTTGGTTGGCACCAAGGCAGATTCGGCGCGGGCGTAGCCTAACTTGGCTTCATAAAGCTGGGTGGTTGGATTCTGGGCAATCTGGACGCCAATGATGGTGCCGGTATTGGTGATCAGGTAATTGCGCTCGACGGTGCCACACCCGGCAAGGATCAGAATTGAGGCGAATAAGGCTGAGGTTTTCATGTTTATTTTTTGAGGTCGATGACCACATTGGAGTTGGTTGGAATAATTATCGTTGTAAAGCTGGACAGACCGAGGCTCGCTTGCCCTTTGCCGGTATTCAGGCCAATAGTTCGGGAAGTGAACACGGCTGGCTCGTTGGTGCTTATCCTGATCCAGCCAAAGCCGATGACTGGATAGCACCTGCCCCCGTTGATCGCGCAGCCGCAGAGCAGCGCCAGCGTGGCGATTAAAGCGTTCATTCGCACACCTTAAATACCAGCCAGTAGTTAAGTCGTGAGAGCTTATACGGATGTGCGATTTCCGGGCTGTACGATTGTGAATGACGGCTCATCAACCTTCAGGGTTTACGAGCGCGGTGTGCCTTTGACTTCGTTCGAGTCGTGGGAAAAACCAGACGGCAGAATCAGCGAGGCATTCGCCGGTCGACGGGCGAAGGACTATTTTGAACGGTGGTCTAATTTGGTTACGGCGGTTGATCTGGATACGGCGGTGCTGTCGGAAGCGGTTTTGCCGGTTGAGCTTGCGGCAGGAGATGCAACCCGGAACATTGATGCGCTGATGGCGCAAGAGCGCATGACGGAGGACAGCCAGCAGAAGCGGGAGATTTGTCAGCGCATCGCACAGCTTATGCGGCGGGAAGAATCAACCGCTGAAGCCACCGTCAATCACCTGCTTTGCACTTAGCGTGGTTCCTGCGGTTTGTTCAGCTTCGTGACTGTCCATGCTTCCGGTACTCCGAACTGGTATATCCACGATATTGACCCCACGTAGTTGGTACGCGCATCGACACCGGTGACGGTAACGACGGTATTGCGCCAGAGAAAAGCTCCCCGGATGGGTAATACTTGGCCGATGCTGGCATCACCCGTGTACTTGCCGTCTTGATAAACTTTCAACGTGTATCCACTGTTGTTTACAAGTGAGTACTGACTGGCGGGCATCACGGGCGGCGCGACGGTGCCGATGCTGCTATGGCTGTAGGGGTAGTTGTAAGAACAGCCCGTGGCGAGCACGAGCAACAGGATCGGGGTAGCGATGTTTTTCATAATTCAGGAGTTAATGGATTCACAGGCACGGTCGCTCATGGCGACAAAACGATTGGAGACAAGTTCAACAGGTTCAGGTTTAGCCGGTGGCGTGAAGGTGTAGCCCTGCTCTTTGCGGTACGTGTCGATGGCGTCGGACTCCACAAGTTCGCACATGATCTCGGCGGGTTTGCCGTGGCCGGGCTGCCAGCGGTGCCAGAGTTCATGCGCCACGAGGCCGAGCAGTTGCTCTTGCCAGTCGCGGTGCCACATGATGGGCATGTCCTTGTATCTGGGGTAAACGGACTGGCGAGGTTCGGTGTGTAGTTTGCCGATGAACACACGGGAGATAGAGCCGGTTGCCCGGCCCCACCAGTAGCCGTTCTGGCCTTTGGCGAGGATCAGGTCAGGTGTCCACGTATGCGAGCGTAACAGGAAGTTCTCCCGCAAGGTTCGGAATGCCTCGCGCTGGACATGGCGAAAGGCGCTGGCGATCAGCGGACGGATGTCCGCCCACGGCAGGCCGACCGTGTGCTCGTGATAGCTGACGCGCAGCGTGGTCTTCGGTGCCTTCAGCCCACCGCGCAGCTTCATGGCCGGGCAGTGGACTTTGAGCTTCTTGGCGTGCTTAGTCATGGCGGGCCTCCCGTGCTTTGAGCCGGATGCGGCGATCAACGGCGGCGATGGCCCGGCGCTCGCGGCTGGCCTTGAGCTTGTCCTTGCGCTCGCGGGCGCGTTCAAGCTGGGAGCGGAGGGCGCGGTTGCGGAGCGCCCACGTGAAGATGTCCTTGAGGTTGACCCGGACTTCCTGCCGGGTGCCCTGCGGGTAGAGCACAATCTGGTCGACACCGACGAGGCCCACTACGAGCTTGCGGTGCTTGTCGCGACCGAACTGGCCGCCGAGCGTGTCCCGGCAGACGCGCCAGACATCGGCGTTGATGACTTTGGTTTCGGGTTGGCCATCGGCGCCGATGACTTTGTAGAAGGTGACCTTGCCGTCCTTGCCCTTGACGCGGGTGCGGACGGGAACGATTTTAGATTTTCCAATTTCAACCATGCCACAGTGTAAACGATAACTGGCACGATGTCAACATTATATTTTAGTAGTAGCCGATACGCTTCCCGTATTTCTCCATGAGTTTCATCACAATCTCGCGCTGCTTTGCACTAAAAAATTCACGGGTCAGATTAGAGCCGATAAATTGTGCTTCCCAGTCTGAGACGTTCACGTCGGCGCCATCAAGCAACTTGAGGAATTTTCGTAGTTCTTCGCTGTCGTTAGGTGCGCTCATTTTCAGGTTTTCCGTGAGTAGGGCAGGCGGGGTCAGTGCTCCGTCCCGGTTCGTAACAAGTGCAAACAGGCTCAGCATGAACGTCGCAGGCTTGCCCACAGCGGCGGCATACATAGTAATGCGTTGTGTGCCCTTCGACTAGCACGCTGGCGTGGCAGCAGTTGGATAGTTCGTTCATGACCAATCTATTACACAAGGGCCGATGCTGTAGATCGCAACCTTGGCTTTGCGTTCCGAGGCGTCGGCGATGAACTCGAAGATGTCGGTGGCCTTGAGCACCATGCAGACGGGTTCGCCGCCTTTCTCTACGCCTGTCCAGTCCTTGACGACAAAGCCGTTGGTTTCGCTAAAGCGCCAGCGGTTGAGTTCAACCCGGTCGACGCTTGTTGTTGGCGGTGGTGTTGTGGCCATAGCTCATAGAACTGAAAAAGACTGCGGGGGCTTATTTCGTTTCTTCGTCAGCCTCAGCGTTCACCAGAATAGGTTCGATCCATACCAGTCTTTTCGTGCTGGTTTCTGTCCACGGCTTGGGGCCAAAGGGTTGGTTGCGCAGGTGACCGCGCCGCCAATGTAGCCGTGGCGAAGCGTGCGTGCCCGTGCCTGCGGTGTTGGTTGCCCGGTGCGCCCGATAATCCCAGCCAATCAGATTTGGGTGCCAAAGTTCGTCGCGCACCACGCCTTTCTTTATTTTTTGCGGGCGTGAAACGGTGCCGACCGTGATGTAGTTTGGCCGAGCCGTGAGCGCCAGCATCAGCTTGACAGCGAAGGCTTGAACTTTGACGTTGAAAATCCGTTCGGGTTCACCTTCGGCGGGTAAACTACCTGATTTCAGCGCGTTTTCTGCGCTAAACGAATCCGGGTAAGTACTGGTTTCCAAGTAGGTGGCGTCTTGAAACGGTGCGGTTGCCATTTCGTTTACGTTCATGCCTAAAGTGTAACTGCCGGTATAATCAACGGGCAGGGTGTCTTTACCGTTACCGTACACCGGATATACGACATTGAACCGGTCGGCTTTATTGGAAAGCGTATTCAGCATTTTCAGTGTTGCAGGAACGGTTTGACCTTGGATGTCCGGGCAGAGGGGCAGGTTTTTAAGACGGTCTGGATACATGCCTGCCGGACTCACGGTAACGCTTAAAAACGGGCACAGGTAGCCAAAGTAATTCATTACAAAATCAGTGGGTAGCACGAACAGCATGGCAGGTAGCGGCCATTTTATTTCGCTGAACTTGAAATCCGCTGGTGGCTCAGTTTGGGCGACCGCCTGCGCAAATTCCGATTTTACAAAATAAGTGGGTACTCGGTACTCAAGCTGCATCAGCGCATTCAACAACCCGGTGACATGTGGAAGCATGTTCAGTTCAGGCATGAATCCAACTTGAAGTTCGCTCCAGAGGGTGATGGCGAAATATTTTGGATTAAAGTAGCCGTTGGGTGGCGTTATACGCTTGGGATAGGTAGCCTTGTAGGTGAGGGGCTGGCGTTCGGCAATCCGGGTTATCCAGTTTTCTAGGTTATCGTGCATGGTTTTACGCTCTATGGCTCAATTAAAAGAACATAATAGCTGTATACGGTGAGTGTCAACATAAAACTTTATAGGCGGTTTTAGGCAGTTGTGTGGACGGGTGGTATTTAAGGTATGACTGATAATGATCACGACGGGAATTGCGCGGACACTGAGTGTAAAGAATCGCCACGGCAGATAGCAAATTTGTTTAACGTGGTAGAATCCATTATTCTTGCGATGAGCGTTGGTTTGATGCTTTGGGTGGCTAATCTGGTGGTGGAGCACGGTAAAATGCTGGCGTCGCACGAAACGTCGTTGAAGCAAGCCGATAGCCGGTTGGACTCGTTGGAATTAAAAGGCAGCCCGGTGCTGTCCGCCCACATGCTGGAAAATAATTCCGAGCTTACGGGCCTGCGCCAGCACGTGGATAAACTAGAAACAGCCGTGCTGTTGTTGCAGGCCACTCCCGGCGAGTTGAAAACCATCGGTGTGCGTTTGGAGAGCTTGCACGAAGGTCAAATCCGGCTGGAGAAGGCCATTGAAGTATCGGGCAGAAAACCGTGATCGTTACTGACTGATCTGACTGAATATTTTCTGCATCAGCGGCCCGTAGGTTTCCGGTATCTCAGCCCGGCGAGCTTCATCCATGATATGCTGTAGCTGTCCGGGATCGAGGGGTTGGCCAGTGGCAAGGGCTTGGCCGATTTGCTTGTCGAGATCGCTGCCCAGCATGCTGGCCAGAATCAAGATCAGTACATCCTTCAACTGGCTGAGTTCCTTGCTGGAAAACTGGCCTTTGGGGGTTTCTTCGCGACCTATGACCCGTTCCACGTCCGGCACCCCACGCGGGTCAGGGTACTTGGCATCTTGGCTGCCCGGCGCCCGGCGCGAACGCGGCAGGGGTGGATATTGGCGGCCCGGCGGTGGCACGCCCGGTGAATGGCCCGGCGGCACCGGGGTTTCGTCGGCTTCAGCTACCAGTTTTTTCGTGAATAGGTCTTTTGCGTTCATGCCCATAAATACACACGTCAAACTGTAAACGTTTAACTAGGATTGTCAACGGGCGGACTTATCGGTTCAGTCAGCAGCGCGGTCACGCGTTCGTAAATCTGAGCGCCACGACTGTCTTCTACCGCCCGGCACGCGGCTGCCATCTCGGCGGCTTTTTTCATCCCGTCTTGGCCGTAGGTTTTTTTGATCTGACGGGCGACAATGCACGGTTCCCATGCGTGTTCAATCACGCTGTAAGCCCCGCCGCTGTCTAGGTAAGCTTGGATGCCGGTAAGAATAAAGAGGGCGCCCTGCGCTCCTGTTTCGGCTTGGCTTTCGTCTTCAACCAACAAGCGGGCTAACGTGTTGGCCAGCCCCTCATTGCTGGAGTTCGGAATCAGCGGCAGCAGTCTGGCCTGTTTATCAGGTGTGGCATCCAGATGCTGTAGCTCTTTGGTGATCTGGTCTAACGTGTCGTTGACTGCCGCGATGACCGCAGGTGGCTGTTCGCGATAAAGCAGCTTTAGCTGGCCCGCGCAGGACAGGAGCAGGTTTTTAAGCGCGGTTGAGGATGCAGGTGGTGGAAATTCCGGGTTCATAAGGGGTAAGTTTTATGTCGGCTCCGACTTCTTCTGCGGCAGTACGCTCAGTGGCGTCGAGGGAGTCAAGGGTATAGTCGCCGCCTTTAAGCCAGATGTTCGGGCGGATGGCGCGGATGAGCAGGTCGCAGCGTTTTTCGTGGAAGATGAGGCAGTGATCGACGGCTTCGATGGCGGCAATGACTGCCAGTCGTTGCTGTTCCGGCACTAGTGGGCGGGTCGGCCCCTTGAGTTGACGTACGCTATCGTCGCTGTTGAGGCCCACGACCAGCGTGATGCCGTTGCCGGGTTGCAGCTTGGCGCGTTGCAGCAGTTGGATGTGGCCGTAGTGAAGCAGATCGAAGCAGCCATTGGTGAGGATGACCGTGCAGCCTATCAACGTGTCCCGCCAGCGTTGCCACGCCATCATGTCGCGAATGATCTTTTGTTCCCAGCTTCTCATCGGGTTTTTAACACTGCGTCGGCATGGTCACGGATTTGATCTGTTCTACTCATACGCTTGTGAGAACACGTAAAATTTATTGATTACTAGTAAAAATCGTATACGCTAATGTTAGGGTTGTCCACTAAATCAACGGCGTATCACTATTATGTACGAGCCGAAATACAAATTGAACAAAAAAGATGTCGCTCGCTGGCACGCGCTGCTGTTGCGTCACTGTCTGGAAGCACCGGTTTTGACCAGCTACCAGCGGCGCTTGCGTAAAAAATACCCGCCCTTGACGCCCGCTGAAAGTCTTGAGTTTGAGGCGCTCTGCCGCAAGCGCAGTAAAAAGATCGAAGCGCATCCCGCCGTGAAAGCTTCCCTGCGGCGTTCAAAGCGTCGGATTCGTATAATGGACAAGCTCAGCGCCAAGCTGAAAATCTTGTTAAAATAAAAGGTTGACGTAACTAAGCTGATCGTATACCGTTGGCGTATGAACTTAAATTTGAGAGTAGACTGGGTGCGCAAGCTCCAAACCAAGGCGGTGGTTGAGTCCTGCAAATGGCAGTCGCCCGATCAATGGCGAAAGGTGGACATCGAGGAACTGTCTTCGGACGATCTCACCTTGTTGCTCGAATTGATGGAAAAGCATAAGAGTGTGCGGGGCAGCATCGCGGTGAAGCAGAAGATTGTCACGTACCGTAAGCTCCTGCTGGATGCCAAGGGGGTGAAAATTTCCCGTCTGGAGCCGTTGGTCGTGGCGATCAAGCTGTTTATGGAGTCGACGCCGCATAAATGGCTGTTCTTTGAAAATGAGGACGGGAAGCTGTTACCGTGGTATGTTTACGATGTCACGTATCATCCGCCGGATGAACGCTCCGGCAGTCCGGCCAAGACGGAAGTAAGCATGGCCGCCACCAAGCGGGGTTCCAAGATCACGAAAGACATCTATTTCCATGCGCATGCTCTGGGTGACACCGCCTGCGAACTGCTGCGCCAGCAAGGTTACTTCCTTGAGACGCCGGAGATTGTTGCTGAATACACCAAGGAGAACCTGCGCTATCAGGCGATCTGCGGTTTGACCGGTGAACAGTTTTTGGCGTTCGGGGAAGGCTTCGAGCGCGGCGATTACTATGGTTCCTCTACGGTGGCGATGGAGCGCGACGGTCTGCCGACGACCGTGGTCATGGATGACGACTCGGAGGAAGGGGAACGGAAAAACGAGCGGGAACGGGAGCACGTGACGGCCAAGTTCTGGACGCAGAACAAACGCGGCGATGATGATGGGGGCGAAGCCGACGAGCACAGCGTGGTCGATCTGCCGTTGCATCCCTACGTGAAAACCTTCGATCTGAAGAAGCACGTCTTTACCACGATTCATGTCGGCAACCTGACGGAATACGTGTACGATGCGACCTTGATTAACAAGCTTGTGCTGCCGATGGAACGGAAGGAACTCGTTTCGATGCTGGTGGAAGGCGCGGACTTGGCTCTTGACGACATCGTGAAAGGCAAGACCGGTGGCATTATCGTGGTCTGCACCGGGCCGCCGGGCACGGGCAAATGTCATGGACGCGGAACAAAGCTGTTGAAATTTGATGGGACAGTTGTAGCGGTGGAGGACGTGCGGGTTGGCGACCTGCTAATGGGTGACGATTCCACACCGCGCCAAGTGCTGGCGCTGGCCAGCGGAAAAGACGAGATGTACCGCGTATCGCCGTTGCGCGGTGGTGAGCCATTTACAGCTAATTCAGAGCACGTTATGGTGTTCGCCGAGTCGCCGACTGAAGCGGGCGAGCCAGTGGGCACGGTAGAAATGCCGTTGCGCACCTTTTTAGAGCAGTCGCGCACCCGAAAGCACCACTTGAAGCTTTATCGCGTGCCCGTGGACTATCCTCCAAAGGCGGAAGCGCCGACTGTTGACCCGTATTGGCTAGGCTTGTGGCTTGGCGATGGTAACGCCGGTTACACGGGGATTACCACGATGGACGCGCCGGTTGCTGATTATGCGCGAGCGTACGCTGAAAGTCTCGGATTGTCTGTCTCGGTTAAGGAACAGAAAGAAAATAAGTCCAGCGTTTACACTATCGTTGGCACTCGGTCAGGTACGACCCACGATAATCGGCTGCTTGATATGCTGGCAGGACTTGGCCTGTCCGTCCAGCGAGATGAAGATAATCGGCGGCATGGCAGCGAAAAGTTCATTCCGCATTGCTACCTTACGGGTTCACGCGAAGTCCGTTTGGCGCTGCTGGCAGGCATTGTTGATTCAGACGGTTACACGTCAAAAGGAGATGGCGTATACGACGGCACGTTCAAGTCACAGCGTTTTGCTCTGGAAATTGTGCAACTGGCTCGGTCGCTTGGCTACACGGCCAGCGTGGTTCCGAAAAAAGGAACCATCAAAAGTATTGGTTTTGTTGGCGATTATTACCGCGTGTGCTTGAGTGCTGTTCACGACCTTCCGTTAAAGATAGCCCGGCGTAAATCGAGGGCAACGCGGGGTCAAAAGAAGCGGGCGCAGGTAACGGGTTTTGCATTGGAAAAGCTAGGCGTGGATGACTATTTCGGGTTCACTTTAACCGGCAATGGACGTTACCTGCTTTCTGATTTTACCGTGACGCACAACACGCTCACGGCGGAAGTTTTCAGCGAGCAGGTGAAGCGCCCGCTCTACTGCGTCCAGTGCTCGCAGCTTGGCACCGACGAGGAACAACTGGAGAAGGAACTCAAAATCGTTTTGAGCCGGGCACAACGTTGGAAAGCCATCCTTCTGATCGACGAGGCGGATGTTTATGTTCACGCACGCGGCGTCGACATTCAGCAGAACGCCATCGTCGGCGTATTTTTGCGCGTGCTTGAATACTATCGGGGCATCCTGTTCATGACCTCCAACCGGGAGACGATCATCGACGATGCCATCATGTCGCGGGCCACGGCGTGGATTCGCTACGAACTGCCGGATCGTGCTGCCGCTGAAGCCATCTGGCAGGTGCTGTCGACGCAATACAAGGTTGAGCTACGGCCCATCGACATTAACCGGTTGTTGGATAATCCAAAGTTCGCGCACGTCAGCGGGCGCAGCATCAAGAGCCTGCTCAAATTGGCCAAGCTGCTGTCCCGTAAGCGGCAGCAACCAGTGAGTGTAGAAAATATCGAATACGTGGCGCAGTTTCTCGATCTGGAGTGCTCGAAGCCGGACAGCGAAGCCAGACGTGATTGACTGCCAGCGTGCGCCCCAAAAAGGAAGGCACGCGTTAAATTGCGAGGGGTGCCCGCATTTCCAAACCATGAGCCGGACTGACTTACCAGAAGGTGGTGGAGACGTTGCCGTGGGCAGGGACGTACTGTTCCATTGCCCATTTTTGGCCCAGCGTGAGATACGCGCTGGGCTGGCTGTCTACCTTGGCCAGTTGCAGCCACAGGCCGCTCTTGGCTTCGGTCACGCTGCTTAAAACCACGTTGCCCGCATGAAGACTGGATGTGAAAAAACCGTCGCCCAGTGTTGGTTGTTTCAGGCCGTCCAGCGCCAGCCGGTACATGTTTGCCAGCAAAGGCGCATTGATGGGGCTGACCACGCTGTGGTTTCGGATGGCGGATTCCAGCGCCACGTGATGTTGCTTTGCGATATAGGGGTAGTGACCGAACATATCAAGATAGAACGGCTTTTTTAGTTTTATTGCTTCCTGTGAGCTAATTTTGCTTTTATTAACGAAGTGTGAATGTACCTTTTGACTATATTGAGATAAAACCCGGAGTGTATGCCAAGCCCTCAAACAAGCCTGCCCGGCCCACTATTGACAATCACAGTAAAGGGCTATGTGCCGTGCAATCGAAATCAACTGAACGGCTGCCATTGGAAGCTGTTAATGAACGAGAAGAAGCGTGCTGGTATGCTCCTGCTTCGCGCTTTGAAATCACTTTCACTGTCTATTCAGTCCGTCCCTGTGACTACGATGGATACGACATCAAAGCATTGCAGGACTTTTGCGTCACGGCTGGAATCATACCGGACGACAACTGGCGAATACTTTCTGGTCGGATTGTGTCCTGTAAAGCTGCAACGAAAGAGCAAGAAAAAACAGTTATTGAAATTAAATCCGTCTACGACAGCGTAACGCTGTAATTAAGTTATGGCATATAGCGAACCTGAAATCTCTGTCTTGAAAAAATACCGGATCATGAATGCGGATGGCACGTGGCGTAATGTCAATTTGCTTCAGCCCCTACAGGCAGGCGGTAATCCTCCCGGTCTTGGCCCGTTGCTGGCGCCCGATGCGGTTAACCGACTGTTAAAGGCCGATACGACCCCGGATAAAAAATGGCTGGACTGGATTTTCTTTCAAGCGGGCGGTGGACAGAAAGCGAAAGAAGCCACGGCGGACGCGCTGCGTCAGATTCGTGATCGTTTTGTGGATGAGCGCATCAACGGCTGGACACACCCGGAGACAAACAAGTATCAGACGCCGGTGCCGCGTGAGCAGGCGGAAGCGCGGTGGGCGGCAGCCGAGCCTAAGTTTCGGGAAGTGCTGTCGGTTTGTGATCAGGATGGTAAAAAGCGTTTGCGCACATTTGGTTATTACCGTGACTGGCCCGGAGAGGGGAATGATTATGCCAACGTGGTGACGGCCATGACAAGCTTTTTGAAGTTCTTTCCCAAACTTCAACAGATGAACAAAGAGGTAGCGCGGGAAGGTGGTGAGCCGCTCCCGGAGACACCGGAAGGGATTCCGACTTGGCAGATCATGGGCGACATAGCAAAGAAGGTGGAACGTTATTTTGCTTCCAAGAAAGCTCGCACGGATATTCGAGCGGAGACGATTTATGATGATGACACGCTAACCGCGTTGGCGCCGTTGACTTATGCAGCGGCAGTCAAGTTTGGGTATGACCAGTGGCCTTGGGCCAGCCGCAAGAGTTTTGAGCAAGTACTGTCTGGCGAAAAGGGGGACTGGCGTTTTCGTGATGAATGGAAGGGTTTGACGGAGAAAGGCAGTCTGATCGTCTATCTGACTTTCAAAGTTCCAGTGCCTGCGTGGGTGGCCCGTCGGGATGGACAGTGGGAGTATAAAGACCTCACCGATCTGGCACTGCAACTGGATAAGGAAAAAGCCAGAGCGAATTCGGATGATTGGGTGATGTACGATCAGGAGAACCGAAGTTCATTGTCGGTGGCACAAGTCAAAGCGATGATTTTAGCCGAGCCGGGGCGAGCCGTCGAGCGCGAAGACGAAGACCCCTTAAAAATGCGCGGGCCAAACAAGTACAAGGATGCCGGTGAAGCACAGCAAGTGGTGGCCAGTTTCGATCAGGCGATCAAGGCAATTAAGAAGTGGATTGTGAAGTTTAACTATAAAAACATAAAGTCGGACGTGCTGACGCTGGACTGATGAAGGCGGCGGAACTGATTGCGCTTTTTCGTGAACGGCAGGTTGGTGACTTCAAGGTTTTCACCGGACTGCGTCCGCCCGTCAAGCGGTCGGTTTGGCGTCGAACCACGCTGGCACCGTTGATTGAGCTTGCGCAGGCGATGCAGGTGGGCGAAGCGGCGCTGTTGACTCTGAGTCAGGCGCAACAGCTTCGTCAAATATTGACGGCTCAGGGTTATGCCTGTGCCAGCGACGGCTGGAGATCGCCAGAGCGTGGAAAGGCACTGGTTTTTAAGCTTGAAGCAAGCTAGTCCGGGCAAGCTATCTTGGCTATCCGTTGAACAATTCCACGCAGGGCATAGGCCACACTGCGGTCGCGCACATGAGTTAGACCATCCATTAGCAAGGCGGTCAAGGCATGCCCGTAATCAGTGTAAACATCAGCCGGTGAATAGGCGCTCACCAGCGGTACCAGTGAGTGATATTTTTTCAAGTTGGCGTACTCAGCGGCAGGCCCCCATGTCATAATGTCAACGCCGACCGAATCCCGATACGAGATATTGTTTGCCAGCAGGGCGTTGGTGATGTTGATGTAGACCAGCCGGTCAACGCTATGGCCAGAACCGGTGTAGCTGTCGAGTACGTCCTTGTAGGTCTTGCAGGTGGTGCGCAATTCGGGGCTGTTCAGCTTCATTTTTACGGTGGCCACCTGTTCGGCGGTGGGCACATCCAGCTTATGCTTCCAAATGGCACTGCTCCGGTCGCCAGAGCGCAGCAGCACAAAATTTCCGAATTCGCGTAGCACGCGCTTTGGTGCATCCGGCATCTGTTCCAGTGCCGGGTAAAGGTGGATCACGGCATTACCTTTGCGATCCAATTCTACACCCGTGCTCAGGTCGGTGCTGTGCCCTTGCCATTCGATCAATCGCCACAGCGGGAGCAGCACGGTCTTGAGTTCGGATTTTTCGATTAGTTTGCCGCAATGACCGACGATCTGTTTGTAATTCATAATCAGCTTATCCGGTAATACATTGCGCCGTTTTCAAGTTGATGTTCGGCATGGTCGTAGTGGGCTAAAAAGTGGGCCACCCCGCCGGTATCGACGGCGCTCTGGGCGGCTTTATCGACATCGACTCCGGCAATCGCGATGGCTTGCTTGACGGCTTCTTCCTCGCCGTAAATATCTCGCAACCAGTCCCACGGCTCAACCGTGGGTTTGTCGCTTTCAATATACGCTTCCATGAAACCGTTGAGCGCCTTGATCCGCACCGGGTTTTCAATGCGCGGATCGCCGTTCTGCTTGAAGAACACCGGATCGTCGCTGTCGATCTTGCCTTCCTCAACCAGCTTTTCCAGCAGTTCCGGGTAGTCGAGATTGCGCACGTCATTCTCCCAGTACTCGTAGGGATCGCCGATGCCTTTTTTGAGCCGATCCTTGTCCACGAAATCCCTGAGCCAACTCTGGGTAAACAATTCCGGTTCCGATTCCAGCTCGTTGCGCACGATCTTGAGCGCGTAGTTGTAGGCTTCGTCGTCGTCTTTGAAAATCAGGTATTCCCGGTCGTCGACCTCGATCTTGAGGGCGAGGGTTTCGGCCAGATTACCCGCATCGTAATTCCCTTCCCGTTCGCTCCAGCGCACGTCAATCGTGAGGTCGCTTAACGGGAAATCTTCTTCACTTGCAAACAGGCGGAGCGCGATGTCCACCCAGTTGCTCATCAATAGTCGTTCGATTTCCCCCTTAGTGTCGGCGGGGTTAGGTGTGGGATCATCCTCCGGGGGCAATGGAACACCATTATCTTCAGCGGGAGTGTCGAATGGATCAAAATATTCAATGCCTTCGGCGAAGGCTAGCATCTCCTTGGGCTTGTGCTCCGGGTCATGGACGACATCCTGTATCTCGTCTTTGAGCTTGTTGATGGCGTCCAGATTGCAGAT
>Ga0315288_10005332_pt1 | contig 16356 bp, 16 predicted proteins | sample YL17G11_20_MG_FD_203454 | JGI IMG/M metagenome (GOLD analysis project Ga0315288, IMG submission 203454) | Sediment microbial communities from Yellowstone Lake, YNP, Wyoming, USA - YL17G11_20 | ecosystem: Environmental > Aquatic > Freshwater > Lake > Sediment | place: USA: Wyoming | collected...
AGTACATGACACGCGGCCAGAAGGCAAGGCTCAGAGTGTGCAGGCGTTATTGAAACGGAGTGATCTATCGGGTATCAGAGCAGTCCATGCGAGATCGTTGATCGGTGGAAACAGAGGCTGCCAGCCTGGGTGGTCTCTGCTCGCCCGCCGCAAGGGCCTAGCAGTTGAACTTCCTCATTCCATTCACTGCGGCATCCGACGCTCACGAGCAATTGCACGCGGTCCCCTCTGCGAGGGCCTTCGGCGGATCGCCATTCGCTCGTTGCATTCGTCAAGGCGCTCACGAGCAAGGTCCCGCGGAGGCGGGATTTCCCTGGCTGGAGTAGCAGGACGGTCGGCGGAAATGGGCCGCCTCAACTTCGGCACCTAACGGCTCGGTCCCGCACCTCCGCTGCGCTACGTGCGGGATCCGCGGCCCTTCGGTGGCCCTCGGGGCAGGCTTCGCTACGCCTCCCCTCCACTCGGACGGGCTGCGCCCTCGCGCACTGCCACTTTGGCGTCTCCGCCTTGCTCCTACAAGTCCCTGGTCGGTCACCAAGATACCCGGGTTTTGTGCTTGGCAAGCCCCACATTTGGCGGCAAAAGTGCCCTCGGGATCCCGAGGGCACTTTTTGCACTGCAACCGTACTGCAACCAGAATCGTTCACGCACTCCTATCCAGAAACCCTGCGTAGTTATCGCAATGACGCAACCCAAAACAGAACGCCTGATTGTGCAATGACTAGACCGAGTCTTCCCATCCCAAACCATTGGGGAGTGATACTTATTCTTCAGCCTCGATGCGAGCCACCTGGATCTGCGAGCCGTTGTAGTCAGGCACATTGCTTAGTAATGTGCCATAAAGATGAACGATCTTGCCGCTGTCGCGTAGTGCCTCGATCTGGGACTTTACCGCCGGGTCCATTGAATCGATGCCAAAGTAGATGACCTGCCCAAAGTCCTGTCTTTCAAAATAGTCATCATACTGTGCACCGGGTGCTGTACTCTTGATGACCCCCCACCAGTCTGCTATTTGTTCTGAAGTACCTGGCGGCATGTAACCGCCTGATGGATTGTCTCCAACCACGATGCGATCCGGCTGGATCTGCGAGCCGTTGTAATCTGGCAAATCATTGCTTAATGTTCCATAGAGATGAACGGTCTTTCCACTGTCTCGCAGCGCATGAATCTGGGAGCTCACCTCTGGGTCTATTGAATCAATGCCGTAGTAAATAGCTTCCCCCAAATCCTGCCGCTCGAAGTAATCATCATACTGTGCACCGGGTTCAGTACTCTTGATGACGCCCCACCAGTTAGCTATCTCTTCTGAAGTACCTGGCGGCATGTAACCGCCTATGCCACCACTTGCTGTTGAGGTTGCCTCAACTACGATGGCAGGTGTTGGGCTTCTTTGTGCTGCCAAGCCACACTCACCCCGGAAATAGGCCCACTCATCACAAATGCTGCCGTGGGGAAGAACACATATTCCGCTTTGGCTGCCATCGGCAGCCGTGCGGATTTCGAGCCTGTTCCCTTGCTGCCGGCAATAAACCGAGGCAGGGTTGGCCATGTCTGTGTTCGGAGTGGGGCTAACCTGCCGGGGACTGCAGGACGCCGCCAGCACGAGAACAATCGGTACGACCAGGGTTAGTACTGATTTTCGGAACATTTCGATGTCGTATTTCGGATCAGGAGCTGGAGAGATCCAGCGTTCTCAAGGATTCATCGTGACATCGTCTTTGTGCACCATGTCACATGCAGGACGTTGGATCATTCAAGAAGTTCCATCTTTGTGAGCCTATTTGGAAAATCCATGCCTGCGTGGGGTAGACAGCCATCCTACCGAGTGGGCATCCAGACCGGCCCTGTGTCGTCCTCCGGATGGGTCGTCAACCGCTGACGTTATGCGACAGTGAGAATCACTTTTCCTCGGGCATGTCCTGCTCCAAGATACCGGAGGGCCTCAGCAGCCTCACTTAGCGGGTAGAGCCTATCGATTACAGGCTTTACTTTGCCGGCTTCAATAAGCTCTCTGATCAATCCCAAATCCTTTTGATCCATTTTCGCCACTACACCTCTCATTTTCCTGCCCCCGGTTCGCGACATCCATGGGCCTATGAGCATGGCCTCGAAGTTCTGAGCCATGGAACCGCCGGCCATGACATAGATGCCCCTGGGAGTCAGGGCGCGCTTGTAGGCTGGAAGCGAATGGTATCCGTTTGCAGCAAGAATGAGGTCGTACTGCCGTCCGTTTTGGGTGAAATCCTGCCGCGTGTAATCGATGACCTGGTTTGCCCCGATCGAGCGCGCCTGATCCAAATTGCCCGGGCTGCACACGGCCGTGACTTCAGCGCCGAAAGATTTGGCGATCTGCACGGCAAACGTTCCTACCCCGCCAGATGCCCCATGGATCAAAACCTTTTGCCCCGCATGAATTTGTCCTTCGTCGCGCAAACCCTGCAGGGCGGTGAGAGCCGCCATGGGTACTGCCGCGGCTGCCTCAAACGATAGATTGGCCGGCTTCAGCGCCAATCTACTTTCAGGAACACAGGCATACTCGGCAAAAGCGCCATGACCGATATCTCCAAACACCTCATCCCCCGGCCGAAAGTGCTTGACGTTTCTGCCGACTGCCTCAACCCTCCCCGCCATGTCAGCGCCGGGTGTCGTGTTCCTGGGTTTTAGCAGCCCCCCGCCCATCAGACGCACCAGGAATACATCAGCGGTCAGGAGATGCCAGTCATATGCATTCACGGAGGCCGCATGAACTTGCACCAGTATTTCATCCGGGGTAGGAGCAGGCTTTTCCACTTCTTTGAGCTGAAGGACTTCCGGCGGGCCGTATTCTGTGTAGACAATTGCGTTCATGAGGCTCCCTTCAAGTTCACCTTGATCTGGTGGTTATGCAATTCGTTTTCTGTAAAATGCTTCAGCGGGCTTCCACATTTTACAGAAAACATAAAGACAATTTTAGACGGCGCCCAGGCTGAAAGGTGGATAGCGGTCGGTTACGAGCAGGAATGCGTAGGCTCGCACCCGCAGCCACCAGCGACTAACCCCGACGTTGAAGTTAAAGAGGCCCCTCGGGTATCGACCGGTCACTAGAATGGCAAACCAGGCCATGATCAATGCAAAGAAGCTGGCAACGCTCAGCAAAAGCAGGACGAAATAGTGCGGGATCGCGAGCAGCCACTTGATCAGGGGATACCACCGATTGAGGTCAGTTTCTACGTTGGGGTAATCAATTTCCAGGTGGACGGACTGCTCGTCGACGGTCGACGGGTATCGGTCCGTGAGCAGGCCCGCATAGGCGCTGACTCTGGCCTCAAAGCGGGTCATCTCGCGAGCAAACTCGAACCACCAGCGTGGATAAAGCCGTCGAAAGAGGATCATTAGGGCCGTGGCTGAAACGAGACCACTCACCAGCCCACCGACCGTCTCCTGGGTTTTCGTGATAACCTCACCGGCTTGATTGAGGACAACCGTGTTGGTGATCGTCTCCCCAGCCCCGGATATTAAACCCAGGATGACGGCAATGGGAATGATCCAGAGTATTCGGAAGAAGGTTGTCAACCGATCCAGTTTTTCAGGATAGTCAATCTCGAGGCGAGCAGCATATCCGGCGGTTCTATTGTTTGTTTTCATTTCCTCTCTCCTTTTTGTTTGCGGGTAGTTCCAATCGTGATAACGACGTTCCCTTTCTTATGCCCTTGTTCGACATACCGGTGAGCCTCGGCCGCCTGTTCCAACGGATAGCGTTTATCAATGATCGCTCTGATCTTCCCCGCCTCAATCAGCTCTTTGACGGAAGTTAGATCTTCAACACTTCCTGGTGCAAGGGCACAGATGACTCTCTTGCTGCCTATTCTTGAAGTCCAGAGCATTTGAAAAAGTTGTTTCATCTTGAAGCTGGCGAAAAGAAGGATGCCGTTTGGCTTGAGCGAGCCTTGACACTGTGAGAACGAACTTTTGCCCAAAACGTCGAAAATCAGGTCATAGCTCTCACCGTTTTGAGTGAAATCTTCTTTGGAGTAATCAACTACCCTATCGGCACCCAGGGATTTTACAAATTCCAGTCTTGGGGTGCCACAGACCCCGGTCACTTCTGCTCCAAGATATTTGGCGATCTGCACCGCGGCTGAACCGATCCCCCCGGAAGCGCCATTGATCAAGATGTTTTGTCCGCTGCGGACATTTACTTTTCGAAGCAAATTCAAAGCGAAGATCGCCCCATACGGAACGACGGCGGCTTCCTCGTAGGTCATATTGGCCGGTTTGATGGCCAGCACACCGTTTTCAGGCATACAAAGATACTCGGCATAAGCACCGAAACTCTGACCGGGATATCCAAAAACCTGGTCGCCCTTCTTGAAGCGTTTCACATCTTTGCCGACCGCTTCAATTTCCCCGGCCAACTCACTCCCCAGGATGGTTATTTTGGGTTCTCTGAGGCCAAAGGATATTTTCGCCAGCAGCCAAAAGAGAAAAGGCATGTTGAATTGTCGAGGGGTGATTGCCTTGAAATTGCGAGCCATCGTATCCCCGAAATTCACCGATGTCGCATGGACTCGGAGCAGGACTTCATTGTCCTTGGGGGTGGGTTTGGCGACTTCTTTGAGTTGAAGAACATCCGGTGATCCGTATTGTGTGTTTACAATCGCTTTCATGAGTGTTCCTCCGGGATTATTTTTCGAAATCGGAGTATTGGGTCAGGTCTGTTCCAGCAACTCCAATACTCCTGCTTGCCGTTGGGCCTTGAAATCAACAAATCTGTTGATCTGTGGTGGCTTTTACGCTGCGCGGCTTGGATTGCCACGCAACATGACGATCCCCAGCCATATCCACCAGACGATGATCCCCAGCCCAAAAGCAACTCCTAGGTCTTTGAGAACTGGGGCGGCCGTGCTAATGAGGCCCGCTACACCGAGCACCATGCCAAGGTAGTTCAATGCCTTGGGCAGACCCTTGGCCCGCATGGCGGCCCAGCTGATGAGCAGAACCCACAGGCAACCCAAGAATCTGTCTGAGCTGTCTATCCCCAAGGTCACAGTGTCAAGCAGCAGTTTGAGGGTCGCGGCTTGAGCCGGGTCTTTGCCATAGAGATCGACGACAACGTTCAAACCATGGTTGGTAATGAAACCGCTCGCAAAGACCAGGACAGCCCAGATCAGCCCAAAGACGGTCGCCGTCTGCGCCATTGCGGGCGAACCGGCCTTCAAACGGTCGTAGAGCGCCAACGCCAGGATCACCAGAAAGACGCCGTTTACCATATACATGAGCAGGTGCCAGATGAACACGAGGGTCTGGTTGTCTATGAAGAAAGCCATGAACTGGCCAAAATCGAGTTCCATGTTGCCCATGGGGGCCAGCAAGGTGAACAGCAGCCCTATAGACACCAGGTAAGTCGCGGCATCGATCAGTGCAGCGACTCCGCCCATTTTCTGCAACGTTTTCATTCTTGTCTCCTTTTTGAAGGATATGGATGAGTTTCATTGAATTGGACTTATATCTAGCTGTGGTCGCCAGCCGGTTACCGGGGGAGTGAATTAGGGAAGAATTTATCAAAGGCAAACCTCCTTTCAGAGTAGCGTATATCCATTTACTATTCGACATCTGGCGCATCTGCCGGGGCTAACACCCTCTCCAATAGTCCTCCTTGCCCTTGGGCCTTGCAGTCGAGAAGGTTGCTATTCTGTGGCGCTTTCTTACGACCCCGAGACAGGGCTCCTGCGCAGCATGACGATCCCGAGCCACACGAACCAGATGATGAGACCCAATCCATAGACAGCACTCAGGCCAAGCGAGGCCAGGACAACCGAGAGGATGCCTGCTACACCGAGCACCACCCCAAGGTAGTTCAATACCTTGGGAAGCTCCCTTGCCCACATGGCTGCCCAACTTAGCAGTAGAAACCACAAGGCGGTAACTATCGTTTCCCCGCCGCCTGCTCCCAAACCGGTTTCCACAGAGTCGAGTGTCAACCAGACCGTTGCAGCTTGAGCCGGGTCTTTGCCATAGAGTTCGACGACTGTGCTCAAGTTGTTGATTGAGAGTGCGCCGATCACAATGACCAGAACGGCCCAGATCAGTGTGAAGGTGGTCACTACCTGTGCCAGTGCAGGTGAGCCAGCCTTCAATCGCTCATAGAGCGCCAGTGACAGGAGAATCAGACACACGCCGAAGATCAACCAGATGATTTGGTACCATGCGCGCATGATAGCCTGGTTGCCCGCAAGAAAAGCCACGATCTGGCCTGGGTCGTCGGAACCGTAGCCTTTGGGTTCCAGTAAGATTAGATACGTCGCAAGGGCAAAGAAGTTTGTTGCTGCCCCGATCAGTGCGGCAATGCCGCCCATCTTCTGTATGGTTTTCATTCCTGTCTCCTTTTTTGAACCGATATGGATGAGTTTCTCAACCAGCCTCAGCCAAGGCTGGCTTTTGATCCTTTACACCCTTGATCAAGAGCCACAAGTAGAATAATGACTCTTCAATAAACGCAAACAGGCCAAGTATCGTCGTATCGAAGTCAGGAACAAGAAAGAATAGAACAGCATCTACCGTATAGCATAGACCTCCAAGCATCAACAAGATGCCCAGAATTCTGGGAAGGAAACCCGACTTGAAAACCAAGTAACCAAGGAGAAGTACCCAGAAGGAAAGAACCTGGGGGATAAACGTTCCGTATTTCCGCAACTCGAGAAAGAACATCACCAGGGCATTCAATTGATCTGCTTTGAATGCTGATAAATAACCAGCGCCACTCGATAGCAGCAGGACGGCAAAATGGTTAAGCTCATTGAGCATCGAGATAGGGACACAGATCAGGGCGAATATGACCATAAGCGATGCAATGGTTTTGTCAACCTGTTTGAGTAATTTGTACAGAATCAGCGGCAATAACATCAATAGTGCCTGGCGGACTAGTTCGCTCACGAGGGAGAGACGGAAGAGCGCTTGAGAAGCCGCAATATTCTTGACGGTTGCCGCGGCATCTCCCGGCACAATCATGCCCGGGCGAATAAAAAGCTCAGCAGACATCCCCAGAAACACTATGATTAGAAACACGAACCCTGCAACTCTGGCGGTCTTTTGGGGCGAATTCATTTTCATATCTGCCTCCAATGCTGCCTCTAGTTTGTTGCTCATGCTTTGCGGGACTGGCAATCAAGCGTCATCTTCAGGACTGCCAGTCCCAAAGTGTGCAAAGACAATCCGTTATTCTTTGTTGGCAAACAGGGCGGCGATCGCAGACGGATTGAATCCCTTGGCGATCAGCCAGACCGCCATAACCATTTCCTGCGGCGCCATCACCATTTCCAAATAGAACCCATAGCCGGCATCCATGTGAAAGAATTTCAAGAGGGTGGAAGCCATGTAGAAAACCACGGCGATCAAGCCCCAGACGGACAACCAGCGGGGGATCAGCCGGGTGCGGTAGAAGGAGAGGTATAAACACGTAGCCCCAATGAGAAAAAACATGGGACCGAGCGGGGCGAGGCGGGCTTGGACCTGATACAAGACATTGCCCATGGACTGCAAAGCAGCCGAATCAGCCCCGGTGGCAATATATTCGTTGCCAAGTGCGACCAGTGCCAAAAAACCGAGGGCCGCAACAAAATACCAGGTTCCCTCCAGTGCCCCGCGGAAAAGGACCATCCCCATCGCCAGTTCTTCGCTGTCTTTTCGAAAGATCGGGTAGAGGAAAACCGTCATCGCCACCAGCGAAATCCCCATCATGAGGATAAAAAATGAGCCCCCGGTAATCCGGGACGAATTGGCGACAACGAGGCCCAGCATATCCACACCGACAAGCGGTTTGCCGAGATTGAGCGAGGAAAGCACTTCGCCGCCAACGACTGCGCTCAAAACCCCAAAGACCGTCCCCAGAAAATAGAGGACGCCTGCCATTACTGCATTTATTCTGTACGTATTCATTTTTTTCTCCTTTTTTTGAACGATATGGATGAGTCTTATTGGATTTGAGCGAGATTGCTATTTGCCGTCCGACGTCTCTCCCTGCCCGGCTTCAACATGATTAGGGCTGCCCTTCAGGGTTGCGCCACTTCCAGGCATAGCCGACGATCAGGAGGGTAGGAACCAGTTCCACAATCCCAGAGAGAATGTAGAAAGCCCAGGTCTCGCCGATCAAATTGCTGATATTGACAAGCGTGTACAGCACGCCCAGGATGATGTTCGCCCAGCGAGCTGCCTTGGGCGTGAGCACCAGGGACAGGAAGACCATGACAGCCGGGATGATCACGAGTATGGAGGCCGTCAATAGCGATGCCTGGGTCACCGGAAAAGGACCCATTCGTCCTCCCATCATTGCCTCGATGACACCCGGCTTGTACAGTGAGAATATGTCGGCATATATGTACACGAACATCATGGCTATCCATAGTGCTGAAAGCTTCAGCCGCACACTTATCTTCACATCTTCCGTTTCGGTGGTCGTAGTGATTGTGTTCATGTGCTTCTCCTTGTTTGAACGATATGGACGAGCTTCATTTCAGGCAGATGCAGCATCACGTTCTTCCCACTTTTCGACGTTTACTCCCTTGATCAAAAGCCATAGGAGCAACAGTAGTTCTCCGATAAAGGTAAACTGGGAAATGGATATATCCAGGTCAGGCACAAGAAATAACGCAGCGGAATCTATTACATAGCCAACGCCTGCAATAATCAGCAAAACGCCAATGAGTCTCGGAAGAAAACCCGACTTGAAAACCAGGTATCCCATAGGCAACAGCCAAAGACCCCAAAATATCGCGGTAATGAAAGCCCCATAATGGTTCAAGTCGAGAAAGAACATTACCTGGGAATTTAACTGGTCTACGCTGAATGCTTTCAGATAGTCAGCGCTGTTTAGTAGTAGCAGGACGGCAAAATGGTTAAGCTCATTGAGCATGGCGATAGGAGCGGCGGCCAATGCGAATACAACCATAAGCACAGCCTGGTTCTTATTAACCGATTTGAGCAACTGAAATAGGAAGAGAGCCACCAGGACAGTGACAATAGGCGTAACTAGAGCGCTCAAGATACTGAGACGGAACAGCGATGTATGCGCCATGATATTCTTGACTGTTGCCACGGCATTTCCAGGTGCAGTGATGGATGGAATATACTTGCCGCCGAAGAAGCCGAGCGGAACCAAGCTCAGGTAGAAGATCCCTGCAGTTCTTGCATAACCAAGTGGCGATGTTTTGGCGCTTCTTGTGGTGGTGTTGTCTGTATTCATTTCTTTGCTCCTTGTCTTGGAAGATATGGATGAGTTTCATTGAAATGGACTTGACTGACCGAGACCGATGGCATTCTTGAATCACGCACTTTGTTGAGTGACCCATGCAATGCGGCCGCAGATAGGGCAGATCGAACCTTCCAGGCGATAGCGCCGGGCTTTCATTCTCCAGTGACGTGGGATTTCCATGGGGTTTCTCGACTCCGGATGCGACATCATCTGGCTCAGGAGGCGCTGACTGCCACCTGCTGGAGGGAAGCCGCAGGACCGAATAGGCCGGGGCCGGCGGTGCTCTCTGCATGCCACAGGCCAGCCAGTTCACGCCGCGCCCGGAATAGCCTGGACTTGACCGCGCTGACTGTGAGATCTAGCGAGTCGGCGATCTCAGTCTCGGGGCATTCGTGCCAGTAGCGCATTACAATGACGGCCCGATCGACGGCGTTGAGCCCCTTGAGCAGCGCCTGGATTTGCCCGCGCTGCTCACTCCGCGCCACTTCCGATTCAGGGTTTGGCGCATGAACATCCGCCAGTTGCAGGTAGCTGGTTTCCTGGCCGTGGTCAATCGCCGTCGTAGAATATCTGCGCCGGCGCAGGTCGTCGATGCAATAGTGAGCGGCAATGGACAGGAGCCAGGTTGCAAAAGGCCGCCGGCAGTCATAGCGATGGAGATACTGGTAGGCCCGCAGGAAAGTCTCCTGTGCCGCGTCTTCCGCAGCCTCATGCTGTCCCAGCATGCGATAGCACAAGTTGTAGACGGGCGTCTGATAGGCCTCCACCAGCTTGGTGAAGGCTTCGTCACTACCTTGTTGTGCTCGAATGACGCAGGCGCTCTCCTCGTCCATGTTTCCTCCTTGGTATCCCTACTCTGCCTCATCAGATCGGCTGGAAGCCGTTTTGGCTTTGGCAAGGCCCGCAATGGCTGCAACCAGGGTCTTGGATGGTTCCCCTTTGACGACGAACGCATCGGCTCCTGCCGCCAGTGCTTCAGATTGATACTCAGCGTACATAGAATAGAGAATGACTTTGGTGAGCGGGTAGCGCGCTTTGATGGAGCGCGTCGCTTCGATGCCATCGCCCCCAGGCATGAGCACGTCCATCACCAGCACGTCCGGCCTCAAAGTCTCCACTTGGTGCAGCGCCTCTTTGCCATTGGAGGCCTCGGACAATTCGATCTGCGGAAAGTCGATCACCAATAATGCACTCAGGCCCTGGCGCGTCCGGGGTTGATCATCCACGATAAGAAGTCGAAACGATTGTTCCATGCGTATCCTCGTAAGAGAAGTTATGGTTCTCTTGCGCACCCTTAGGATAGCCCGTAGGTTCCCGGTCGACATCGGAGGGAACACGAATCTTGACATAATAGGAAAAGACCGCGTCCAGCGCGGTCTCCTCCAACATTCCTACCATAGCAGCTACGTGTATTTGACTGGCTCTACCCTGAGAGGGTAACGTCGTCCAGCGAACTCAATCCCTCCTTCAGGGCGTATAGGGCGGCCTGCGTGCGGCTGGCCAGGTGCAGCTTGCCCAGGATGTTGCTGACGTGGGTACATACGGTCCGCTCGGTGATCACGAGCCGGTCGCCGATCTCGCGGTTGCTCAACCCCTGGGAGATAGAGCGGAGCACGTCCAGCTCGCGGGCGGTAAGTGGATCGGTCGTCGGCGGCGCCTCCGGCGGATGGTGCAATTCCGATAACAGCTTACGTGCGATCGCCGGCTCCAAAGACGGTTCGCCATTGGCAACCTGGTGGATGGCCCGCACAAGTTCGTCCGGGCTGGAGTCTTTCAACAGGTAGCCGAGAGCGCCGGCCTTGATCGCGGGGAAGACTTTGTCGTCGGCGGCAAAGCTGGTCAGAACCAGAATGTGCGCATCAGGTCGTTGGGCGGTGATCTGGCGCGTAGCTTCGATGCCGTCCAGCTCGGGCATCACCAAATCCATCAGGATCACGTCGGGCTTCAGGGCAGCAGCCTGGGTGACTGCCTCTGTCCCGTTCCCCGCCTCGCCAACGATCTTGAAGCTGGGTTCCGTCATAAGGAGCGCTCGGATGCCTTTTCGGACGATGGCGTGATCCTCACAAATGAGAACGCGAATGGGAGAAGTCATGTTCGATCTCCTTCTTGTAACAGCTGGTTCTCAGCCTGCGATCTCAGCAGGGCTTGAACGATCACCGTTGTCCCTCTGCCGGTTGTGCTTTCCACTGACAGATCGCCGCCAATCCGCTGCGCCCTCTCGCGCATGCCTGCAAGGCCCTGCCCGCCGCGGCTCGGGTTCGCCGCATCGAAGCCCATGCCATCATCGCGGATTTGCAGTTTCACATCGTTCTCAGAGAACAACAAATGGATATCCACCCGTTTGGCATGCGCATGCTTGAGCGTATTGTTGAGTGCTTCCTTAGCGATGTGATAAAGCTCAGCCTGCATCAGTGGCGACAAGTGATCCTCTCCGGCGACATGTAGTTCGCCCCGCACTCCGCCGCGTCGTTCGACAGCGTCGAGGCGTGCCTGAAGCGCCGCGGCCAGGCCCTGATGTTCCAGTGCCGATGGGCGCAGTTCGAAGATGAGCAGACGCATCTCCTGCAATGCTTCCTGCGCGGTGTCGCGCAGTTCGCGCAAATGCTCGGTAGCGCCGGCGTAGTCGTCCAGGGCCATGAGTCTTGCCGAGGCCTCCGCAAAGAGCGTCACACTGTAAAGGGATTGTGTCACCGAATCATGGAGTTCGCGCGCCAGACGCGTCCTTTCTGCCATTGCAGCAGTCTGTTCTGCCTGCCGGTACAGCCGGGCGTTCTCCACTGCGATCCCGATCTGCTGGCCGCTTGCATCGAGTAGCGATAGCTCCTCCGGGGAGATCGGTCTTGCCCTGAGTGCTCCGAATATGAAGGCGCCCACCAATCGGCCCTTGACCGTGAGCGGAACGCCAACTACCTGGTCAATCCCTTCTCTTTCTAGGAACGGCTTTAATGCGACCTCGGGATAATCCCTAGTATGCCAAACCCGGGGGTGGCCGGTGAGTGCGGCCTCTTCGACCACACTCCCCTTCAAGGGCCGGGGGCTGATCCGATCGACAAAGTCCTGAGGCAGGCCGCGTTGCGCAAGCAGCCTCAACGTGGCGCCCTCATCGTCAATCGCGTATGCGCCGCCCCATTCCATTCCCAGGACTTCCAGGATCTGCTCGAGTGCATTGTTCAGGATTTCATCGAGGTTCAAGGAACGACTGGCGACCCCGGCGATCGCATTCAAGGTGGCCAGTTCACGCGTACGGGCCAAGACACGCTGCTCAAGCTGCGCATAGGATTCTAAAAGCTGGTTCGACATTTGGTTGAACTGATTTCCCAGCTCTTCCAATTCGTCGCCCGTGCTCACCGTCACTTGCTGCCCGTACTTGCCCCCGGCGATTTCCTTCGCCGCAGAGATGAATTGGGCGATTGGATCGGTAATGCGCTTAACACCCATCAGAGCCAGGAAAATCGGGACAACGACACCCAGTCCCAGCAGCAAGGACAATAATTGCCCATAGCCCTGACTTGCCGCCAGCAGGTCCGCCCAGTCCTCCTCATTGATCAAGCCCCACGGTGTGCCGGGTACCGGTGCGTAGGTAGCTAGGATGTCGCGGTTGTCAAGTCCGCGGGTGCGCAAATAGCCCACCTGTCCTTTCAGAACTTGCATCACCACGGGCTGCGCGTGCAGGTCGGCGCCGATCAGGCTTTCATCAGGATGGTAGATAACGCGCCCAGCGCTATCTACCAGATACGTACTACCGTTTCCGCCCAAGCGCAGCTTGACGATACCCCCATAGAATGCGCTGGCGCCGGATGCCCCCAGTCGAAACATCCCGACTAGCGTACCCCGGAATTCTCCCTGCGCATTCATGATCGGGACGGCGATCCCAACGACCGCGGAGTTCAGCCTGCTCGCCGACAGCGTATCAGAGAATGCTGGTTGGCCCGTGCGGAGGATCTGGCGAAAGAAGCTGCGAGCGGACCAATCCTGCCCAACCAGGCCCGGCTGATCAGGCTGCGCCGCGGTGACCTTTCCAAAGCGATCGAGGATGAGGGTGCCGCCATCGAATATCAGCAGCTGGTTTGAAGCGTGCCTGAGGGCGGCGGATTGCAGGGTTGGATCGTCTGCGTACAGGTCGGGCGTCCGTGTGAGCGATGCGAGCGCATTCACATAGGTGCTGAGGTTCGCAGATAGCTCCCCGGCCGAGAGTCGAACGAGCTGCTGGTTCCTCCCGACGACAAGGTCCTGCGTAACGCGTTGGTATGCAAAATAGATCGTTGCTGCCACAGCAAGCAGAATGATCGTGGTCGGGACAAACGACCACATCAGGATCCGTGTCCGCAGGCGTGTGTGGGCGCGCTTGGGCGCCATGTCGGTCCCTATTTCTGGGCGTCCTCTATTTGCTGTGCAGCCGCGAGCATGCTCTCAGTGGGCTTCAGGCCCAAAGTGAGAATCTGGTCCCATGCGTCCTGGGCGATGCGCGTGGCGTCGGCCATGTTGGGAAATACCTCGGCTACCACGGAGTAGCCCTTGAGCTGTCCCTCGGCGAATGCCGCCAGATCGACGTCTCTGGCTGCCTGGGGAAACTGTTCCTGGACGTAGCCAATCCAGTCGCTCACGAGTGAAGCGCGGGCGGGCTGAAGGAAAGCTGCACGGGCCATGGCCCGCCCATAGTCCTTGCTGATGAGGAATTTCATCAGCTCCCATGCCGCTTCAGGATGTTTGGTGCCCGCGTATATGCCGAATCCGTCCGTGGTGGCCAGAGTGACTTTACGCACCGGGCCCGACGGGAACGGGGCTACGCCAATGCGGAAGGGGGCGTTCGTAAGTATATCTTTTAGCGCCCACGAACCATCTTCGGTCATGGCAATCCTCTGTGCCATGAAGGCTTGACGAGTACTCAGGCGATCCACATCTGGAAGTGTAGCCATGCATCGGTCGTCCCACATTCGGGCCCGCAGCCACTCTACGGCCGCCAATGCTTCTGGCTGACCCATTATGCAACGAGTGGGGTCGGCGGGGTCCACGAAGTGCCCGCCCCAACCATTTACATGGATCTGTATTCGATCCCAGTAAACGTCCACCATGCTGCCCCACAGATCGGTCTTACCGTCGCCATTGCGGTCGTGGGTGAGCATTTTCATCGCCCGCAGGTAATCATCGTGATTCCAGGAACCGTCGGGGTAATCGACGCGATATTCGTCAAACAGATCTTTGTTGTAATAGAGGGCGAGGGCACCGTGATACTTCGGAAGCCCGAACTGCCGGCCGTCGCTCGTGAAAAGGGCGCGGTACTGAGCCGGATCCCAGTCTGCGATCGTCGCCGAGTCAAGGTCTGCCTTGACATAGGGCCGGAGGTCGAGCGTGTAGCCTTTCTGAGCCCAGGTCGGAAAGTGGGCGCAACAACCCTGGAATAGATCGGCGGCCGTGCCAGCCTGCATATCGATCGGCATCTGGTCAACCACGTTGGCCGGATCGGGGATGAAATAAACGTTGATATTGGGGTGAGCCGCGTGAAACTGCTCAAGAAGCTGCTTGGCCATGGGCTGGAACCAGTTGTCACTGAAATCCTGATAGACCAACGGGATGTCCTCTGCGCCTTGCGCCTGGGATTTTGGTATGAGTGAGCTGCAAGATGAGAGAGCTGCACTCGCCACGGTCAGCCCGGTCACTTTCATGAAGTCCCGTCGGGAAAAGGAGAGTGAATTGTTCATGCAGAATCCCCTCCAGAAGCCTCGAGTGAACTGGTCGGAAGCTGATCCAACTCCAGGGGTCTAGCCGAGACCGAAAGCCGACTCTGCGTCGTACTCGGCTCCTGGTGCTTGTCCCCCGCTCGATGTGACAGACCCTTTTTCAGACAGGTTTATACACCATTCTACGGGGGTATTCTGACAAAGAGAGGCCAAATCATCACAGCTAAGAGGTGAAGGATGTAACTATTCGCAGTCCATTGCACATAGCCCGAGGAGTTTCTTGAGGAGCTTTTTGGCGAGCACGACCTTCTAACGACCTACAAGCTGCAGCCGGATTCCTCGAGCAGGCCCGTAGAACTTCGCGTCGATTGCCGTGCTGGCGTGTTCTATTTGCCCAGCTGCTAGGATTGTGGGGCGTGTCGCGGGTTTCCAGAGACCCCGGGTGACGCGAACGCTCTCCATCCTTCCGACGCCGCAATCACGGCGAGACTGTGGTAACACCGGGCGAAATATGTTCTCCTGACCCCCAGATTTGGAATGGAGCAGACTCGCTGGGTCTCTATATGGGGCAGCCCCGCGCGGCTCCTAGACTCTGGATCAGGAGGTTCAGGGTTCGACTCCCTGGTCGGTCACCTAGCCAAGGCGATCTTGGCTTCAGACCATCCCATATTTGGGACCAAAGACAGCGGCCAGATTGTTGGGGCACGTCGTGCTACAGCCGTTCTGCAGGTATTCATTCTTGCAGACCCTTGCCGCTGAGATGCTTGATGATCTTTTCTGGGAGAAACCCTTGCTCCAGGGAATCGTAGAGGTCCCACGTCTCACGAAACGTGACGGAGCCGCCGGGTGCAAGGCGAGCAAGAGGCGCCAAGCTTTCCAGCTCGAGGAAATCGGAGTCAGAATAGATCTCCGCATTGCAATCAAAGTCCGGATGGCGCAGTTCAGGGTTGACTGAAAAGGTCTTACGGAAGAGAATGCCGTCCAGCCAGTAGGCGGTCCAACCCAGCGGATCCAGGGCGCCGAGCTTGAAGGGTGGCAGGTCCGACTTGGCCGCAACAAGGATGAAGTCATCCTCCAGATGCAGACGCGGGTCGTTGATGCGGCTATATGGCCATAGCGAAAAATGGCGATCAGGGAGCAAGCCCTCATTGGCGCCGCCCCCAGATCGAATGGGTAGGATGGCCGTGCCGCCAAGCCGGAGCATAGTCAGCGCCCAGGGGGCAATCTCGACCTCCGAAGTTCCTTCATTGAGCAGGATATGCGCCAGCGTCACTCGGGGACGAGATGGATCAAGACGAACTTCAATTCGCTTCTTGATCCCGATGACAGGTTCCGGTTTGCCATCCAGGATCAGGCCGTCGGGCAGCTCCGACAATCCGAGGCCTTCGCCATCGGGTATGTAGGATCCGGGCATTGATTCGGGCGCGTGCCAAAGGCGGTGCCCGCCCAGGT
>Ga0315288_10005333_pt1 | contig 16356 bp, 10 predicted proteins | sample YL17G11_20_MG_FD_203454 | JGI IMG/M metagenome (GOLD analysis project Ga0315288, IMG submission 203454) | Sediment microbial communities from Yellowstone Lake, YNP, Wyoming, USA - YL17G11_20 | ecosystem: Environmental > Aquatic > Freshwater > Lake > Sediment | place: USA: Wyoming | collected...
TGGCAACCTCATCCCAGCGTGGACGAAGAACAGGTCCAACTCGTGGAGGATGTGGGGCACCTCTGGGAGGAGTGTTCCGTCCCGCTGAATGCCTGTGTCATCCGACGCGCGGATGAACATGGCCAGTTTCAGCACTGGGTCATCGTCACCACCCGCCTCCATCTCTCCGCCCCGTACATCGCCAAGAGCTACGCCCTGCGGTGGGAACTCGAGGAGGACTACCGGCAGCTCAAAGACCAGGGCTGGAACCTCGACCAGTTCACCTCCACCAAGAGAGGCACAGTGCTCTATCACATCGTTTGCGTACTCATCGCCTACAACATCTACCAGGTCTACACCCACACCGAACACGGGCGACGGTTCGCACACAAGAGCCGCCGATCCTGGCGCCTGCAACGACACAAAGACCCAAGGACCTATCTACTCCTCGCCACCCCGACGGCATACGCCATCTTCGACACCCGAGAGATACTCCCCGAGATGCTCCTCCGCGACGAGCCGCTCCGGCTTCACCTCGTCTCCCTATGCCGGCCCCGCTCCACCGGCTTCCGATGACCTTTCCGAATCGCAGAACCCGACGACGCACTCCCCGCGCAAGACGCCAAGGGACATCGGTTGCCGACCCGCGATCCCCCGCGCGGCCCCCTACTCGTAGACCTCGAGCTCCGCGACGGACATCTGCGCGCCCGGCTGCTCGGGACCGTCGGGCTTGAGGGCGCAGACGCGGACGTAGCGGGCTTTGACGGGGTCGAAGGTCGCCTCGAAGGGCGAGCCGTCGTGGTCGGCCTTGGACGCCACGGTCTGCCACGTCACGCCATCGACCGACACGCGGAACTCGAACTGAGTGGCGAAGCCGCTGCCGAATGTGACCTTGATGCGGCGCACCGGCGCGGTGTCGATCAGGTCGACCTCGTAGGTCCACGGCCACTCGCCCCCCGCCGCGGCAGTGGTCTCGAGGTGTCCGTCGACCCCCAGCTTCGGGAAGTGGACGCCGCCGTTCACTTCCAGCTCGTGAGAGCCGTCCAGGCTGAGCAGGCGGGCCTGCTTGTGGTATGCCAGGTTGCCCGGTGGGATGGGCGGCCGCGTCTTGCCCGTCGCCAGCTCGTGGCGGACTGCCTTGAGCACCTCGACCTGCGACCGGTCCAACGAACCGTCCCGGAACAGCAGCACCTCGATCGACACGACACCGCCGCGCTGGTTCACATCGAAGACGTACTCCGCCAGGTCCTGCTTCGTGTACTGGCTGCCCGGGTGCCCCCAGCCGCTGCCCATGAAGGAGAGGATGTGCCACTGCTCGCCGTCGAGGAACCGCTCGGCGGGCATGTCGAAGAACCGGTTCTGCTCGCCGCAGGTGTAGTCCTCGTATGGCGTGTAGGAGCACACCTGGGGGTCGACACCACGGTTGAGTGCGACGATGGCCTTCGGGTTGCCGGCCTTGAGCGCCCGCGTCATGATGCCCAGTGTCTCGTCCGTGTAGCCGATGAACGGGTACATTCCATCGACCCACCACCCAACCACCTTGTCGCCGTAACGCTTGCTGTACTCCTCTGCGACACTCGCCCACTTCGTGACGAACTCGGTGGTCACGGGCGTGACGCAGCCGAAGGCGGGACCGGCCTTGTCATCGGCGCGGAGGCCGTCACCCGTGTAGTAGAGCATCAGCGGGATCCCGCGCTTGTGGAGCGACTGGTAGAGGTCCTCGATCAGGTCCCGGGTCGAGCACGCCTCGCCGGGTTGGTAGCCGCTGATCCGGTCGAACGTTTCGCTGGGCGCGATCGTATGCTTGGTGATCTGCATCACCGTGAAGATCACGTACCCCGCGCCGACCTCGGCCATAGTGTCCGCGAACCGCTCAGTGTCGAACTCGCGGACACACTCGTCCCATTCCGTCGTGCGGCCCAGGCTGTGGATCTGCTCCGGGTTGTTCTGCAGGCCGTTGAGATAGTGGACGAAGACCCCGTAACCGGCCTTCTGGAACCAGTCCGTGTTCGGGTTCATCGGTTCCCCCTGCGCAGGGCGTACTGCGAGGGTGACGGCCACCCCGACGAGAGTGATGGCATGCTTTGGGGTTGCGCGCATTGGTGTGGCTCTCCCTCCGTGGCGAGTGCGCTCTCGTGGAACCGAGCTCCTGACCGTGCCAGACCGGCTCCCTCACCCGGCCTTCGGCCGACCTCTCCCGTCGGGAGAGGTGGCCAACCCCCTCTCCCCTCGGGAGAGGGCCGGGGCGAGGGGCAAGCCCTCGTTCCTTGGCCGGCATCCGAGCAGACGCTCCGGTCCGGCCGCGCCTTCGCCCCGGCCCGATGGCTGACCTCCGAGCGCCGCAGGGCCGAGGACATGCGGTGACGAATGGAGGTCGGGTACGTGCTCCGGCCGCCGCGTGGGATGGTCAGGCACGATCGCCGCAGTGGGTTGGAGGGAACCCTATGTCCCAGGAAGGTGCAGTTCGGCTGCTGTTCGTCTCTGCGATGGGCGCGTGGGCCGCGGTTGCGGCCTCCGCGCAGCCAGCCGGCCCACAGGCATTCCCGGCTCGGGCCGTAGTGCCGGACGTGCCGCGGGTCGGGTACGATGTCCACCTGTGCCCTTTCCCCGGCTCGCTGTATGCCGTGATGGGGTTCCTGGGCGAGCCCTGCGGCTACGACTACACCATGGGCACGTCCGGCGCTGCATTCCGCAGGATCTGGAACAGGGACGACGGGGGCAACGTGGACCTCATGTACCTGGCCCCGGAGCCGTACGAGCGCGTCTTCGCCGCTCTCGGCTACGAGTTCCGGGTCGTGCCGGGCGATGACAAGGCGGCGATGATCCAGGCTGTAAGGGAGAGCATCGCGGCCGGGCGTCCGGTTCTGGGGTTCGTGCTGGTCGGCCCCCCCGAGCGTGGGGTCATCACCGGGTATGACAAGGACGGCGAGACGCTCGTCGGCTGGAGCTACTTCCAGGAGGGGCCAAAGGACCAGTACTGCGAGGTGCCGGACTGGTTCCAGCGGGCGGCCAGCCACTCGGGACAGGGCCTCATACTGGTCGGCGACAAGAAGCGCGAGATGCCGGATCAGCGCGAGGTGCTCATCTCGTCGCTGAAGTGGGTGATCGATCTCGCGCGCACCTCCGAGCGCCCCACGATACCCGACCACGTCTGCGGCCTGGCCGCCTATGACGCCTGGGCGGATGGGCTGGAGGTCGACGAGGACTATCCGGCCGACGACTTCGAGACGATGTCGACGCGCTGCATGGTGCACTGCGATCAGTGCGTAATGCTGCACGAGCGCCTCTCGGCGGCAGCGTATCTGCGGCTGATGGGGCCCGAAGTGCCGGAGGTGATGGATCACCTCGAAGCCGCGGCAGGTCACTACGAGGATGCCGCAGCCTGTGGGAAGGGCCTCTGGCGCTGGGCGTCCTGGGATGACCCCGCCACCCAGCGCGCTTTCGCCGACCGGGAGTTTCGTGTTCAGGCGGCCAAGTCCATTCGCGCCGCGCGGGACCACGAGGCCCTCGCCGTAGAGGATCTCGAGCAAGCGCTCGCGGAACTGGAGCCACCCGACGCAGCGCAGGCCCACAGGTAGGCCGGGGGAAGGGACAGAGCGATCGCCGGGCAGGTCCGCTAGGCGCGCTCGCGGAAGGCGGGCGGCACATCGTTGTGGCCCGCGAGGGGCACAGAAGGAGCCGTACCGACCATGGCCGACCTCAAACTTTCTGCGTGCATTGAGATGATCACCTTCGGCGAGCCCGACTTCGTCAAGCGCATCGACGGCGTTGCCGATGCCGGCCTGCCGGCGTTCGAGTTCTGGGGATGGGGGAACAAGGATCTGCCTGCCATTCGCCGGCGGGCCGATGACCTGGGTCTCGCCATCGCGACCTTCGGCATCTCCTCGACTGGCGCGCTGGTGGACCCGGCCAACACACAAGCGTGGATCGGCGGAGTCGGGGAGTCATTCGAGAAGGCCAAGGAGATGCGCGCGCCGACGCTTATCGTGACGACGGGCGATGAGATGCCCATCCCGCGCGAGGAGCAGCACAACGCGATCATCGCCGGCCTCAAGGGGATTGCCCCCATCGCCGAAGCGAACGGCATCAACGTCGTCCTGGAGCCGCTGAACATCCTCGTGGACCATGCGGGCTACTACCTGTCCACGTCGGCGGAAGGGTTCGACATCGTTCGCGCCGTGGGCAGCCCGCGCGTGAAGCTGCTGTTCGACATCTACCATCAGCAGATCACCGAGGGGAACCTGATCCAGAACATCACGCGGAACATCGACCTCATCGGCCACTTCCACGTCGCCGACGTACCCGGCCGCCATGAGCCGGGCACGGGTGAAATCGACTACAAGAACGTCTTCGCGGCCATCGCGAAGACGAACTACGATGGGTTCATCGGCCTGGAGTACAGCCCAACGGGCGACGCCAAGGAAGCGTTGCTGACGACACGCCGGCTGGCGGGGGTATGACACTGGGTGAATAACGAAGAGGCCCGCCGGCAGACCGGCGGGCCTCTCGACGTCCCTGCAGAGCTCTACCGGCCGTCGACAATGCCCGCCTTCGCGAACACGCCCTGAAGGCACCGGCTGGCACGAGTGGCGGCCTCGGTGGGTGTGAGCGTCTTCAGCTCATCACTGAACGTCTCGACCGAGACTGGGCCGTCATAGCCGATCCTCTTCAGGGCGGTGAGGAAGCCCACGAGATCGATGATCCCTTCGCCCGGCAGGAGACGCTGGAAGTCGATCTGTTCGTCCCGCGGGCGGTCGGGGGCATCGTTGATGTGGACGTGCACGATCTTCTCTGCGGGGAGTGCCTCGATCTCCGCGACCGTCGCTCCACTCGTGTACCAGTGGAAGCTGTCGAGCAGGAGCCCGACGTGGTCGCCGCCCAGGTCCTCGCCCATCTTCAGGGCCTCGCGCATCGTGTACATGAACTCATGGGGCCCGCCGCGCGAGGTCTTCGGCCCGACGAACTCGATCCCGAAGTGAACGCCCTCGCCGCGGAGGATCTCCACCACGCGCGACAGCCGGCCGGTGAGGAACGCCCAGCGCTCCTCATAGGGGTCATCGGACGATGGCGCGATCCAGGTGCACGTTCGCATCGTGCCCAGCTCGCGTGCGACCGCCGCGAGGCGTGGCAGGCGAGTGAGGCCGGCCTGGAACGTCTCCTCATCCCGCCGGAACTCGACGGGCAGCCCCCAGGCGCCCATGCGCACGTTGCGCGACGAAAACACCTCACGGAAGGCGTCCAGGGCGCCCTCGTCGGCCTTGGCAGCAGCCGCCTCGATGGGGAACTCAGCGCCGCGGAACCCGGTGACGGCTGCGAGTTGGACGAACTCCTCGAACGGCAACCCGCCGCCCGCGGTGACACCGTTCAGACACGAGAACATGGCAATCCTCCTACTGGAACCTGCCACCTCTCCCCTCGGGAGAGGTCGGAACGGCAGGCAATGCCTGCCGTTCCGGGTGAGGGACCGAGTTCGGCGCAACACGAAGCTTCGGCAACACTTGCGGGCTGAAGCCCGCGCTCCCGCGGCTCACTTAGCGGCCGGGTTCAGCACCTTCTGGACCTCTGGGGTATCGACGTTCTCGGCAGTCACGACGATGACGCCGGTGTCGATCCGCTTGTCAACTGTCTGGCCCGCCAGGGCCTTGAGCGCGCACTGGACGCCGTCGTACCCCATGCGGAACGGGTTCTGCACGATGAGCGCCTGGATCGTACCCTCGCGGAGCGCTTGGATCTCCGGATCGCTCGCATCGAAGGCCACGAGCTTGACCTGTCCGGCCATGCCGCGCTTCTTGAGCACCTCGGCCGCGCCCACGCCGCCGGGCTCATTCGCGGCGAAGATCCCGGCCAGATCCGGCGCGCTGTTGAGCATGTTCTCCGTCTTGTTCACGGCCTCCGTGGGGTCACTCTTACTGTAGAGCAGCGGCCCGAGTTCCATGAGGTCCGGGAACTCCTTCATCCCCTCTTTGAACCCGGCCTCACGGTCCTGGGAGCTCTGAGCGTTCGGGTCGAAGGGGATGATGCCGATCTTGTGCACCTTACCCGGCTCGAGCAGCTTCGCCATCTGCTTGGCGGCTTCCGTAGCTGCGGCCTTGTTGTCCGTCGCCACGAAAGAGACCGGAAGCTCGGCGTCGTCGATGCCCGAGTCGATGGTCACCACGGGGATCCCCGCGTCCTTCGCGGCCCGGAGGGGCGGGATGAGGGCCTTCGTGTCACACGCGGCCATAACGATGGCGTCGACCTGCTGGGTGACCAGGTTCTGGATGATGTTGATCTGCCTCTCGACCTCGGTCTCGGTCTGCGGGCCCTGCCACACGATCTGGGCGCCGGCTTCCTTGGCGGCGGCCTCGGCCCCGGCCTTCACCGCCAGCCAGAAGCTATGCGCCGTGCCCTTCGGCACCACGCCGATCTTCCTGCCCTGGCCGTTCACTTGGGCCTTCTCGACTCCGACCTTCGCCTTCGCGCCGCCCGGAAGCGGCGGCGGCCCTTCGGGCTCTTGCTCCTTCTGGCAGGCGGAGATGGCCAAGAGGCCCCCGGCGAGGGCGAGTGCAGCGAGGATGCGGGGAACGGGTCTCAGACGCGGCACGGTGGTTCCTCCTAAGCTGAGTCTGCTCCGGCGCCCCTATCCGCGGCGCTGCCGGCGGAGACGGTCCAGGAAGACCGCGAGGACAATGATAGACCCCGTGGCGATCTTCTGCCAGTAGGGAAGCGCTCCGCGCATGTCGAGCCCATTCGCCACGACCCCGATGAGCAGAGCGCCGATGACCGTCCCCCCGATGGACCCCTGGCCACCCATCAACGAAGTGCCGCCGATCACCGCTGCGGCGATCGCGGATAGCTCGTATCCGTCCGCCGTCGTCGGGCTGCCCCCCGAGATCCGTGTGGACAGAACCAGGCCCGCCAACCCGGCGAGGAGACCGGAGAGCACGAAGATGGCGGTCTGGTACTTGCGCACGTCGACGCCGGAGAGGCGCGCGGCCTCCGCATTGCTGCCGATGGCGAACGTGTAGCGACCCAGCCGCGTCCGCGTGAGGACGATGTGGCCGATGGCGGCGGCGGCCACCATGATAATGATCGGTACGCGAATGAGGGGTACCTCGGTCGGGACGGGGGTGCTCGTGTCGGTCACATTGAGGAACGCGCCGCCGAACCAGGTCTTGAAGCTCTCGCAGGTGTAGTTGACGTTGCGGTCGCCGGAGATGTGGAGCGCCAGCCCGCGGCCGATGAGCATAGTGCCCAGTGTCACGATGAACGGCGCGATGCGCCCGTAGGCCGAGACCAAGCCATTGAGGAGCCCGATCCCGGCGGCCGCGGCCAGGGCGGCGAGGGCTGCGGCGGCCGGATCGCTGCCAGTCGCCAGCATCGTCGCCGCGACGACTCCGGACAGCGCCGCCGTCGCGCCGACGGACAGGTCCACTCCAGCCGAGATCAGCACAAACGTCTCGCCCACCGCGAGGATCGCAAACACAGCCGTCTGAACGCCAATGTTCAACCCGTTGGGCCACGTGAGGAACGTCTTGGCTGTCAGCGCGAAGAACGTGGTGACAACGACCAGGCCCAGCAATGGGCCCAGGCGGTCCGCGACGGCGACCAGGGCGTCCAGCCCTCTCCCTCCGCCACGCTCAGGAGTGAGCGTTCCTGGCTGCTCCAACGAGTGCCTCCCCTATGTCGGCGGCCTGTGATCGAGGACGGCGAGTCGCATGATGCGCTCCTCCGTGGCCTCGGCGCGCGTCAGCTCGCCCGCGATTCGCCCCGCGCGCATCACGACGATCCGGTCGCTCATGCCGAGCAGCTCCGGCAGGTACGAGGAGACCATCACCACTGCCGCTCCCTCGCGCGTGAGCCGGTTGATCAGGCCGTAGATCTCGAACTTCGCTCCCACATCGATGCCGCGGGTGGGCTCATCGAACAGGAAGACACTCGATCGAGTCGCCATCCACCGCGCGAGAAGGACCTTCTGCTGGTTCCCGCCGCTCAGGCTCATCACTGGCTGAGCCACGTCACTCAGGCGGATGCCGAGCGCGGCGACCTGCTCATCCGCCAGCTCGCGTTCGCGCCCGGGTTGGATGAGCATCATCCGCGTCAGGTTCGCCAGACAGGCGAGGCTGATGTTCGTCTGCACAGCCAGGTTCAGGGCCAGTCCGTCGGCCTTCCGGTCTTCGGGCAGTAGCGCGAGCCCGGCTGCGACCGCATCGGAGGGCGCTCGGATCGCCACCGGCACACCGTTCACGTACACGCGCCCCCGGTCCGGCAAGTCCGCGCCGAATATGCACCGCAGAAGCTCGGTCCTCCCGGACCCCACGAGCCCGGCCATCCCCAACACCTCGCCACGCCTTAGCGAGAAAGAGCACGGGCCGACCACGCCTTCGCGCTCGATGTCTGCGACGCGCAGTGCCTCATCGCCAAGAGGGGGCGCCTCACGCATCGGCTGGCCCGACAGGTCGCGACCGACCATCAGCCGGATCAGCGTTGGGATGTCGGCCTCCCAGGCGTCCATGGTCGCGACGCGCTCACCATCCCGCAGCACAGTGATGCGATCGCCGATCCGGAGGACTTCCTCCAGCCGGTGGGAGATGTAGATCACAGCGGCGCCGCGGGCCTTGAGGTCGCGGATCGCGTCGAACAGCACATCAATCTCGGCGTCGGACAGCGCGGCCGTGGGCTCGTCCATGATGATCACCGAGGCGCCGAACGACAGCGCCTTGGCGATCTCGACCATCTGCTGCTGCGCGATGCCCAGCCCGCCGACCGGCACACCCAGGGGAACGTCTGACCTCAGCGCCTCCAACGCCTCTGCAGTGCGGCGGCGAATGTGCGCATGGTCCAGCCACCCCAGGCCCGGCACACGGGTAGGCTCGCGCCCGAGGAAAACGTTGGCCTCCGCGCTCAGATGCGGCGCCAGGTTCAGCTCCTGGTAGATCATGCTGATGCCGGCGTCCAGCGCCTCATGGGGAGACCGGAAGCGGAGCGGCCGACCGTGCAGCTCGACGACACCCTCGTCCGGTTGCTCGGCGCCCGCGAGGATGCGCATCAGCGTGGACTTGCCCGCGCCATTCTCGCCGACGAGCACGTGCACCTCGCCCGGCTGGGCCTCCAGGTCGACGCTGTGCAGCGCCACCACGCCGGGGAACCGCTTGGTCACGCCTCGCATCGACACCGCCGGAGCGGCCGCCACCTGTGGAGTTCTGGTCATCGAGTCGGTCCAAACCCGCAGAGGCCGTGGGCAGTCGCGCTCTCCTGCGCCGGGCGCCCGCCGTGTCTTCCTCGCCGACCGCCGACACCCCTTCGGTTTCGCCTGGGAGCGCAGGCCCCCTACTTCCCCGTCTCCGGCGCGGGCTCAAGGTCGATGGCGGCGCCAGCGCGGCCGCTGCTGGGCAGGCCCTTCACTCGGAACAGCAGGCGCGTGCCGACCGTGAGTCGCTCGAACTCGACGCCCGAGAGGCCGGTGATGTGGAAGAAGTAGCTCCGCCCCTCGTCGTCCACGACGAACCCATAGCCGTTGTCATACTTGACTGCCGACACAACGCCCAGGCGCCGGGAGTCATCTAGCGGGCCAACAACGTCCTCGTCGATGGAGGCAGAGAGGTCCCGCTGAAGCTCCTCGATCTCCCGCTGCCGCTTCGCACGGCAAGCGTCGCAGAAGACTTGCTGCCCCCTCCTCGGGCGGAACGTGGTGTAGAAGCCGCGCTCGTCACCCCCATGATCGGGTGACTCGCAGGTGAGAAGCTGGGGCTCCATTCGGAGCTCCAGGTCGTCCAGATGGTCGTTGATCCAGACGACCTCCGCGTCCCGCACCCCCGCGTCATCCGCAGGATCGAGGTACACCCGCGAACAGCACCCGCGGATGCTGACGATGGCGATTCGCTTCCCAAGCCGCCGCGCGCACTGAAGGGCCGGAGCGTAGTCGCGGTCGCCGATGACCACGATACCGAGGTCGTACACGTCAGGCAGTGCGGCGTGGTAGACGAGGGCTGCTGCGAGGGCGATGTCGACGCACTTCTCCTTGGGCTCGAAGCTGTCGTCCGGCGGGCGGTCCTCTCGCCGCACCCGTTTCCCGCGGAAGTTCACAGGGAACACCGCGACCTCGTAGTGGTACTCGGTTCGCAGCATCTCGAAGAACTCCCGCCGCCGCTCCACGACGGAGGAGTCCAACGGGTCGAAGTTGTCGGCGACGCTTCCGTAGATGTGCACGCGGACGAGGTCGAGCCCGTCGATCCCGAGCTGTCGCCCCACGGCTTCACCAAGCACTGCGGGCAGCCGGCCGTAGCCAAGCTGGAAGTCCCGATCCCCGGACTCGTACCGGAGCTTGGGTGTGTTGGCGTACAGCCAGGTCCCGTCAATGAAGAGCATTGCTCTGAGCAACCCGCGCTACCTCCACTGATCCTCGCCCAGCCCAATTGCGGCGCGGGGACTGCTTCACGCGCACGCGTTGCGACTCCTGCCCACCCGCGTCAGAACACGGCCTGGGCCACGCGGTTGCAGCAGGATTGCAGTGAGACTGCAGCGGAACTGCGTGCGGCAACGCGCCCTGGTGCAATGCTGTAGCTGCTCCCACGCCCCGCCGCGAAGGGATTGGGACCTACGATTTGCGAAGAGATTGCGGGTTGCGCCGCCTCATACCGCAAGCCGCGATGGTCGGACTCTGGGGCCTCTCAGCGCTGCCCTGCCTCCTTCGATGCCGGCCTGCTATTGGGCGCTCTCGCGAAGCTATCCACCGATAGGGTGCCCTCGCTCGCCACGCTCGCTCGGGCACCTTATCCATCCCAACGTCTTGGGGCATACAGACAACTTACAGAGCCGAACCAGCGAACGCAGGGCCAGACAGGGCCGGACTTCGCACACTCCGCTCGTTCGGCCCCTCCGAGAGCATCACTGTGCTGACAGCGCCTCGATCGCCTCTGCGAGCGCCAGGCGATACGTCCGGAACTCAGCGGCGGGCCACTTCGCATTGTGGTCGCGCTCACCCAGGCGGAAGGAGGCGAGCCTGTCGTCGATCAACCGCCTCGCCTCGGCCGCGGCGGGACGATCGGGCTTCTCCTTGAGCAACCGGCTGAGCGTGAGCATATAGCGGTAGTCGTCGATCCCCTCGCGGACTTCGCGCTCGAAGTGGATCGTCGGGATGAGGTCCATGTTCGCGTTGGCGACACACCAGGCGTAGTCATCCTCGCGGCAGTCGAGGGCATAGAAGGGATCGCCCGCGCAGGCGTTCCAGTGCCACGATAGGCGGAACGCCATGCCGTACTCCTTCACGCACTTGTACATGTAGGTCCCGAAGGTCCACCGGTTGCCGCCGTTGTAGAAGGCCCAGTCGCTCCCGGCGTCATGGACGAGGCCCACTGCCACCTCGTCATGAAGGTTGAGGTTCGCGATCCGGAGGGCGCGCGCTAATGCGACGTGCGGATCGTCCGGGTTCGCCCCCTCGAGGCTCGTGGCACCGGTGGTGAGCAGAGACGCCGGCGCGGCCTGGCGCCATGCCTCGGCGTTGGCCGTCGCTCGGGCTAGAGCATCGCCGATGGGCTCATCGCACAGGTTGTAGGCGACCGGGAGCCAGCCGGTGGCTTGGGCGTGGGCGTCCACCTCGGTAAGCACGGCACGAAGGAAGTCCACGTAGTTCTCGAGCCCCGCAACGCGCATCGCGCCGTCGTCCTGGAAGTAGTTGTCGAACCCGCCGATGCCACCGTTGTAGTTCACGACCACTCCCCGGAAGCCGGCCGCCTTCGCTTCGGCCATCTCCCAGTCGGCGCGGCTGAAGTCGATGTCCGGCCTCTTGTCCTGCCACCCGCGGATACGGAGCGTCGGGATTCCGGAGAAGGTCGTGCAGCCGTACTCGCGCATCTTCGCCAGCGACTTGCGGAACATCGTGTCCGCGTAGTCGCCCAAGTCCTCCGCGTACCACGGGAGCCCGATCGTCGAGCCCCACGGCCCGGCCGGCACGTCCAGCTCATCCAACGGTGTCGCGAAGAGGCGCGCCTTCAGGTCGAGCGTATCGGTGGCACCGTCGGCGAAGGTCAGCGTCACTGAGCCGGTGTAGTCGCCGGCCTTCACCGTCTGCGGCGTGTGGAGCGTGAGCCAGAAGGTGGTCGTCGTACCATTCTGGATACTCGCCGAGTTCCGCGGCATCACAAACCGAGGCGCGATCGTGTAGACCGTACCCTCCATCGTCACCCGGCTCAGGCGATGGGAGACGACACCGACCTGAACGGCGTCCGCGGGTACGCGGCCGCCGCCGGGTTCAACGAGGTCGCTGACCGAGACCGTCACCTCACCTTGGTCGCGCAGGGGGTAGATGGAGAACACGATCGGCTCGAGTTCCCCCGCGGACGCGAACAGGCTCAGCTCAGTCGTGACCTCCTCGCGGCGAGGGATGGCGTTCGCGTTGACGTCGGACATCCAGTCGCGCGCGAACAGGATATAGCCTTCCGCTTCCTCCTCAGGGGTAGGTGTCAGGTCGGGTACGGTGCCCGAAGCGTCGCGGTGTGCGTCGGGCAGTACACGCTTGAAGTAGTTGTCGAAGTAGAACCGACGCCGCTCTCGAAGATTGTCCAGGTACCGCCGCCCGGCTTCCGCCTGCTCGGCCGGGTAGACCACCAGCGCGGACACGGAGTTCGCCCAGTTCTCGCCGGCGAACTCCAGGTAGAGCTGCCCGCCGGTGACGTCGACATCGAGCTCCTTCTCGTCGAAGTACGCCTCCTGGTACTTGTCGAACGTGTTGTCGCCGGGCCGGTCCTCAACCTCGGCAAAGCGGAAGTACCGCTGCATGAACCGCGGCAGGTCCATGGTCTCATTGAGCACCTCAACGCCGTTCGCCAGCACCCGTCTTTGCCGGTAGACCTGGTACTCCCCCCAGAAGCCGGACGGACTGTCGAGGTTGACGAAGACGTGGTACCTGCCATCGGGCACGTCGGTGGCGAACCCCCCGCCCTCGATGCACAGGAACACCTGGTACAAGGGGTCAGGCTGAAGCACATCGAACGCGCGCCAGATCCGGGCGTCCTTGAGTCCATAGCCGCGGCCAGGCGAGTAGACGGTCGATGGCGATACCGAGACGAAGCCCGACATTGGGGGCGACGTGCCCGGCCCGAAGCTGTAGGCCTGCAGCCCGGGGACCTTCACGCTGTCGGATAGGTCGCGCTCGAGCCGGATGTTGTCGAAGCTGACCGGCGCCTTGGCCTCCCCGACGCTCAGCACGAACCGGTTGATGTGCGCCCTGTCGAGGAGCCGGCCAGGCCGGCTCTTCTCCCCGACGTAGATGCTCGTCGGCATGGTGAGCGTGGACGCGCCTGGGGGCGCGACGGTGGTGTAGTTCACCCGAGTCCAGTAGTCCGTCGTGCCCTCGTCACGGACCTCGACGTACAACTCGGCCGGCGCTTCGGATGTGTTGAACACATCCGCTTTGAGGAAGTCGTACCCGGCCCAGTCCTGCGGGCCGTCCCAGCAGATGAAGTCCTTGTCGAGCCGCAGGGCATAGCGGCCGTCGGTGGCATGGGCCTCCTCGGCTGCGGCGGCCGCCGGCGTGAACGGCGCCACAGTGCCGTCCTCGAAGCTGGCGAGCGGGCGTACCGGCGGCCCCTCGAATGCCTGAGCGCCCGCGGCAAGGCTCTCCCCGCACACGTAGCAGGCGCCCCACGCCGCCATGTTGCGGTAGCCACAGTCCGGACACCGGATGGCCGTCGCGGGGTCCAACTCGCCGGGCGGGGAGATGGCCTTCTCCTCCTCGCCGAGCACGGGGCCGTCCGTGAGTGGCGTATCGTCGGCCACTCGCACCAGCTCCGCGTCATCCACCCACAGCCGCCCCGGCGCCCACAGGCCGATCCGGGCGACGACCTCCTGGCGCGCCGGCACGTCCTTCACGATCTCGACTCGTGTCCACCCAAACGTGCCGGTCTTCTTCACTGAGTAGTACTGGTCGTCGGCGAAGCTGAAGTCCTCACTGAGGCCCCAAGCGTGGGTCCCGATGTCCAGCCCGCGGATGTAGCAGGAGAAGCGGTAGCGCCCCGGGTCGACGGTGATCGTCGGTGTGTAGAGGCGGATCTTCCCGCCCTGCGCACCGATGATCTCCGCGCACGTCTGACCTGTGCGCGCGACCTTGCCGTTCCGGAACTCGGGCGCCCCCTCGAAGATCCAGCCGCCCCACGTCGTGTAGGGCACGCCGAACTGGCTCTTCTGCCGTGTCTCCTCGATCGACGGGTCGGGCAGCAGATTACCGCCGGCCTGAGCGCGGACGAGTGATGGCGCGATGGGTCCGAGAAGCAGCGTCACCAGAAAGGCGAGGGCTGCCGAGGCTTGAGTCGTGTGACAGTCGGCGGTCATCCGGCGGGAACGGGTCATGGGCGGCCCTCCACTTACGCGCGGTGCCGGCGCTTCGGGTCCGGCGCGGACTCGTTCAACGTCGCTGGAAAGCGGACCTCCGCGCCGCGGGCGCCCCGGCCATCGCAGCTCTACGCACGTAGACGCGGATCTCAGGGTTGACGTACCGCCAGTCGTTGATGTGCGCATCGGGGAAGTGCAGCGGCCCGAGCGTCGGCTCCGATCGGAACTCGCGTATGAGGTCATAGCGGGTCTCAAGCTGTGCGAAGAAGGACGCCGACGCTTGCCGGCTCTCCCCGCGAAGGTACTCGGGCCGGTAGTCGAACTCCGACGCGACGAACAACTTCGGCACCGACGCATCAAGCCGCTCGGCGTTCCACCCGCTGATGGTGACCCTCCATCCCCGCTGCTGGGCTGCCCGGGCGAAGAGGCCCCGCGTTCGCGGCCCACCGTTCACCGCGCCGATCGGCGGGTCGTCGAACCACGGCTCCTCCCGCAGACCGACCGAGGGCCGGTGGCTCGGCGCCTGGGCCTGGATGAATGCCATCGCCTCATCGCGCACATCGGGCCGTGCCCGCACCCCCGCATACGCGGCCGCGCAGAGCAGGGAGTACAGCAGGCCAGTCACCACGAGCAGGGAAACCAGGGACAGCCGCCGTTTTCGCGTACCTATGACCAGGGCAGCTAGCGGGGCGGGGGGGAAAACGGTGGCTGTCCCTGGTTTCCCTAGCAGCCCCACGATGGTGAGGGCCATGAGTGGCACCAGGGGCATCGTGTACCGAACGAACACCTCACGGCCCGACCCAGTGACAAGCAGGAGCAGCACGAGCCATGCGGTGAGGAGGATGTCCGCCTGTGTCCGCCGGGCGACGAACACGCCAAGGCCCATGGCGCCCAGCACTACCACTGGCCATGTGAGGCCGCATGGCATCGCCTGGGTGAGCAGAAATGCAAGTCCGCTCATACCGGGCGGAACAGTCGAGCCGCCCTCAGCTTTGTGCTGCATCTCGAAGGAGAAGTCGCGCCAGAAGCTCGTGGTGTCGAGCAGCGCATACGGCGTTGTGAGGAGGAACGCGACGACACCGGTTGCGATCGCGGCGCCGAGCCACAGGCCGTCCTCCCGACGCACCTTCCCGCGAGTACGGAGGAGCACGGCCGTGACGGGCACGAGCAGCGCCAGGAGGCCCACATACTTCACGCCGGCGGCCAGTCCGGCGCACAGCCCGGCCAGGATGCAGTCGCGGGGCCGGTGCTCCTCAAGCACCCGAAGGCCGGAATGGAGCGCCGCCGTCAGGAGGAACGTGCCCAACGAGTCGACGGTCGCGTAGGTCGAGCAGATCTGGCTCACCGGCGTGACCGCAACCACCGCGGCCGTTACCAGGCCTGCGGCCGCGCCACCCCACCGACGGCCGAGAAGGAAGGCCAACGCCACAGTCCCGAGGCCGAACGCGACCGACCAGAGGCGCATAGCGAGGTAGTACGCGCTCGGGGCCGGCTCTCCGCCCAGTTCCATGGCCTTGAAAGTCGCCGCCGCCAGGTAGAACGTCAGAGACCCGTAGTTAAAGAAGTGAGGGTTCAGGTCCCCGGTCCGAGCGATATGCCGCCCCGTCTCGACGAGTGTCGGCTCGTCGGGATGGTATGGGAAGGCCCGGTCGGCATCGGGGAGCGCCCACGTAAGCCCCGGCGCCCGCAGCGCCAGGGCGAGCAGCAGGACTGCGGCCAGCCCGACGCGCTGAAGCTGCTGCTCGCGCATGGCGGGCTGCTCGACTTCGGTCTCGCTGGCCTTCCCGTGCCTCATCCGATCTCCTGGCCCGCGCAGTCCGTACCGCGCGGCAACTGAGAGCATCGCGTCGCGTTGGGGGCGGCTTCTTCGTCCGCGCCTGCTCCCTCACCCGGCCTTCGGCCGACCTCTCCCCGAGGGAGAGGTGGCAGCCCCCTCTCCCTTTGGGAGACTGATCCTTACCCACAATTGTCAGTTGGTGAGGAGGGCAGCGACGTGGCACATGGTCTGGAAGTCGTGCCATCCGCGCCAGAGGGTGCGGACGCCGACGGGGCCATCGCACTTCCGGCCCA
>Ga0315288_10005335_pt1 | contig 16351 bp, 19 predicted proteins | sample YL17G11_20_MG_FD_203454 | JGI IMG/M metagenome (GOLD analysis project Ga0315288, IMG submission 203454) | Sediment microbial communities from Yellowstone Lake, YNP, Wyoming, USA - YL17G11_20 | ecosystem: Environmental > Aquatic > Freshwater > Lake > Sediment | place: USA: Wyoming | collected...
AAGACAGGATGCTGAGAAGCGCGCTTTGTTGAGGGAGCTTGAGCGAAAAGATAGCGATGGCTCCCCCACCTTGCCGACTGATGAGAGGGGTAAAAATGGCTTATAGAATACAGGACATGATGTGTGAATTAAGCAGAGCTGAGTTAGAAGAAATTAGGGCTTTCGTGGATAGGTTAATTAAAGAAAAAGCTGAGGAGGAGCAAAAAGGCTGAAAAATGGGAATTAGGTTAATGGAATTAAAAACAGATGGAAGCCGTTATGAATTTATTATCCGTGAGAGTGTGATGGACAATATCGTAATATGGGAATGCCTGCCTACTGTTGATACTGTCAAAGAATATCTGAAAAAGCATCCTTTTCCAAAAGACGAGTTTTACTCGCAGAAGGAATTTCTGGAGGATGTGGAGAAAGCAGCTGGCTACATACATTTGTTAGTTAAGAAAAGGGAGACTGCTGAGTTTATCTGCGAGCTATGCTCTGCTCTGATTTGAACATCATATTCAAGGAGGTAATGAAAATGGAAATTCAAGAATTTGAAGAGGCAATAAGAAAAGACGATTTCACCAAATTGGCAGAGCTTTACTATCTTTCTCGGCCTGAATCAAAATTTTTAGATTACAAGCCCCAGGAAGCACCTGCAGAGGACTCGTATTCTTCACAAAGAAGACGGGTTAAAGTATCAGCTCAGAGAAAGCACGGGCAAGACATCGATGGCTGGGAAAGATTTCTTTTTCGGTCATCAGTTGGATATTCAAATGATTGTAAGGAGGTGGATGAGAAAATGGATGAGAGCACAAAAGAAAAAGTAGCTGACTATTTAGAAGTATTTAATGAGATAAAGAAAAAGACAGATGATTCAACAGTTGCAATAGCTTTGCTGTCTGAGATTTGCAAAGACAGAAGGATGCAGGAAATCAAAGAACAAAAAGAGGCAAACAATAACGAGCCAGCAACGTCGAAACAGAGAAGATTTATGGAAGACCTTGGTATAAAATATCCGAAGACCGTGACTAAAAAAGAGGCGTCGATGCTGATTGAGGAAGAGATTGGGAAAAACGGGGAGTAGTTGCTGGTGGGCAGGTTGATGGACCTACCCCTTCTGGCTTTGGCAATAGGAGAAAGACGGCCGCGATGTCGGGATGCGGATGCCCCGGAAGTCTGGGAAAGAGCAAAGAGCATCCGATGCGATGGCGAGGAGGCTGATTCACCGCCATCGCCATCATACTCAAAAGTATTGAAAGGGGGTGCTGCGCGAGACGCAGTTGGATGAAATGAAGATAGAGCAGAATACGATATCGAGGGACTGGACTGTACTCTACAAAGGCCGCAGGTTCTTTGTGAATTTCACTGAGAGTGATGGCCAGACGTTGGCGTTGTGCAACCGCGACAAATGGCAGATTCATGAGCAGACCGAGGATGCCATTGAGGAGCTTAATGCCTACGCGTTCAACAAAAGCAGCCCTGAGGAGCGAGAGCAGGCTGAGGAGAACGCGAAGATAATTGACAAGTTAATAGGGTTTTGTATCCGGAATTTGAACAACAGGTTCATGCAGGAGGTGAAAGAGGAGTTGGAGGAACAGAGCAAGAGCTTGGAGGGATAACACACCCGGGACAGTGCGATATATATAGTCTCAACTGGTTGCAGTCGTGCGGAATAAAGAAACGCTCGCCCCTGAAAGCCATATAAGGCACTTCGCCGCTATCGTTCAGGCTCAGCTAACCATATAAGGCTTTCGGCCATTGGCCACGGGGCTCGGGATAAGTAAGGACCGACCAAAAAGCACAAAAGGTGCTTCTTCGTTGCTGCGTGGACGAAGCCACGCTTTTGAGCTTTTTGGCTCAGCCGCCTGGAGTCCAGTCGGCTGGAAAGTTACTGCTCAGCCCCTAATAGCGTCAAAGGCACCGTGTCGTCAATTGGTGACCTTTCACGCTATTCACCTGCACTTCGTTCAGGTGTCAGGGCTTCGCTGGCGCAATCAGTATAACGACCGAAAGGCATAAAAGGCGTTTCGCTACTGCTCAGCTAACCATTTAAGCCTATCGGTCGAGGGTGGCGATGCGCTGTATCGGCGAAAGGCGTAAAAGTCGCTTCGCTAACCGCTCAGCTAAACATTTAGGCCTTTCGCCTTGGCGCCTCTGTGAGGGGAAATGCTTTAGTCGGAAGGGTGTTGTATCGGCGGGCGAATACAGGTAGATTGGCCATTTGATTGTGTCTGGGCGTTCTTACAGATCCTGGATTGAACAGCTATGCTTGAATTTATTACAGACAGAGAAATATATGAGAAGGTGATTTGTGGACGTATTCCTATAGCTAAAGAGTTTCTCTGGTTGGCAACTGCTGACTTGAAAGATCTGCATGTAGCTAAAGACGGGAAGATGGTTCCTTTTCTTGAAGTATTGTCTGATTTGGTGAGGAAGAGGGTTGAAGTGAGGTTGCTTCACGCAAAAGAGCCTGGGCCAGTTTTTAGAAGGGATTTTGATAAATATGGAAACCTGATAAAGGGCATGGAACGAATCCTGTGTCCTCGTGTTCATTTTAAGTCTGTGATAATTGATGGGAAGCTGGCCTATACGGGCAGTGCTAATCTGACTGGCGCAGGCATGGGTGCAAAGAGTGTCAGCAGGAGGAACTTTGAGGCTGGTATTATCACAGATGACAGGGAAATCGTTGGCAAGATTATGGATCAGTTCGACAAAATCTGGAGAGGTGAGCATTGCAGAGAGTGCAGGAGAAAGAAATTCTGTGCCGACTATAAAGACCTTTTGTTGAAATGAAACACAGGGCATATCTTGACATAGAAACCACTGGGCTAAGCCGTCATGAATGTGATCTTACGGTAATTGGTGTTGGTCTCGAAAGAGGGAGAACAATCCAGGTGGTGCAACTTATTGAGGATGATTTGCATGAGGCACGACTGCTGGAGGCTCTTGAAGGTGTGAATGAGATTTATACTTACAATGGCAGCCGCTTTGACCTTCCTTTTATCAAAGCCAAGCTTAGGATGGATTTGACGCAGTGCTTTAGGCACACCGATTTGATGTACGATTGCTGGCGGAGCGGCTTAAAAGGAGGGTTGAAGGTTGTGGAAAGAATACTCGGGATAGATAGAAAGCTAAGGGATGTGGATGGCTATGTTGCTGTGCAGCTCTGGTGGGACTATGTGAATAATGGTAATGAGGATTCTTTGCAGATGCTGTTGGCTTATAATGCTGAGGATGTTGTTAACTTGAGGGTACTGAGGCGAGAGCTGGGGGGTTAGGTAAGGGTTTATTTGGCAATCTTTGAAATCCCCGTTGAAGAAAAAGGAGTTGCAATGAACAAGATAAAATTATGGATGACTGGCGGTCTGATCGGTTTCTTCATAGTAGCCTTGGTCTTTGGGGTAGAAGGCACGAAGAGCAGCTCAGAGAACAAGCGTACTGCTGGTATGATAGCCACAGAAACTATGGCCGTCAATGCCAAGGAGTATGGTGTTATTGGCGATGGCAAGACAGATGATACAAAGGCCTTGCAGGCTGCGCTGGATGCTGCTGTTGCGAAGGGGCCGGTCTGCTATTTGGCTGCAGGGCATTATAGGCTGGATGGCTCTTTGGTTGTGCCCCCTGGGGTGACTCTGTACGGAGCCTCTGGTGGTGTGCCTCACTCTGAGCATCCGATTGGGACTGTGCTTCTGGCTTATGGTGGCAAGGGTAAGGCTGATGGCGAACCTCTGGTTACATTGAAGCCGAATGCTGTTATTCGCAATCTTGTTATTCATTATCCGGAGCAGACGCTGCCGGATGTTGTGCCTTATCCCTGGACGATTCGGGGTGATGGTGAGATGTGCCAGGTTATGGATATTACAATGACAAATCCTTATCAGGCCCTTGATTTTGGCACAAAGTGGAATGAGCTGCATATCATCAGGAACGTGTTTGCCTGCCCATTGAAGATAGGTGTGTTTATTGACCAGTGCACTGACATCGGCAGGGTCGAGAATATGCATTTTAACCCGAATTTCTGGACCAGGATGGCGCTTTCTCCAAAATATCTTGGGGGCGATATCAAGGCGTATCTGGAGAAGAACCTCATTGGCTTTAAGATCGGCAAGACTGACTGGGAATATATCAGCAATTGCTTTGTGATCTTTCCGAAGATTGGCTTTCATTTTGATGATTTTGGGCATGGTCCGGGCAATGCCGTCATAACACAGTCTGGAGCTGATATCTGCCCTGTGGCTGTTCGCGTTGATAAGACACAAGGGCATGCTGGTGTTCAGTTTGTTAATGGCCAATTTATGGGGACGATAGAAGTGGGAGAGAAAAACCAAGGGCCTGTGAAACTGACCAACTGTGGATTTTGGAGCGTGCCCGAGACCAAGGAGCTGGTTGTCAAAGAAGGTCCAGGCACATTGATATTGACCTCGTGTCATTTTGCTGGCTGGGATAGTAAGGGTACAGGTGCAGCGTGTGTCAGGGCCAATGGGGGCAGGATTGTGGTTAACGGCTGTGAGTTTATGGCTGAGGGCAAAAGGCAGATCGTGCTGGAGAAGGGATTGACTGCTGCGACGATTACTGGGTGTCTGCTGCGTAGCGAGGAGGGTATCGAGGATAAGTCTGGCGCCGATGTGAAGATTGGCCTGAACACAAGTCATTAGGCCTTGTGTCTCGCATGTAAACTGAGAGAAGCTGGGGTTTGTGCCTGCGGTTTGCCTTTTTGATTCTGCTGCTGTGTGCTCGAACTTGCTGGTGGCTATGCTTTTTTCATTTTTGGATGAGATTTTTTGAGGGTTGTTATTTCTAAGTAAGTTTTGCTCTTGGTTGTTTAAAGCAAGAAATATTTTGGATTGAGGTATGCTGGAGTTGGTTTGACGTTGATTGTGTGCAGGTGTAACAATGTTGACTGTTTTTGGTTTGCTTACTGTGTGTCAAAAAAATTTGCCGCTCAGAAAAACAGCCCTAAAAGCCATAAAAGGCGCTTCGCAGCAAGTAGAATGAATAATGCTCAGCTAACCATTTAAGCCTTTTGCCCTTTGGGCACGGGGTTTTTTCTTCGCGAGATACGTACCGACCGCCTTAATAAATATATTTTGCGGCGTTATATTGGGCGGTCGGTGAGTTGATGAGAGACTGAAGCGGCTTGCCAAAAAGAGAAAAACGCGAGTGGGAATGTTTTTCTTATGTGGCTTTTTGGCCTCAATGTTTCGTTGATGGGGTCGGCTGCAGCAAGGATGCTTATGAGAAGGCACCTTTGTGGCTGAGGTTCGGTGTTGCCCGGCAGCGAGTTCTTGGCTTAAAAGGTGTTAGTGGGAGAGATTTTCACTTATCCTCCTGTTTTTCTCGGATATCTTTATAGGCGGTGGGCATTCTGGGCGAGGGTGGGTCTGGCACTTACTTGGTTCTTGGCAAGGTTTGTTGGCAGATGAAACTGGGTTGGTTTGGGATTCATGAGATTGGCTGTGGCAGGTGGTGTTGAATATTTTGTTCTGGCTGATATGTGGTTTTGCGAAGTGTGAGGTTTGGCTGACTGTTATGGTCTGGTCAGCGGTTGTGTTATGGTGTGGGGCGCAGAGTTGCTGGTAGCCCTGCTTTGAGATTTGGTGGTCAGGGTCATAGACTGGTTGGTTCAGCAATATTATGTGAGCTGATACAAGGTTTTTGACATTGTGAGCTTGCGCTTAGGGTTTAAAGGCCGCGGAGATACATATTTGCCGCTTCGCGGCCTTTTCTTAGTTTGTGCCGCTTCGCGGCCCTATTCGTAGTTACTGCCGCTTCGCGGCATTTTTCAATTTTTGCCGCGGCCTTCGGCCTCGTGTGTTTTCCCTTCTTCGGGAGCTGTGTTTTGGTGGGGCTGGTTCCATTGGCTTCGCAGAGGCCGTTGGCTTTGCAGACTCTGTTGGCTTTGCAGGCTCTGTTGGCTTTGCAGGCTCTGTTGGCGTGGCAGATTTGCGGGGGTGTTATTTAGGGGGTGTGTTTCTTGGTTTGAGTTGTTGTTCCGGGTGGAATGGTAGTGAAAGCCCCAGGAAACGGTACTGTAGTTTGAGCGATAAGTTCAGTCTTTGCAATTACTTAGCTTTCTAAATTACCGATGTTAACATTTTTGGAGCGGAATAACAGCTTTTTAGGCTTATAGAGGGTACTTTAGTTTTAGATGAGGGGGATTTTGGAGGAAGACGAAAGAATTAAAAAGCCTTGCGACTTCTGTTTTTTATGAAGCAGAAGGGAATAGATGAGAGAAATAGTATTAAACCATCTTATAAGAGTTGGGGCGAGGAACAGATAGCGAGGCTTCTCGAGCGAAATGGAATCGGTCACCAATATGAATACCCGTTGGCAATAGTGGACCGAGGCAAAGTCCATCTATATTACCCTGACTTCCGGCTGCCGCAGTACGGTCTGGTCATCGAGTATTTTGGGGTCAATGGCGACAAGGACTATGACGACCGGACAAGACATAAGATGGAGGTTTATAAGCGAGCGGGTGTCGATGCACTGTTTTTAACAAGGGATTCGCTGAGGGGTGATTGGCCAGCTAAGATTATGAGCCAGATAGAGGGCATCCTTAAGAATAGGCTTGATGAATTCTATAATCGACAGCGCGGTTGATTGCCAAATAGGATATAGCTTGCTATAAGAGACTGGCAATCCCAAGGTCATTTGGGGCAGGCTGGATTACAGTATCCTCAACATGAAATGATGTGTTAACGGTTATTGCCTTCAAAAAACCGTTATTTTCTGTATAGTGGTTGAAATGGTACCGTATCAGGTTTTGACATATTTGGTTACGCTTTTTATTTTTCTCGTCTCTTTAACTATCCACGAATATGCACACGCCTGGGTGGCCTACAGATATGGTGACGACACAGCCAAGAGGATGGGACGCCTGACTCTTAATCCTTTAGCTCATATCAGTCTGTTCGGGACAATTATTCTGCCGCTTCTGGCGCATTTTGGCTGGGCAAAACCTGTACCTGTCGATTTTTCAGTCCTTAACAGAAGGCAAATCTTCAAGGTGGCTGCTGCAGGGCCAGTTGCTAACATACTGTTGGCAGTTATTCTGACCATCGCCTTCCACTTATTTCGCTTGCGGGCAATGCCGCTCTTGGGCAATTTTGTATTACTGGCCATTCTGTTTAATATTATTTTGGCTGTTTTTAATCTTATTCCGATACCGCCCTTGGACGGATCGAGAATGGTTTATGCCAAGCTCAAATCTCCAGAAACCATAAACACATACAATAACTTCACCCGGTTCGGAATGTTGGTCCTCATAGGATTTTTGCTATTTGGAGGATTCCGGATAATTGTATTGCCCGTAGCCGCGATGTTTTACACTCTGCTTGGATTGCCTTTGCCCTCATTGACTATTAAAAATGAAAAAGCAGATAATAAAGGTCAAAGCCAATATGTGAAGAGCAAATAGAAGAAAAAGAGTTATGATAGATATAGTGAAAAAAATATTACGAAGGCACATTCCCAGAAAGCATCCGCCCGCCAAGTGTAGGGAGTCACATGGCGGGACAATTGTCAATATTGTCACTGCGCTAATTGTTCTCGGGCTTCTCGGTCTTGGAATTTGGTGGGTCATTAAGAGTTTAGGCCAGGCGGGGCAGCAGTATAGCGAGGCCTTGGTAGATGCAAAATACTCGGCTATAACGGTAAAGTGTCAAACTAATCTGCGAGCCATTTGGCAGAACCTGCAGATGTATGTCGTAAGCAACGAGAAATTTCCACCGTCGCAAGCAGCATTGGAGGAGTGGAGTGGAAATTCACAGCTATTTAAGTGTCCGGCCGCTGAGGGGCAGAAATATGTCTATATCACCGGCCAGAGTGGAGACATGCCTCCTGAAAACATTTTGGTGTTTGAACCTCAACCGGCTCACAATGGTAAGTGCAACGTACTACGGCTGAATGGCCAGATTGAGCTGCTTACCCCTGAAGAGCTTAAAAAGGCTGTTGATGCAACACTTGCCAGGATTAGGTAGGCCTGCTGTAGAGGAGATTGTCTGAGAGGTGAGTGGCCAGTCAAGGTCATGGACCAGATCGAAGGGGTTCTTAAGGGCATGCTTGATAAGTTTTACGCTCAATTGGATCGCAGAGCAAAGGATTACCAAAGCCAGTCGTTTTCGGGAATGTTGGGTTTAGGATCTTGAGTAAAGGTCTTGTTTGCGAAGCTGACAGGATGACGTCGCGGGCGATGCGATCGCCCTGGCACCTGTGAGATGCAACGGCCAATTTTGGAGAAACTGTTGATGACCTCAAAAGAGCGTGTGCATTTCTCGCTGCAACGGAAGCCTACGGACCGCGTTCCGATTTTCATGTGGTACCACCCCCAAACCACCAAAAGGATAGCAAGACTACTGGAAATTCCGGCTAATTATGTGCCTTTGGTTATGGGGGACGATATTCGCCAGACATGGGTGAATAATAATTATGCAATGGAGGGGATTGTGCACGAGCATGATGGCGAGTCGCACGTGGATGACTGGGGGATAGAATGGACTCGCACCCATGGCTTTAACCAAATCTCCAAATACCCCATGGCAGATGCGAGCGAAAAGCAGGTTTTACAATATAAGTTTCCATTCTGCCGCATCGACCAGCTTATAGGCCTGATGGAACCGGTAATGGAATTTAAAGACGAGTACTTCGTGGGCTGTGACGTTTCGCCGTGCGTTTTTGAATTGTACTGGCGCTTGCGGGGCATGGAAAAGACATTGATGGAAATTATACTGAATTTTAATCTGACACAAGAAATGCTAAAGCGATGTGCAGAATTTTCTATAGAGCTATCGGAGGCAGCCTGCCGCCGATTTGAACTGGATTGGCTCTGGCTGGGTGACGATGCTGCCGGCCAGCAGTCTATGCTGATGAGCCCAAATACCTGGCGGCAAGTGGTAAAGCCTTTTTTGAAGCAAAATACAGATGTGGGTAAGAGACACGGTGTTTACGTGGCATTCCATTCCTGCGGTGCTATCCGGCCTATTATTGGGGACTTGATAGAAATTGGCGTAGACGTATTGAACCCCATTCAGTGCAACTGTCCTGGAATGAACCCTCTCGAGTTAAAAAAGGAATTCGGCAAGGACATTGCCTTCATGGGCGGGGTCGACACGCAGGGGGTTTTACCTAATGGCACAGCCGATCAGGTGCGCAAAGCAACAGCCGAATTGCTCGAAGGAATGACCGCCGGTGGCGGAGGCTACATCTTTGCTGCTTCCCACGCCGTGCCTCCGGAAACACCCGACGATAACATCTTTGCCATTTATGATGAAGCGGGCGTTAGCAAAGAAGAGATCTTTGACAAGGCCGCCCAGATCCGTAGGGGTTTGTGGCTTCGCTAACTGGGTGAGATCGACAATGCCAAGCACGCAAAGTCCGATGACTTGGCAGAGTGTCAGATGTTGTGGCTCGGTCTGTTGTTACTCCCTGCGTCAGCAGTGACGCCCAAAAGAGTATATGCAGAGTTAACGCGTGGCGAGAAACTGGACGGCCTTCGTCGTCTTGCTTGTGTCTCCACTTAAAAGTGGTGGGAAAAATTTATAAAGCAGCCATGTGTCGAATAGCCGGAACGAAGCGAGAACGATTGATATAGCCAGCGGTATGTTATGTTAGACCAAAAACGATAAACAATACGATAGCCCATAACGCTCGACTTGACGCGTTAACTCTACTCTCTTTGCTTGTGCAAATCAGCTTTATTAACACCACCTAACTACGCTTGAATTCTGGTAGCAGAAACAACATAACCTTTCTATTATTTAGGCCATGAAATCTTGGCTATTAGACAGGTGGCATAAACCAGGTGGCTGTGCAGAGGTTCTAAATCTATCGCTGCCTCTGATTATCAGCATTGGCTCAGGCAGTATTCAGATGTTCATCGACAGAATTTTCCTGACATGGTACTCAGCAGATGCAATGGCAGCAGCACTGCAGGCTGGCATTACAAGTTTTGCAATAGCAAGCCTATTTTTAGGTACAGTTAGCTATGTCAATACCTTCGTGGCTCAATATACAGGCGCTGGTTTACATCAGCGTATCGGGACAGCGGTCTGGCAGGGGATATACCTCTCTACAATAGCAGGATTATTGACATTACTGCTAATTTCGGTAACCAGGTTTGTGTTTGAATGGGTTGGACATGAGCAGGTAGTGCGGCAATATGAGATTATCTACTTTAGAATCATGTGCATCGGAGCTTTGCCCTTGCTGATGGGTTCGGTATTGGCGAGTTTTTTCACCGGTCGAGGCGACACTAAGACTGTGATGCTGGTAAATTTAGGTGCCACATTCGTCAATATTGTACTGGATTACCTTCTTATCTTTGGCAGATTCGGTTTCCCAAGGTGGGGAGTAGCAGGGGCAGCTTGGGCAACAGTAGCCGCATATCTATTCTCCGTGGTTTTCTATTTTGGCCTGTTTGTGCGTGCAAAACATCGCGTAAAGTGCGACACATTACGAGGATTTAGAATAGATATTGAGCTTATAATAAGGATTCTGAGGTATGGCTTACCCAACGGAGTTCAATTTATGTTTGATGTCTCTGCCTTTGCGGTATTTGTGATGTTTGTGGGCAAGATTGACAAAACAGCACTTGCAGCCACTTCAATTGCATTTGGCATAAATACATTAGCTTTTATGCCTATGCTGGGAATAGGAACGGCGGTTTCAACTCTTGTGGGGCAGGCCTTGGGCAAAAACCGACCATTACTGGCCCAGAGGAGCACATGGTCAGGGTTTTACCTGACATACGGGTATATGACGGTTTTGGCTTTGGGATACTGGCTTGTCCCAGGGTGGTTTTTATATCCTTTTTCAATAAGAGCTGACCCTTCGGAATTTGTTGTTATAAAGCCGATGGCGACAAACTTATTATGTTTTGTTGCGTTTTACTATTTGTTTGACACTGGCAACATAATATTCTCAGCCGCGCTTAAAGGGGCAGGAGATACACGTTTTGTGATGGTGCTAAGCGTTGTTTTAAGCTGGTTAGTTATGGTGTTTCCATCATGGGCAGCAGTAAAGTATGGGTACGGGTTGTATGTGGCTTGGGGATTTGCCACAGCCTATGTATGTATTTTAGCATTGGTATTTCTGTTACGGTTTTTGGCTGGCAGGTGGAAGAGTATGCGTGTGATAGAAGTTGTGCCACCAAAGGTCCTGCCAGAGACGTCGCATCTCCCCACAATAGAAATTGAAGCAGGTTGAGAGATATGCCTTATCCTCCTTATCCTCACCAACGGGATACCCAAACAGGTTGGCGTTCCCTTCTCATCCAAAGAACTCCGCGGACTCAGACAAAGATTAAATTCGCGGATGAGCAGGTTTTTCAATGTCATCGAATTTGCAAATACAACCATCGTAGGCGAAGATTTTGGCGGTGTTGGATTCTGGATATGTAGGAAAAAGAAAACCCACAATTACTTGGCTTTTGATAACAAGGCCATGCCCTTTTCTGTAAGGCGAACAACCTTCATTCTGCCGGTCTTGGTAGTTTCCTGATGCTGTTCAATCAGACCTTGCTCCAGCAGTTTAGCTATCAGCTTTTGTCCTTGCCGTACCGATAAACCAAGCCGTTTATATCGTGCAGCTATTCCGCTCTCTGGATACTCGTGAACGTCTTTGAGAAATGCAATTTCATTATCTGGACTTTCCACAGTTTTTGTATTCACAATTGTGTTACCAGCGGGAAAATCCTCTTTTGGAATCATAGGGGCAATGTACTGCATATGTTCCTTGATGTAGTTATCTGTTATCTTGCCCTTCTCGACAACAAACTCTGGCACCTGTATCTGAAACGGCCTGGCAATCCTGCCCTGAAGCTTCACAACTGCCTGACCCACCTTGAGCATTCCCAACAGGTCTCTTTCACTATCGAGCAGCATACACTGAGCCATAGCATTGATATCAGACTTGTGCTTGAGATTCATGCAAATCGTGGCGTACGTGTTGCCGAGGGCTGGAAGACTGATCTGCGAAGGATGTTGATCCAGAATTATTAAGCTTTCGCCAAATTCCCTTATCTCACGAAATGTAATTTCCATAACAGATTGGCCACCCACAAGGCTTCTTCTTTCATCGGAAAATATATGATGGGCTTCCTCAATAAGAATAGCGTGCTTAAAGACCTCACGCTGCTTTTCAATCATTCGGCGGTGATGAATCCAGAGTAGAAGTGCCTCGACAAAGAAAATCTTGTCCTGCTGGGTTAAGGCATCGAGCTCGAGAATTACAGTCTTTGAAAGGATATGTTCGAGATTCTGATTCTCACCAGTATTAACGAGTGTATCCATATCGCCAAAACACAATGCCGATAATGCCCTTAATGTAGAAGAAAGCCAGCCTGCTTCTCTGCCTCTTGCATCGCGGCTTTTTGCTTTTTCAAGGACATCTCGGAAAGTGGGCCATTTTTCAACCTTGCCGGAATAAACACCTGCTTCTTCATAAACAGCATCAACAGCCTGCTGCAAAAGATACATTACACCGTTACCGAGAAGATACGCATGGGCAATTACTTCTATCAGCTTTTTTAGCCATGTCTTGGGATTTGTGCCTTTCGGCGGGATAAGAGGATTAAAAGTAAAAGGTGCAATATTTCTGCCGATAGTGTAAACTTCGACATCCTTGAATTCTGAAAAAGCAAGCAGGTCCCTGTAGTTTCTCTTCCAATCGAACACCAAAACTGGTTTCCCTTGATAGTATAACAGCTCCAAAATTTTGAGACCAACGTTTGTCTTGCCTGCACCACTCCTCCCAAATACTCCGACGTGTTGAATCCATTCTGACTCTCTTAAGCCAAAATCATAGAGGGATTTGTCGGCATAAACAACTGTGCCAATTGTATATGGTCCGTATGCCTGTTTTTCTGAGGGAGGGATAAGGCCGGGCTGACTATCATCAAGACCGGCGGGTAGATGTTTAGCAGAAAGCAATTCAAGGTATGTTTCAATTTGCTGTCTGCCTTCGGCATCTTCAGCACAATAGGATTCAAAGACCTGGTTCATTTTTTCTCCAAGAATAGGCCGAAGTTTCCGGCAGAGCTGCCTTATATATTCAGTCCTGGCGGTTGTGGCATCAGGCATTTTGTTCCTCCACGACATAAAGCATATTCTTTCGGCGTTTTGTTGCACTGTAGGTATTTGTTTGCTCGAAGAGTTTTTCTCTGACTTCAGTTGTATCTTTCCAGAAGTTGATTTCTTCATCATGTCGCTGCTTCTCCAGGTCAATTATTAGCTTTTCGAGGTTCTGCTGGCTTCTTCCACCATCGACAGGAAAGTGCATTTTCACAATTGAGAGCCGTTCCTGGAAATCCATTAAACGCCGGTCTATGTCTTTTAAGTGGCTTCGATGAAGAAAGGCTCTTTCATAAAGGATATTTGCTAAATGTTTAAGGCCGATTCGTTGCTGTCTGGCCTGATTACCAAATACTTGTTCGGCAACAGTCGAAGTGATAGTAGTGGCGTATGGAAGCAGAGCTTCTTTCAAAAGGGCAAAATCTGGCCTTAATCTGTCGAAATAGCCAGTTGCAGGCCATTGGAGTAATGGTGGATGATAAGGGCTTTCTTGTCGCTCAAAGTACCGACTATTTGGAAAATATAATTCTTTCACTTGGGCGGTTGTATTGTAGGCCATTTTATTTCGCAACTTTAAAGTAGTAATATGAGGAAGGAGGAGTTTATAAGCTTTTCGGTTCCTTAAAGTCCTAATTTAAAGAGGCTCACAAAACCTACTCAAACCTCGTCTGCCATATCGTGGCAAGAATACTCGGTTCAAAGGTCAGCTGTATCCTGTTGGTGTATGTTCGGTTGATTTTTGTAGAGACCAATAAGATTAGACCCAAACTTTGCAAATAGGACAGATTCGAATAGAAATGGACATAGCTGAATGGCTCCTCATTGAACTGGGCGCTTATTTTTCTGTAAGTTTCATAGATGTCCTTGACATAACTATCCCGCCGGGAAAGAGCAGCCTTCAGGATTAAAAGGTTTTTGTCGTTCAGATCCTTGACCACGTCAAACATAATATCACGCCTGGCTTTTTCGAAATGGTCTTTAAGCGGTACTGCCGGCTCAAGTGCCCAAAGGTATAACGTCTTTATCGCTACCCTGACATCAGAATTGGTGTTCTTCGCCGTCATCGCAGCTATCTCACCGATAATTCGCCCAGGCAGGAATTTCAGGCCAGCCCTGGCCCTGTCTGTCAGGATTTTCTCTACTTCGAGGGCGTTGTAATTCCTGAAGTGGACAATCTCTGGCTGCAAGGTGCTTTTTATGCTTTCATCCAGCAATGCTAAAAACTTAGGATTATTACTTAGCAGTATTGCCATATAGTTATTCGGTGAGCGGCTTATCAGGTAAAGGATATCCTTGTGCTTGTCCTTTTCGCTCATCAGGTCAACTTCATCCAGGATAAATACGGTCTTGCCTTTCCTGGCATCTGTAAATCTTTGCCAGAGTTCATCAAGACTGCAGCCGCGAGGTCTCAGACCGAGCAGAGATGCAAGAATCTTAAAACTTGTGTTATGCTGGCGGCAGTTGGCATAGGCAAAGTTAAGTTGGCCTTGTTGACATAAGACTTTCATAAGGTATTTGGCAAAGACGCTTTTACCACAGCCGCGGGAGCCAAGTATAAGAACATTATTGGCAATGCCGGTCTGCTGGTAACGAAGTAATGAATCAATGACAGGTTTCACTTCTTCACGCATCAACGGCTTCTCAGGAATATAGTTGAAATCAAATACCTCGAAGTTGCTGATTTGACCTTTGCTTTTATCCAGATGCCTTTGCTTTTCTGATAGATACTGCTCGATGTCCATTTTGGCGTGTAAACCTCACCGAACGTATAAACTCGCGGGGGTTTATAAATTTATCGGCGTAGAAAAAGAAATGGATTGTGATTGAAATCCTTTCCTAATATGGAGAAACTTGCTATCTATATATTTTCGGTGAGGCGAATTCTAAATGACATCGTAGGTGGCTGCTGCCGAATTGCCAAATTTGAAGATGTAAGGTTCTTATGTTTGTGACATAGTGACATAAATTATTTCCACTTCTTAGATAAAGAGGATCTGATTTTGTAACAGCATGGTTTAAATATACCGGTGTTCAATAGGAAAGATTTCTCGGTAGGTCAATCCAGACCATTCGATTAAACTACCAGGATAGTCGACGTCCACCCCCTAACTTACGAACCTACGTTGAGATATTTCTCTATCTTCAGGCCATCCTTAAGCTTGAACCTGTTTCTGCTCTGGTCACCTATAGTTCTATCAAATAAGTCCGCCTTAAGCCGCATTTGCCTGATTTGATTCTTTATAGTGTAAGGTGATTTGTTCAAAGCCCTGCCTATATCAACATAAGAAAGGGCCATGCCCTGGTTTTGGAAAAATACCGCCAAGATTCTTTTCTCCTGTTCTGAGAGATAGTTTACATCAAGTTTCTGAGGTAGTTGCAGGTTGCTTAGTATCGCCGCTTGTGCTGGATTGCCCGTTTGGTCTGGTCGACTATCCTGACTATCCCTCGTCAATCGCAGATTAGCCGGCTGCCGCTTAACTACCTGCTCGAGTGTAGATAATTGTGCAGAATGTTGTTCAATTATGCCTTTGTGCTCGGATAGTTCTTTAGAATACTGATCCAATAGTGATTTCATTGCCTCTTTTTCAACCACTAACGCATCAATATCAACCCTTGCCTTTTCAAAGGTTTGTTTTAACTTGGCGGTAGAGGTCTGACTATGTCTTCTCTTTCTTGGATATTCTTTCCTCTTTTTCCTGAACAGGTCAAAAAATCCCATCTTTATTTTCAGCAGGTGCAGAGCTTCTGATTGAGGTTGAGACTGTAAAGCTGCTGCTCAATCCTGGCCAATTGGCTTTTGATACTCTGGCGTTTCTCATCCGGCATTGTAAATGAGGTGTCATTGAGAACACCACGAATCTGCAGCGCCGTTGCCAAAAAGAATGAATACTCATTTCGCAAATCTGTCTCTACTGAACTATCCGACAGATTAAATCCCGGTGGCTCATGAGGTCTTGATTCTGTTTCCTGCAATTGCTGCCAGGCTAACAAGGCCCTTATCTGCCGAAGGCTATTTCTTAAACTCCTCAGGCCTGCTTCAAAATCTGGTTCTGCCATAAAGAACTAAGGATTGATGGGTTTAAAAACTTTACTATCGCTGGACCTGAATCGACACTGAAGGGAGCATTTCAATGTCTGGGGCCTAAACAAGAATGCCCAAAATAGTTATGAATTCTCGATGGATTTGGTAGTATAGTCGGCTGAGAATAGTCGGTTGCATTGCCAAGTGTCATAAACTAAGAAATGTCGGGTCGTTTGAGATACTTTCCTCCAACAGGTAAATTATCAGGAGAAGAACC
>Ga0315288_10005336_pt1 | contig 16350 bp, 22 predicted proteins | sample YL17G11_20_MG_FD_203454 | JGI IMG/M metagenome (GOLD analysis project Ga0315288, IMG submission 203454) | Sediment microbial communities from Yellowstone Lake, YNP, Wyoming, USA - YL17G11_20 | ecosystem: Environmental > Aquatic > Freshwater > Lake > Sediment | place: USA: Wyoming | collected...
CCAACTTCACCAAGTACGATTACCGTTCCAGAAGTTCGTTTTGAGGAAGTTACTCAAGAAAATTGGCGATTTGATTTGCCGGGTACAGGATGGGAAAGTAAAGATTCTTCTAATCCATCTATTAAGGTGATGAAAAGAAACCTTTCTCAAGAGTGCATGGTGCTTCTTATTAAAGAACAGACCAATTTGGCATTCTCTTATTACGCCATTGAATCTATTAAAGGGTTTAGTTTGGGTGGAAAGATTACTGCTATCAAACAAACGATGTTCGATAATCAAAAATTTATCTTAGTAGAAGGGACCATTCTTGATAATGACATATTCTTATCATGGAATACCATTAAGGATGGTTTTGGTTATAGCTTTACTTGTTTCTATTCTCCTAACGTTGATGCGGGTAGTGTCCAATACGATCTCTGTGTAGAGATTGCCGAATCGCTACAGATAAAATAACATGATTATAGCTATAGATTATGATAACACCTATACGATGGACCCCGCTCTATGGGATAATTTCATTACTACTGCCAAGGAAATTGGTCATACCGTCATCTGTGTGACGGCTCGTCCCGAAATTATGGGACAGGTAGTTATAAATTCTGTTGGCAAATTGGTTCAGGTTGTTTTTGCTGGCGGTGAGTGGAAACGAGAGATGGCTTTGAAAAGCGGCTATAAAGTAGATGTTTGGATTGATGACATGCCAGAATACATTGGCCCCCAAACTATTATAGGTCATCGATAATGGATAGGGTTTTGCTTATCGACGCCCACAATGCTATGTGGCGCGCGAGCATTTCATTCTATCCCAAGAAATTTGAAGCTTCATCCTCTCCACCGGAAGATGATGGCTGGACTATGCGCGGGGAGCCTGCACCACCAGCTCCTCCAAAGAAAGAAGTAGATGAAAGCTTCATCTTAATCTTTAATTTCTTCCGCAATCTGCGCCCTATTATTGAAGAGTTTGCTCCCGACAAATGCTTCTTTGTTTTAGAAGGTCACCCACAGTTTAGGTACGATTTGTTTGCCGACTATAAAGCCAATCGTATTATTAAACAAGCTGCAACCAAAGAGAAGCAAGAGAAATTCCTTCAATCTAAAGATGAGATTGTCAGGATACTACAGCATTTTCCTGTCACCGTAGCCAGAGCTTCCAGCTATGAAGCTGATGATGTAATTGCTACTCTATGTGACGATATGAAGGATGAAGATGTAACTGTATTGAGTAATGATTCAGATTACATTCAGCTCTTACAGCGTGGCTATCCACATTGTCAGGTATACAATCCTATTAAGAAGGTTTTTATGGAGGCCCCGTCCTATCCTTATGTGGCCTGGAAGTGTCTGAATGGGGATAAGTCAGATAATATCCCAGCTATCTTAAAGCCCAAAAAATCTTTAGATACGGTGAATAGTCCAGAACTTTTTAAGAAGTTTATGGAAGTGGAAGAGAACCGCGCCAATTTCAATATCAATCGTCAATTAATAGAATTTCGTTCTGTTCCTGTAGAAGAAATTATTCTACATGAAGGCGTTCGAAACTTTGATATAGTAAAACAAGAGTTCGCTAGTATGGAGTTTCAATCTATTATCAACGATAAATCCTGGGCCAAATATATAAAAACATTCGATTGTCTGAGGTATTGAGATGAGAAAATTTATTGTTCATACCCGCCCACTTCCTGGTTGTTGCAAGGGAAGTAGTGATGCGCCCTCCATTGTAGAGGTGGAAGGCAAGATGATTGCTGGGCCTTCAGCTTTTTTACCAGAAGGAGAATTCTATTTCTATATTGTAGAGCCAAATTTTCTTCATGAACCAAGAGAAGAAAAGCAGGGAGATGGTTCTAAAAAGAAGATTATGGTGCCAGTAACTTATCATAGCCATGCCATCTATCATGATGTCGAAGAGGCGCAAACAGCAGCTAAGAAAATGATTAAGTCTGGTTTAGATTTTGAAGTTCGCAAAGGGCGTCTCGCTTCATACACTGAAGAAGAGTTGAATGCTAAGTATGCTGAAGTGCAAGTAGTTATGCTCAACACATAGATGGGTTGGTTATGAAAGTCTTTATTGTAGGTTTACCAAGAAGTGGTCGAACGACTGTCTCCCAAGCCATTGTTGAGAAACATGGTTGGAAATATATTGATGCAATGTCATGGGTTCGATCTACTTACCGTGAGCCTAAAGGTGATGAGCACCCTCATCAACATGAAGACGAGTATCAGCAATACCTTACAAAACGAATGATGGTAAATCCATGGTTCGTTAGTGATCATGTCTATGAGATGATGAAGGTTGGCGGTAATGAAGATACAGTTTTCGTTATTGATGGCGTTGCTTCGCCACATGACTTCACCACTCTATTTGATTATAGACAAGACATCGTGGTGTTTCTTAACAGAATAGATAACGATCATGAATATCGGGACCATGAGAACATTGGCGCTTCGGTTATTCGAGACTATTGTTTCTGGATGTCATCGGCTGGCGTTCTAAATAAGGAGAGGTGGTTAGAATATAACTTCAGAATCCCTGGAGAACCTTCTGATCATGTCAAGGGCATGGGCGCACAAAACAGCGTTTTTATTGTGAAATCAATTGGTAAAGTTATTTCACACGCAATCGATAAGATGAAAGAATTAGTCAATGCAATTCCCAAAGGACTTTGAGAATAAGATTATATGTGGGGACTCTTTGAAAGTCCTAAAGGAAATTCCAGATGGCTCTATTGATTTAGTAGTCACTAGTCCTCCATATAATCTTGGCATCAACAAGACATTTGGCAAAGACATCACTAAGACGTGGAAAGGTAAGTGGAACAATTCCAAGCTTCAATCTACCGGATATGATGTGCATGATGATTATATGCCAGAGGATAAATACATCGCATGGCAGAAAGAAATTCTAGCAGAATGCTTCCGCGTCATTAAAGATACGGGAGCCATCTTCTATAATCAAAAATGGAGAGTTCAGAAGGGAATTTTCCAGCAACGACCTGAAATAGTTGAAGGGCTGCCAGTTCGTCAAATTATTATTTGGAAGAAAGCTGGCGGCATTAACTTCAATGAAGGATACTTCTTGCCATCTTATGAACCAATTTATCTAATTGCCAAGCCAAAGTTTAAGCTGGCTCCTAAGACTAATATCTTGGGAGATGTATGGGAGATTACTCAAGAAAGAAAGAGCTGGCATCCTGCCGCTTTTCCAATTGAATTGGCAGAAAATTGTATCAAAGCAACCACTGGAGAGCTGGTTCTTGATCCATTCGTGGGCTCTGGCACTACTGCTGTAGCGGCCAAGAAGCTTGGCAAGAAATACATTGGGATAGATATCTCCAAAGATTACTGCAAGAAAGCCGAAGAGAGAGTGGCTTCAACCAAGTAACTTATTAACGCCCGACTCTTCCATTGTTTGATCGAATAGCTGATTGAAAATATCATCAGCTAATTTATCAGCCATAGCTGGGTCAACGGCCTCTTCGGTTACATTTTCTTCAGCAAGTTTCTTCAGCTTCTCTGCTTCCAAAATTTTGGCAAGCATTGTTATTCTCTTTTTTGACATATTATTTTCCTTGAAATCCATGTTCAAATCTATGTTTAGATTCTTTTCTCATTTGTTCTAGCCTAGCTGTAGCTTGTGATAGAAAATCAACGGCCGCAACATATCCAATATTAGTCTTTCCAGGTTTGTGATAGTATCTATCACAAATACTAATGAGTCTAAGTGCATTGGATATAGTGTCCATAATAAAAAAGTCTCTAGCGGGAGTAAGTTTTATTTCATTATCGCTGTTAACATATTTTGATATGGTAATAAAATCGTTCTTTATTTTATTAAAGTGTGGGGCTAGTCGTACATTTTTTTCTAATACTCTGACCGCTTCACTTTTAGTTGCCCAATCTGCTAGTTGAGCTTTTAATTCTCTAATAGCTTGATATTTAGCTTCTTTGTTATTTTTTTGAATAGCTTTGCTTAAAGCATCTACATAAGGCTTAAGCGCATTGTGAGTTTTAGCTCGACCCATTTCACGTATTTGTGTAACTTCTTGTCTAGCAGTATTGGTGGCCGTGTTTATTTTTTCAGCTAATCTGGTGACCAAACCATCGAATGATGTTTGATCAAAATCATATTGATGAATTTTAGCTCCAGGCGTACCTCCGCCACGTCTTCCTTTTTCTCGCTCTACATAATCAAACTTACCCTGCTCCCTGGCTTTTTCCATAGACTGTCTTCTGTCATATTCAATTTTATCATTAATGCCGGCAATAATTAACATGCGAGCTTTTAGAGAAGAAGATGTCATAAATTTCTTATCTCTTTTTCTTTCAACATTTTGCTCTTCAATTAACTTCTGAAGCTCTTCATTCTCATTAAGGGCCTCTTCTTCTGAGTCTTCTGACTCTTCCACACGAACACCTTGAGGTTCTGATTTAGGAGTTTCAACGCGCATTCCGGCAGGCGATTCAGTTTCAGTAGGTGACTCAACACGCATACCGCTCGGCTCTTCTTCTCTTGCTGCATAGATATTAGTCTCGTGTTCTAAACGGTTTAGAACGGTAGCAATATAAACAATGGCATTATTGAAGTTCAAATCTAATTGAGACTTTCCTTTTGGAGCCCCAATGCCTTGATAATATCTTCCATAAATTCTTAGAAGATTATCAAAATTACTTAATAGACTTTTAATCTTGGCCGCTTTAGCTTCGTCTAAGTCCCAAGCTTGCCCTTCTTTTTTCCACCCAGCAATCTCATTAAGTTCAGCCTCATACTTTTTGAAGAATGGTAACAGTCTAACATTTTTTTCAAGAACCCTAATAGCCGGCTCTTTGCTAGACCAATCAGTCAACTGTTGCTTTAAGACCTTGATGGCCTCATATTTTTCTTGTTGAGCCTTGGCTAACTTGGCTGGATCTTTACTATTCTTAACTATATTTTGAATGGCTTTACTCAAGTTATCAACGAATGGTTTAAGGGCATTGTGAGTTTTAGCCCTGCCCTTTTCATTGATCTGGGTAACTTCTAGTCTAGCTACGTGTGTGGCGGTATTGATCTTTTCACCAAGCTTGTCTACTAAGCCATTGAATGTGGCCTGACCAATATCATACTGATTAATTCTAGAACGAGGGGATCCACCACCACGTCTACCTTTACGACGCTCAAAGTGCGGCCCAACTTTACCATGAGTCAGTGCCCTTTGTTTGGACTGCTCTGCATCATATCGAACTTTGCTAATCATTTGTTTTTTAGCATCGTCAAATTTGTCTTTGAGTTCTTGTAGTCTTTGAGGTTGGACTTCTTTGGAAATAAAATCGCCTCTAGAATTAAGTTCACCCAGTTCACCAATTAAGTCTTTGACCGCTTCAACGGCAGGAGTCTTATTAACAGTACGAAGTAATCTAATCTGTGCCAATTGACCATTTAACTCATACCACATTTTCTCTTTGAGGTTGGTAGAGGCATTAGCTTTAGTAATCCATTCCTGAACTCTTTGAGTCTGATTGAATTCTCTTAATAGGTTCTGAACTTTTTCTCTTTGCTTTCGCAAATCTTCCAAAGCGGCACGCTCTTTCTCAACGGCTTGTTGAGCCTGAGGATCATCCGGTATGGTTGACAAATGGTCTTCGACACCTTTTAGGTCGTCCATTTGGTTTAGAATTTTTTTATTTAATTCAATGATAATAGGAATATTTCTTTTATCATTATCTGGAATAGAAGGGTCTTCTAAGGCTTTTGTTAGAGCAACGATATCACTTTCATATTTTTCTCGTCTAACACTAACGGTTTGTTGTGGGCCTACGGTACCGCTGGTCAATCCGTCCTTGTTACCCCTCTCAAACTTGGAAGCTTGACCGGCAGATTCTTGATTGCCAATAGCGCCGAAAGCATCTTTTTTAGCATTGTTTACTGCTTGGCGTGCAGCAGCTTCATTTGCTGCCTGAGGAGGTGGAGAACTTGCAACCATTTGTTGTACACTCTTCTCCATATCGTTAATGAAGCTTTGAGCTATAGAAATTTCTCTTCTTGCATACGCTCCGAACTCTTTAAGTAATTCTTCAAGACTAGTTTTGGCCTTCTTGATGTCCTCAAGAACTTTACTAAAGCCAGCTTTTATTTCCGAGGCTTTTTTATATTCTTCAGCAATAACATAAACTTCATTGGCAATATCTTTGCTATCAAATTCATCTAATGAATCGATAATCTCATTATATAGACGGGCCTCTGGTTCTAGTTCTGGTTTGGTTTCTTCTGATGTTGCCTCTTCACCTTCTGGTTCATTCGCATATGGATCATATCCCTCATATTTCTTGCTGAAACCTGGAACGGGAGTGTATTCTTTAACAACTGGGCCTGCCGCGCTCTTGTTAAAAGAGGAGGCCAAACGGTAAAAATCATCTATCTTTTTGATTATATTTGGTAAATACGGCATCTTTTCCCTATCAGAAGTTAAGGTTCTTATTCGTTATATATACAGCATTATGACCACACCTAATGATATTCAAAACGTAATTGCCAATATGTCTCAAGAAGAAAGGGAAGACCTAGCTTCCCGTATGTATTGCCCTCTTAGATGCGGGGGTGCGGGTTATGATGAAAATGGTAAGTACTATCTTATTTTAGGCGGGAAACAGCATAATGCGAAAGAAGTTAATCAGATTATTAGGGACATGAATCCTAAATGGTCTGATGAAAGTCTAAAGCCTTATTTTTTAGATGAGGATAAATAAATGGAAGTTGTATATACTGGCGAGGAAATGCCAAAAAAGATTATTAAAAGCATTTTCTTAGCTGGTCCAACGCCTCGTAACAAAGATGAAGTAGAGTCCTGGCGTGGAGACGCCTTACGTATTCTAGAGGATAAAGGGTTTGAAGGCACAGTATTTGTTCCTGAAGGGCGTGATGGAGAGTTTAAGTTAGACTACGATGACCAAGTTGGTTGGGAAGAAAAATATCTTAATGTAGCTGACTGCATTGTCTTTTGGATCCCCCGAGACCTGGAACCGGATAGCAAGGGCTATCCTAAGATGGCGGCTTTCACTACCAATGTAGAGTTTGGAACTTGGCAATCTAGCGGTAAGATTGTTTTTGGTGCTCCTGCTAAGGCAACTAAGAACGGTTATTTAAAACATTACGCAGACAAGTTTAACGTCCCGGTAGCCGAGTCTCTGGTAGAAACTTTAGACAATGCCATGGAAATGTTAGAAGATGGTGCCGAGCGTGAGGGCGGGGAAAGGTTCGTGCCTCTCTTTATTTGGAAGCTACCTTCTTTTCAATCTTGGTACAAGGCTCAAATTGATGCCGGCAATCGTTTGGAAGAAGCCCGCTTGCTTTATAGTTTCCGTCCAGGCTTTAAAAAATTTGTTTTTCTCTGGGTTCTTCATGCTAAAGTTTATGTAGCATCTGAAGATAGAGTTAAAGATAATGAATTTGTTTTATCTCGTCCCGACATTTCTTCCGTTTGTCTTTGGTATGATACGGGCGGTCCTTCAATTTTTGATAATGTAGTTATTCTTGTCAAAGAGTTTAGAACTCCTGCATCTACTCCAGAAGGATTCATCAGGGAATTACCTGGCGGCTCGGCCAAGGATGAAGGGGACCCGGCAGAAACTGCTGCTCATGAAGTACATGAAGAGACGGGTTTCTATCTAAATCCATCTCGTTTGAAAGAGCATCATGCTAGACAATTGGTTGGAACATTGTCATCTCATAAGGCGAATCTTTATTCTGCAGAATTAAGCGCAAAAGAATTAGAATGGTTTCTTTCTCAAGATGGAATCGTGCATGGTAATGTAGAAGATTCAGAAAGAACTTTTATTGAAGTTTATTCTGTGGCCGAATTATTAGATAATAAATCAGTAGATTGGTCAACATTAGGGATGATTTTGCAGGTGTTATCTTCATAACATACTAAAACTCTAGTATGTATTTATGTTCGATGATAAGATACACAAGTTTCTATTCAAGTGTGATGAATGTGATATGATTGTTTCAATAGAACTAGAAGACGAAGAGGACTTAATAAAAGTCCATGAAGACTTATTTGTTCTGGAATGTCCTTGTGGTAGTAAGAGTCACGTATTAAGAGATTAAAAATTAATATGAGTAAGTTAGTTGATGCCTTAATTAATGTTAAAACTCATCTTAGTAATAAAAAAAGATGGGAACGCAATTGGGAAGACAATAAAGTAACTGGATTTAGTAGCGGCTCATTATTAAATACGCTTGGCGGTCTTTATAATTCTAAAGATAATAGTCTTTATATGGCAGCTCATGATTGTGTGGCGCAAGCCATCAAACAATTGTTTGGGCCATTAAAAATGACTAAGACTATAAATTTTATAGTGCTTGATAACCCAGTTCCAGTAGAGTATTTTGAAATTATAGAAGCATTTCACGAGAAAAAAAATCACGAAGAGCTAATGCAGGTATTAGATGTAGCCATTCGATATGCAAATCTCTATGTCTTTTCTTAAAGAAACTATCAATACTGATATATAAACCTTATCGAATGAGGGGTCATTCAAATTCCGTTTAACGACGGTTATTTAAAAAATTCACTTCGTCCTTGACGCTGGTTTTTCACGGTTTATTATGTGAAACCCGAAGACAAGGCTAAGCGTTTTGTTTTCTTTTGTTGGGACTATTTCCCAAATTACGGAAGGTATTATCATGTCAAACAAGAATCTATTCTCTAACAAGAACAAGTCTGTAACTCTTTCTAAGAAGGTAACTCTGCCAGCCAACACGGTTAATGAGGCAGGTGGAACTGCATATAAGCTGTCCGACAAGGCTGCTTTGGCGCAGTACGCTATGACTGGTACTCTCAATGGTACCTACTATGCTACCGATGCAGAACAGTTGAAGAAGACTTTAGAGCTGGCAAATAAGGTAGATCCTAAGTTCGTCGCCAAACTGGCAGTGTACGCACGTCAGAAGGGTTTGATGAAGGATATGCCTGCGGTATTGGCTGCTGTAGTGGCAGGCAAGGATGCCGATCTCTTGGGTCAGATTTTCACTCGCGTGATTGATAATCCTAAGATGTTGCGCAACTTCGTTCAGATCATGCGATCGGGAGCAGTTGGTCGTAAGTCTTTGGGTACTCGCCCAAAGAAACTGATTCAGAAATATCTGGAGACTTTGACTGACGAACAGTTGTTCAAGGCTGATGTCGGTAACGATCCGTCGTTGCAGGATATTATTAAGTTGGTTCACCCCAAACCAACTAACAAGCAGCGTTCTGCGTTGTATGGCTATTTGCTCGATAAGGAATACAACAAGAAGGATCTTGTGTCTTTAGCTAAGGAGTACGAAGCATTCAAGAAGGATATGAAGGGAGAAATTCCTGATGTTCCATTCCAGATGTTGACGGCTCTGCCATTGACGGATGCACATTGGAAGCAGATTGCTGAGAATGCAACCTGGAACCAGACCAGAATGAATCTCAATACGTTTGCTCGTCACAAGGTATTAGCTGACAAGAAGCTGGTTGATGTTTTGGCGGCAAAGCTATCAGACCCAGAGCAGGTCAAACGTTCCAAGACGTTTCCGTATCAGTTGTTTACTGCTTATTTGAACATGGATTCTACAATTCCTGTTAAGCTAACGAACGCATTGCAAGATGCGGCTGATGCTTCTTTGGATAATATTCCTGAGTTCCCAGGTAAGGTCTTCGTAATGGTTGACACTTCTGGCTCTATGAGTTCTGCTGTCACGGGTAACCGTGGTACGGTAACTTCTAAGATGCGTTGCATTGATGTAGCAGCCCTGGTTGCAGCATCTATTCTGCGTAAGAATCCAGATACGGAAATCATTCCGTTCGACACTTCAGTACATGTCGGTCACCGATTCAATCCTCGTGATTCAATCATGACCAATGCAAAGACTCTGGCTTCATTCGGCGGTGGTGGTACCAACTGCTCCGCCGCTCTGGAGTATGTCAACAAGAAAGCTGGCAAGGGAGACCTTGTTATCTATGTGTCTGACAATGAGTCTTGGGTTGATTCACAAGGAGCAAGTTCTGGCATGTTCAGCTACCGTCGTAATGGCACCGCCACTATGATAGAGTGGAATAAGTTTGCAGCTCGTAACAAAGGCGCAAAACTTGTTTGTATTGATGTTCAGCCGGTAGCCTCTACTCAGGCCCACGATCGAGAAGACATTCTTAACGTAGGTGGGTTTAGTGACCAAGTGTTCGATGTAATCGCAAGATTCGTTGAGCTTGGAAACAACAAGGATCTCTGGATCAAGACTATCGAAGAAGTCAAACTCTAATAGTCGATGAGCCTCTAACCGAAGGGTGTCCCCCATTTCAAGGGATTGCTGATGCAAGTTCAGCATAGAGGCCCAATGGAAGATGAAATATCTGTGCTGCAAGCACGTATCAAAGAGCTAGAAGCCCGTATAAATTGGGCGTCCGAGCAGCTTCATTCGCTTGCTAATGAGCAAGTACATAGACTTCATGGTTGCCAATATGATGTGGTGGATCCCGAAGACTTGGAAGAAGTTGTTGATGTCTTGACGGGAAAATTAGTAAAATGATTTATATTCTAGTTCGTGATGCACAGGATTATGACGAGTGTAACCAAATGATATTTGCTTCTACCTCGAAAGAAAGAGTCGAGGCAAAGCACGATGAACTGTTAGGAATGTCAAGGATTCTACGACGTTTTGCAGAACTATGTCGCCATGATATGGAGCTATATACGAAAGAAAATCCGCCCCCAGTACCATTGAAATTAGATAATCTGCCACTCCGTCCACTAGTGTGGAATGATACTCGTTGGCATAATGCTTATGTGCTAGAGCATGACGTTGAAATGCGTAAGTACAACGATAAGCTAGATGTATTCCGCGCACATTTAATTGAACAGCTCAAGCTTCAATATGATTTTTCTAAAGAAATGCTACCAGAATTAGAACACATCTGGTTCTATTTGAATGATTATAGATATTCTATTAAGGAAGTGGAAAGTGATTAAACGAAATGGCGTAGAGGTAATGAATGCTCGCACTAAAAATGTAGCTATTGCCAAAGAAACAATTGCCGCAATCAATAATCAGAAGTACACCTCTCTTAGTGGAAGCTTAGTAGATATCTCCGTAGAGATGGATTCTGCAATAGATCATACCGTTTACTACGAAGGCGACAGTCCAATAGAATATCCCTCCGGGCAGGCACCCATTCACCCCATAATCGAAGTAACTAACGAGACTACGACTCAAGCTGCGGTTCGTTTACAGGCTGCTGGGAAGGCCAATTTGGTTGCTTTAAACTTCGCTTCGGCTCGTAATCAAGGGGGCGGCTTCCTTAGTGGGGCGCTTGCTCAAGAAGAAGATTTGTGTCGAGCATCCGGTTTATACGGTTGTCTGAAAAGAAAGCCATTGTTTTATAATGCAAACATCTTATGTGATGATTCGTATTATACGAATGGTATTCTTTATTCACCAAACGTTCCATTCTTTAGAGATGAACATAATCTCTTTTTAGAAAAGCCGTTCCCACTTTCTATCATCTCCGCCCCCGCTCCTAATCTTAATGGTGCACAGAATTTAGACAAGGCTTTAGTTACAAAAGTTTTAGCGAATAGAATGGATAGAATTTTACAAACATCTTATGCGAATGGACATGAGAATATTATTCTAGGAGCTTGGGGTTGCGGCGCTTTTGGAAATGATCCTGCTGATGTAGCCGAGCTTTTCAAGTCAGCATTAATAACTATTCCGGCTTTCAAGCATGTTACGTTTGCGGTATATGATACCAGAGAGCCGCCCGTTATATATGAAACTTTTAAGAAAATCTTCAAATGATTACATTTCGTGGTGAGAGATTTAAAGAAGAAACTGTAACTCTTTATCGTCCCGTCGGTCCTAAAGAATTAGAATTAATCAAGAAATCTAAATGGAAAAGATTTCCTCCTCGATTACCAGAGCAGCCAATTTTTTATCCGGTTACTTCAGAAGAATACGCTAACAAAATTGCTAGAGATTGGAATGTAAAAGCATCTGGTTCTGGGCACGTCCTTGAGTTTTATATTAAGAAATCGTTTCTTAATAAGTATCCAATCCAAACGGTTGGCGGCAATTCTCATCAGGAATATTGGATACCAGCCGAAGAGTTAGAAGAATTTAATGACTCTTTATTGGGCAAGATTTGGAACACTAAATCATACTATAAATGGTTTGTTTATATTCTAAAATGTTCAGATGGGACATTGTATACCGGCATTACAAACAATCTAGATAAACGAATCAAACAACATAACGAGGGTAAAGGCGCAAAGTACACGAGGAGTCGTGGTCCCGTTGCCCTTGTTAAGTCTTTTGAATGCCTTACTAAAAGTGAAGCGCTCAAATTAGAATATCAAATTAAACAGCTTCCCAAAAATGAAAAACTTAATTTCCAAAGGTAAAGAGATTCTGACGATAACTAGAAGAACTCCACGCATGTTTGCCTACCATAGGGAATCATTTATTAATAGGGTTGCTACCGTATTAGAAATGTTAGATGTAAATTTCGAAGTTACTGAATTTTATGGTAAGCATCTCGGAACTTATGGGGCTGCCTATTTAACTGCCTCAGATACATTTGAGGATGATTGGGCTCATGCAGTTATTGACGATGCTCTATCTATGATTGAGAAGATGGAAAATGTCTAGGAGAGGTAGAAAAGGGTATAGTCCGCAATTTGAAAGGGACTATTCTTTTTATCTATCTAACAAAGATAATTTTACATTTGCTGGGACTAATACCAAAAAAGATTACAGTATTCAATACCCAGGGGAACCGGAACAAATTGACAAAGATGAAGATGGAAATGATATAAACATTCCATTTTCTATCCCCTACTCACCAACAGGCAAAAGTGCTAAAGTTTGTTTCTATCAATTAGATAGTGAAGGCAAATGTAAGCCTTGCTCAGAACCACAATTGTTAGTAGAAATACTTCGTTGTAAAGCTTCTATTAATCTAAACATCAAAACTTGGTCTGAAAGTAGAGCAGAATTTACTTTATCTAAGCATGAACTATTAGAGTATATGGAATTCTATAAGGCTCCCGAATGGGTTTTTAAAGCCGTTGAGAATCAAAAAATTAAGATTCTCAAGGAATGGGCCGCTGAAAAGAAACATAAAATCGATTACTATTTGATAGCATTTACGCTTCATTTGGGCGAAATTTTGGAAGAAAAATCTGTTGACGAGTAAAATTCCGGTGTTATATTAGATCCGAATAAGATCGACAACTCATAGGAATAAAAATGACTAAAGAAAACTTCACCTCTATTAACGTAATCATCGACGCATCTGGTTCGATGTCTCATCTCGCTCACGATACCATAGGAAACTTTAATACCTTCCTTAAGGATCAAAAAGAATTCCCTGGCGAGGCCGCTTTTACTCTTTGTACTTTCAATACTGACTATCGTTTAGTACATGATTTTACTAAGATTGCCGGAGTTCCCAATCTAGATGCCAAGACCTATCTGCCACAAGGTGGTACTGCTTTGCTCGATGCTATGGGTACGACCATTGATTCTATTGGTAAGAAGCTTGCCGCTCTGCCAGAAGAGGAACGACCTTCCAAAGTTATCTTTTTGATTATCACTGATGGCCATGAGAACTCAAGCCGTCGTTTTACCGCCCCACAAATTAAGTCTATGGTTGAGCATCAGAAGGAAACCTATAGTTGGGAATTCGTTTTCATGGGCGCCAACATTGATGCAATTGCCGCCGGTACCAATCTAGGTATCTCTATGCAAAACACTATGAATTATTCTGCTACTTCAGCCGGTACTGCCGATCTTTACAAGAGCATTAGTTCTAATACAAGCGCCTATCGTGGCTCTAACTCTTCCCGTGCTGACTTCTTTAATCAAACTCAGCAAGGTATTGGCGGAGCGACTGGCATTACCCCACCGGTTGTTACTACGGTTACCACTACTACAGTAGCTCCGGTTACTCCTAAGACCACTAAGTAATATGTGCGCGGTCTCCGTTATCTACGATATGTTCGGCAAACAACCAGACAACTGGTATACTTTAGATCGTATTGATTTATTCCATGACATGGTGGCTGATGCCCGACGCTTCGATGAAGAGTCGGGTCAGCCCGATTGTGAAGATTCCGAGAAGGCCAAGCTTCTAGAGCGCATTGCGGAACTAGAGGAACAAATAAAATCAAATGGAAATGATCAATGACCAAAGCAGTATATGCAGGAACTTTCGATCCGATTACGAACGGCCATTTGGATATCATCAAACGTAGTATGAAGTTCTGCAAGCAATTAGTAATTGCGGTCGGGTTTAATCCTGCCAAGAAAACTCTGCTTGATTCTTCGCAACGAGAGATGTTAATAAATAAAATTATAAATACTGAGTTAAACTTTCTAGATAGCACCAATATTAAAGTAGAAATATTCGAAGGCTTATTGGCGGACTATGCCAAACAAGTTGGAGCTGATATTCTAATTCGTGGCATTAGATCGGTCTCAGATTTTGAATATGAAATCAATTTAGCCAATATAAACAAGACGTTAGCCCCCAATATCGAAACAGTTTTCTTGCCAACTAGCCCTGAATTAGGAGTTGTTTCTAGTTCAGCGGTGAAAGAAATTGCTAAATATGGTGGTGATATCAGTAAGTTTGTCCCCTCATATGTTGCAGAATATATTAAATCACAATTTGGTTTTGTGAAATATGGCGATTCTGATGGCAAAAAGTAAAATTGTTTGAATGTCGAAAGGCGCAGTCAAAATAAAAAATTAAGGGGACTTGACGGCCTAATTTTTAGGACTACAATGTTCGTTACCTCGGAGCGAAATTCTTTCTCTGAGACAAAAAATATATGCATAGCCTGATATAATACATACGATTCGCCATTTTATATGGGGGAGTAGCTCAGAGAAAGAGCGCAACGATACCGTAAGGAAAACGTTGAGGTCCCAGGTTTAATTCCTGGCTCCCCCACCACGCACTCACCTTTAGTGGTGTTTGCTATGGGACAGTAGCTCAGTGTTAGAGCGTCGGATTAAAAACCCGAAGGTCGCAGGTTCAACTCCTCGCCTGTCCCACCATTATAGCTCTCCCTTTCTTCTGAAGCGAGATTTTGTGAGTCGGCTATATAAGTGTTACGTGGCTCAGCATAGTATCACACATCCCTTGCAACCAGATCCATGGTAGGATCTCCGCTCTGTAAAAGCGGCGCCTTTGTGCTAGGTGGTTCGATTCCACTGCGAGGGACCAAACTGTAAATGGAACTTCGGCTCCAACGTTTGTGCGACTTAAGTCAACCAAGTGTTTACAGTCTGTTACTTGACAACTTAATATCTGTATCGGTTATTAGCGAAGCCTGGTATCGCGTCTGCTTTGGGAGCAGAAGACCACTGGTTCGAATCCAGTATAACCGACCAAAGGGATTTTCCATATCCCGTTCAGAAGTTTAGGGAGCTAGCTACTTGCCTAGACAATGGAAATGGTCCCATCTTCTAAAGGTTAGGATGAGAGGTTTTCACCCTCTTAATAGGAGTTCGATTCTCCTTGGGATCACCATTGACGAATGCTAGAAAGGTTTACATTTTTTTGGAATAAAAAACGGATGGGTTCGATTCCCATGATGTTACGAGAGTAACATTGCAGGCGCCAGTAAAAAGACTTTTCAATTTTTGTCGTCATATCAGAGTGTACGTCAGCGGCGAGACTTCGTGCCCTGGAAGCACGCAACCCCGGTTCGAGTCCGGGCACTCTGACCAATGATCTTGTAGTCTAATTCTAGGACGCTTACCATTATTCGGTAAGTAATGTTGGTGCAAATCCAGCCGAGATCGCCATGTAACAAATGCCCGGAAGGACTACATTCATTATAAGAACGAGGTCGTGAGTCCGAGTCTCACCACTGCTACCAGAAATAAATACATAGCAGTGTAGCTCAGTTGGCAGAGCGCGAAAAAACATCTTTTCAATTTTTGTTGTTACTATCTCCGCTTTAGGGTCAAACCTAGAGTGGGGACCAGATGGACTTAACATCCATTCTTATCTATACTGTTCGTTCATTAATAGGGTAGAAAGTAAATTAATAGTGAAATGCCACTGGGATTTTCTAATCGGTAACAGGGGCACCTAAATTATATTAGATTTGGTTAGAAGCGTAATCGGTTGCGCTTGACATTCCGATACTTGTGGGGAGTGAATATAGTTCCCATGTAACATCCAGCTATAACGCATTAGTAACTTAGGGTGTTACGTTTTTATTCCGAGGTCTTTCAAAGGCAGGAAGGGTGTCTGTTAAACACTTAATGTACGTTCGATTCGTACCCTCGGAGCCAATTTCGAACCACCAATTTATCAATAACATGATATATAT